>Ga0157372_10005423_pt1 | contig 13554 bp, 11 predicted proteins | sample C55metaG_FD_115307 | JGI IMG/M metagenome (GOLD analysis project Ga0157372, IMG submission 115307) | Corn rhizosphere microbial communities from Kellogg Biological Station, Michigan, USA - C5-5 metaG | ecosystem: Host-associated > Plants > Roots > Rhizosphere > Soil | place: USA: Michigan... | reverse complement strand
TGCTCGTTATAGGCCAGGAAGAACCTGGCAAGATTTTAATAGCCATTTATCAATTTCTGTGAGGCGGCTTACTACCAATAACAGCCGCCTTCTACGTTTTTAATACCCTCTGGTGTTTCTGTAGCCAGAGGTCTGATCCAATGTTCGTTCATCATGCCGGCAACAATCTGATGCTCTTTTTTCTCTTCCCAACGCTTGCCTTTTACGCCAAATAAAGTTTGAGTTGCACCACCTAAGTGAACTGCTTTTTTGCCCATTCTTTTTACATGTGCAGCCAATGGAAAACCATAAGCACCACAACCGATTATGGCAATGTCAAAGCTGGTGTTAGATATCTGTTCCTTCATGTAATCCAGCGCTTCAAACCAATCTTTAAAACCTGTATAGTTATTGGCTATGGATTGAATTGCACGGATGGTTTTCAATTCAAATCGCGGCAGCACCTTTGGATTTGGAAACAGTACTTCGCGTTTTTTATATTGCTGCTGGATACTGTCGATAAAAGGATGAACCACTAAAACAGTACGGCCTTCTAAAGCATAACTCCATGGATTGGAATGGTTATAGGGCTCTAAATCAAACAGACTAATTTTTTTTGCCTGCGATAAATAGTTTTCAAATAACTTTTCCTGCCATAACCACGATCCCAGAATATCCACATCAGGCATATCGTTAAGCATCAGGCGGGCGAACCTTTCAAGATTTTTTGGGGTTGATGGAAAAAATCCTGCATTATTACTCATGTTTTCCAGAGTTCTGTTATCCCACCAAAATGCTTCCGAATTACCTTTTATATATCCAAGAAAGTTGTTTGGATGATTTTGTATGCTGTAATAGTTAGCTACGCTGGATAATTCAACTGCACCAAGTCTGGCTACCATTAATGGTTTGCTGCTGCGTAAGCCATCTTCAATTAAAGTACTTGCATGTTGATCCGGAGAAAAGTTTTTTACATTATCTTTCGCCGCATCAAAAAGCTTTCCGTAGGCTTTCCGAGCTATTTTTAAAGCATATATAGTAGGTACATTTAGTGTGCTCATGTTAATCCTTTCTTTAGCTGTTATTGTTCTGCCAATTCAAACTTAAATCCATCAAACATTGCCTTCACAATGGCCGATACGTTTTTAGGAAAATCAGAGAACGTTTTCTTTTTCAAGGATAATTTTACTACAGCAAGAATTCTTTTGATGTTGCTTACAATAGCTCTGGAAACAGTGATGTATGGAGAACCGTGTTTTCTATCCAGGATGATCTGGTTGCGGATCTGATAGTACAACTTCCAATCCACCGAAATGCCCATTGCCGGGTTGTTGATCTTTTTGATCATGATGGCATTTTTAGCAAAACCAACTTTAAAACCGGCTTTATAAACACGTGCAGAATAATCGGTATCATCATATAAGATGAAATAACGTTTATCTGCAAAACCAACTTTCTCAATTACCTCACGGGAAAACATTGGGCCTTCAAAAGGGAAGGACACTATTTTTCGAATGCGTTCATCTTTAAAGTCGGATGATTTGATAGGTTTTATAGCTTCCGGTTTGAAGGGGTTTTTGAAGTTGAATTCAGAACCATATCTCCACTCAGAATCAGAGTTAAAGAACTTTCTATCGGGCTGAAGAACTTGAAATGCATTGTTTGCGTCGGCATTTGCATCAAGCATTTCTTCAAGGCAAGTAGTTAAAGGCTCTACATCGTCGTCCATCATCCAGATCCAGTCAAAACCTTTATTGAAGGCTTCTTTCATGCCTCGGTAAAATCCCAGGGCGCCGCCTCCGTTTTCCTGGTGAACTACGTGAAGATCTGACTGCTGATCCAACCAATCGCGGGTACCATCGGTACTACTATTATTTATAACGAATATAGCATCAAGCTTTCTTGTTTGTCGCCTTAACGACTCTATACAATCTTTTAGCAGAGCTAAACGATTATAGGTTACAACAACTGCTGCAATAGTTTTCATAGGTAAGTAGATATAGATGTAAATAGATGTTACGTTGTGCTTTTATATACTTTTTGTTTTAATACATAATAAAATGGCCTAATCACTTCCATTAAATATTTATACTTAAAGTAGTTTATATCAATAAGATAGATTTCTTTAAAGTGAAGATATATCCACATTGCTGCGGTGATAAATATCTCTGTTAATAACCATGCCCATGATGTTCCTTCGGCACCCATTTCTTTAGATAAAGAATAGTTAAGAGCCAAACCAATAACAGAACCGAATAAGGTAATTCTGAAAAAGGCCTTATCCATTTTAAGATTGATCATGGTTTGAATACCAAACAGATCGCCCAAAGCAAGAACCATAGGTACAAAGCAAAGAATGCGTAATACCACTGTTGCCGACTTGAACTCCGAGCCGTAAAGCAATTGAATTAACCATGGAGCAAGAATCCAGATTGCGATTCCGGCAAGTGTGGTAAATATGGTAATGAACGGTGTAATCTGTTTAACTTTTGTAACTCCTTCAGTCTGACTTCTGCCAAAGCTTTCTCCAATAAACGGAAATAGCGATAAGCGCAGAGGAAGGGAAACAAATGTTTGAATGATCATGATCAGCTTCCATCCGGCAGTGTAAAAGGCAACGTCTTTATTGGTTTGTACAAATCCCAGGATAATTGTGTTTGTAGTGGTATAAAGCGTTACTACGATCATCGAAAAGAAGATCATTTTTTCTGTCCACAGCAGTTCGAAGATTTTATTTAAACCAATAGGACGAATTTTGATGCGGTATTTTTTAATTGCCCAGATGAATGAACCTACCCCAACCACAATTTGCGAAAGGCTGGTTAACAGGGGTTGCAGGATATAATCTTCACGTTGTTTAATAAAGATCAGAAGCGAAATGGTGAAAATCAACTTCGAGATGAAGTTAAAAATTGCCATTTGATGTAGCTCCTGCATTCCCTGATACAGCCAGTTTGGTGTAATTACGAGCGAAAAGCAAGCAATATAGGTGTAGATAAATAATTTTTTATCCGAAGCTATTTGAGGTATTGTATAAAGTGATACAATAAAGATCACTAATGAAATTCCCAGCAGAAATAATTTAGCAAACAGAATATTGTTAAAGATCCTACTTCTTTCTTCATCATTCTCACGGTTTTGAGCTATAGCACGTGTGGCTGTTAAATCAAAACCATAATTGATAAGCAAGCTGAAGTAAGTAATTATTGCTGCCGAGAAATTGATCACCCCGAATTTATCAGGACCAATAATGCGTGCAATAACCGGAACAGTTAATAGCGGTAAGCAATTATTAGCAAACTGAACCAGGCTTAACGAGAAGAAGTTCCTCATTAAACTTGACATCGGACTCGTTTTAGTTGAGTTCATGATTAATGTGTTAGGAAAAGATTTTAGCGGTAAGCTAATAGGTTTTTACCTTCAGAGACGTTTAAGATTTCTGCGACGGTTAACCTATTAGCCAATGCCTGCCATTAATTAGAGATTGCTAATCTTCTGGACATATCCTTCATTACAGATCTTAATGAATTTTTCTGACCATCAACGTAGTAACCATAACCGTACCTGTGTTCGCCTTTCATCTGAACACCGTTAAATACGATCTTCATTTTTGGCATTTTCTTTTCTTTGTGCAACTGTTCTATAAATTCCAAATGCACTTTGTATGTATGATTCTGACGTACCAGGTATAAGGCCGCATCTGTCAATCTGGATAAGATCAACGCATCAGTAACCAGATAAATAGGAGGGGTATCAATTAAAATATCGTCGTATTCTGTTCTTAACCATGCAATCAGATCATCCAGTTCTTCCTGTTCAAGTAATTCGGAAGGGTTATCCGGAAGGCTGCCTGTAGGAATGATTGACAAACCTGGATGCATTTCAGAATTTTGAATGATCTCTTGTTTTAAAGCACGTCCCTGTAAATAATCACTTAAACCTTTTGGATGCTCCATGCTAAAGTTTTGGGAGATCTTAGGTTTACGCATATCTAGCTCCAGAATTATGGTTTTTCTGCCTGATGCTGCAAGAGTAACTCCAAGATTACTGGTTACAAAGCTTTTTCCTTCACTGGCAATACTAGAAGTGATAAGCGTAACTCGTCCTTTATCTTTTTTATTATGCAGATACTGCAGATCTGTTCTTAATGACCTGAATTGCTCACCAACGATATAACCACTCTTTGGCTGAATAACTATCGGAGAGTCAGATTCCTCGTAGAACAGTTCTGTAGATACCGGAACATTTGTTAGCTCTTCAATATCTTTTACAGATGTAACTCTGTTATTTAGTAATCTTCTGCCAAACACCCAGCCTGCAGGAATAATTAAACCAGCAAGTAAAGCGAAAGTATAAGCTAATGGACGTTCTGTTCCATCAACATAAGCTTCATCAACTGTTTTGCTGAATGCAAGGCTTGAACTTGATCCAAGGGCAGCTTCTTCTCTTTTTTGTAATAGATAAACGTATAAGTTTTCTTTAATGCTCTGCTGACGTTTAATGCTTACTAACTGACGCTCATCACTTGGAAGCTCTTTTATGCTTGATACAAATTTGCTGTTGTTAGCTTCCAATTGATTTCTGGTAGATTGCAATGAGTTTTTCATTGTTCTAACATTTTCTCTGATAGCCGCCTTCGTACTTGAAATCTGGTTATCAATAGTTGCAAACATTGGATGGCCTTCAGGAGTAGTCGCCATTAATTGCTCACGTTTTAACTGCAGCTCGCTTAACTTATTAATTAAAGCAGTTAAGTTAGGATCTGATACCCCTATTGTTGAAGGAGTGCTGTTTGGATTGTTTGAAGCAAGATAGCTTTCAATACCTCTTATAATGTTCAGCTGAACGTTTACTTCACTTAAATTAGCATCGTTATCCTTAACGCTTTCAAGGTATAATTTAGATTCAGAAGAAATATCAGTTAAACCCTTGCTGCTTCTAAATCCTTCAACATCTTTTTCAACTGAGTAAAGTTCTTTTTTAAGAGAAGCTAAACGGTCATCGATAAATTTCAACTCGCTGGCCGACATTTCCTTCTTCTCAGTTTGTGCTGAATTATTGTAAGCTGTAATCAGGTTATTTAAAACCTCTTTACCTCTTTTGATATCTTTATCTTTCATGCTTAACTCTACAACTGAAGCTTTTTTGTTCAATTGCAAAGCCGAAACTGCATTTAAATATCTGCTGGTAACAATTTCAGGATCTTCAACTGTAATTCTTACCACCTGACCAATGTATTTATCAAAGTCGGCTGTTTTTTGAAGTTTCCATGAACCAAAATCATTTTTCATTATATTGCTGAAAGCGAAGCTTTGTCCGTTTCCATCCTTATCTACAATTTCGAAATGAGTTTTATTTTTTATCAGGATGTTAAAAGTTTTCTTTGTTAATAGTCCTGAAGGTTTAATCATAGCAAACTGAACAGGCGTTGTAGAGTAAATCTCTTCATCAAATACTTTTCCAGGTAACTGATAATTAGCCCAAAGACGTAATTTGTTAACTACCCGACTCATTAATTCGCGTGATTTGATGATTTCGATCTCATCTTCAACATTTTTGCCGCTTTGGTAAGGCATCAACATTTCTTTCAATGCCATTTGCGAGCCGCTATTTTCTTTATCGTCTTTAATTAACAGCTTCGCTTTAATGGTATACTTTGGTTGATTGTACTTTAAATAAATGTATGCCGTTGATATGGTAAGCACCAGGCACAATAAAAATAAAGGCCAGTGGTAAAGATATTTTGCTACTGCATCTTTTAAACTCCACGAATCATTCTCATCATGGCGGCCATTAACGGGTGAGAGTAAGATTTTTTCAGTTTTCATAGGGGTAAGATAGATTATGTGTGTTCTTTTAATTTCGAGTTAAAATTATGACACCGATTGATATAGCTGAAAGTAAAAGACTTATCGTTCTGTAACTATTGTCTACATTTGCATACTTAACTTTACCGGGTTGTACATAAATAACATCGTTACTTTTTAAATAATAATAGGGTGAATTAAACAAATTCTTTGATGTAAGATCAATTGGAATGTATTCTCTCGTTCCATTTGTTTCGCGGATAAGAGTAATGTTATTCCTCAGTGCGGTTATATTCAAATCTCCTGCCATACTTACAGCTTCCGGAATAGTTAGTCGCTCATTTTGTACCTGATATACACCCGGACGAGCAACATCTCCCATTACAGAAACTTTAAAGTTGATAATGCGGATATTAACCACCGGTTCTTTTAAGTATCTCAATAAATCTTTTCTAAGGTTTTCCCGAAGTTGAGAGGTAGTTAAACCTGCTACTTTGTAATTTCCTAAAAGTGGTAATTGAATTTCTCCTTTTTGATCAACCAGATAGCCTATAACCGGATTGTTAGGGTTGTTTTGATTTGTTCCGGTAATAGTATTCAGGTTGTAGTTGAATATGGCAGATGCCTCAGGATTTAAACTGCTAACATTTATACCTAAAATATCTTCGGGCTGAATGGTAACAGAAGTAAAGTTGTTAATAGATTCTTTCGAGGAATTATTACGATTTAAATCCTGAAAGTAGCCGATCTTGCGGTATGATCCGCAAGATGAAATTATTAATAATAAAATTAATAAGTTAAGCAGAAGTGGGTTTCTTTTCATTTTCCAATATGTTTTTTCATAGCGCTCATAAAGCAGGGGTAAGACTGCCAGATATGAGCTGTTGTAGGTAAATAGTTGCTTTTACAGCTTTTTGTTTGTTATTTTTTTAAAAAATTCATTTTAATAAATGTTTTGTAGTGTTTTTTATATTAAAATGAATTCTATGGTATATAATTCTTAATCAAAAGAATTGTTTTATGAAAAATTAAAAAAGCGGGAGGCAAACTTCACACATTTCACAATTTTAAATTTTGACTTTTTTGATGTTGAATTAATATTCATAAGCAATTATTTGTTTGTAAAAAGTGCCGACTTTTTCTACACTTTTTTTCCACCATAATCTATATATAGCTTTTAAAGTACTATAATGAGCTTTTTTTAGGGCGCAAAAAAATTTTGGCACGAAAATTAGGGGCGAAAAAATGCTGAGTTTAGAGTTAATTTCTACGATAAATTTTTTTTGTAACATCCATTAAATCAACTACGTAAAGGGTGTCAGTGTGAATGAGTTTATTTATGAAAAGAGTTTATCAGGGGCTACTTGTCTTTTGTGCCCTAAGCATTTTTGCTTGTAAAAAAGACAGCATCGATCCAACCGAAGAACAAAAATTTACTATCGGTGAAAAATTAGGAGTTGTATCAGTAAACGGAGTTTCGTTAGATGGGGACGGACTTGCAGACAGCCGATCTCAACTTCAGAGTCTGGTTAATTCAGCAGCATCTAAAAATGAAGTCCTTGTACTTCCACAAGGTAAATTCCTTATTTCAGACGAGATTATATTACCGTCAAACACGTCTATTGAAGGAGCTGGCGACGGAACAGAAATCGTTTTAAAAGGGGGTTCAACTTCAAACAGAAATGTTTTCAGAATTCCAACCAAAGCAACTAACGTTAAGTTGAAAAACATTCGTTTAAATGCAAATCAAAGTCAAAATACTGGTTCAAAACTATCTGCATTATACATTACTGATAATACAAGCAGTATCTCTGCAGATAATGTAACCTTCCTGGGTAGCCGTGATGGGGGAGCAGTAGAAGTAAAAGGTATGAATGATTATCCTGTTGTTGGGTTATCATTTACCAATTGCTGGTTTGCAGAAGCTGGTCGTTCAGACTTAGAGCTTCGCGGAGCTAAAGACGTAACAATTAAAGGAAATTACTTTGAAAAGTGGGGATCTCAAAGTGCATTATCTCCTGCAATTGCTTTAACAAGTCAGAATAATATCAACGTTACAGTTAGCGGAAACACGTTTATCAATAGCCTTGGTGCTCTTGGAGCAATCCAGTCTACTGCAGCTATCGTAACTTCAGCCAGAATTGAAAACAACATATTTAACGATGTAAAAAATACCGGAGGAAATGGGGTACTTGGGTATTTTAATTCATCAACTATAATAAACAATAGTTTTGGTGGAAGCTTAAATGTTAAAAATGGTGGTATTAGCTTAACTGGAACAGATAATGTTACCAGTCCGAACAATTCTTCGGCAAATATTTACCCTTATACCGAAAGAGTTAGCACAGCTACATCAACTACTACAACTGCTACTCCGGCAACAGCGCCTGCAACTACAACACCAGTTGCGCCAATCGAAACTACACCGTTAACACCAACAGCAAGCACAGGTACATCCGCTGCTAATGCTACAGGTTTAAACGGAAATGGTTCTACAGATAATCGCTCTGTTCTGCAAAACCTTATTAATTCTTACGCTTCTAAAGGCCAGGCTTTGGTATTGCCAGCAGGTAGGTTTTTAATTTCTGATGAGATTATTATTCCTTCAAATGCCTTTATAGAAGGCCAGGGCGAAAGCACTGAGATCTTCTTAAGCAATGGTACTACTTCAAACAGAAGAGTATTCAGAGTACCTACACAAAAAAGCAATATCAAAATTAAGAACATCAAATTGAATGCTAATCTTGCAGGTAATACTGGTTCTCAGCTGGTTTCAATGTATGTAACTGATAATGTGAATACAGTTTACTTTGAAAACGTAACTTTCTCTGGTAGCCGTGATGCAGGTATGTTACAAGTTAAAGGCTTAAATGCTTACCAGGTAACTAACCTTAGCCTGATCAACTGTAAATTTACAGACGCTGGCCGTAGTGCAGTGGAGTTAAGAGGTACAAAGGATGTTACTGTAACTGGTTGCCAGTTTACTCGCTGGGGCATGCAAAATTCATCATCTCCTGCATTTCAATTACAAAGCCAGGATAATATCAATGTAAATATCTCTGGTAATACCTTCAATAATACAAACGGTATTCAGTTTGCAATTGAGTGTGCTGCAGCTTATGTTCAGAACGGGACAATTGCTAATAACACGTTTAATGATAATAGCAATTTAGGAGGAAATGGAATCTCTGGTTATTTTAGAAATTCAACCATCACTAAAAATGTGATGAATGGTGGTGTTGGTAATCACAGAAGCGGATTGGAAATTTTCGGGCCTTACAATACTTTAAGCTATAACACAATAACTGCAGGAAGTATAGCTATTTCCGGTGGAATTAAAGAAGATGCTACCATGGTAACTATCGCAAACAATACTGTTAAAACAAAGAATGATAATGTTGGTGGCATACAGCTTGGCGGTGGTTCATACAACCTTAACAACGTTAAAATTGTAAATAACACGGTAGACACCCGGGCATCCAAAGGAAACTCATCAGCTATTGTTTTGGGTACTTATAATGCAACACGAATAGTTTCCGACATTACTGTGGAAGGAAATACAGTATATACAAATTCTCATTGTGTTAGAGCGCAAGCATTAGCAGGAAGTAAAAATATCTATATCAAAAATAACAACTGGAAACTAGGTTATACATGGTTAGGAATGATCACAAATACTTTCACTAATATTTCAGTTACCGGAAATATTAACGAACTTGCAAACAAAACAATCAGTTATAGTACTTCTATGACTCCAATCGCAGTGAATTAATATAACCAATTTAATATGAGGGGCTGTGCAGAGTATTTCTGTACGGCCTTTTTTGTTTGGTGAAGTTTGATGTCCGAAGTATGAAGTCTGATGTCTGAAGTATGATGCACTATATCATGATTTTCTCGGACCCCGGACCTCCAAAATCGTGCCTCCAAATCAAGATGAAACTAAGCCTATCATTACAGAAAGGCTTAGTTAACACCATGAACAATTAAATAGCAAACCTTAAAAAAGCGGCAAGAGGACCACTTGAAGGCATTTTTTCTCTATCGAGCATATGCACTTCGCCTCCGTTAACTATCGTTTTAAGTATGGCTTTATTTATCAGACATACATCATCGTTTTGCTTCTTTTCGTGTATGATAAGTTTATTGTCTTTTTCATCAAATCGTCCCCAGATGTGCGTATTCTTTTCAACAAAAAGATCAGATATCTGGGCATAGTAAGCAGCCGGTATAATTTCAGCAGAAGTAGTAAATGAAAGCCCGGTTGTGGTATTATCATAAAAGTTTTTCAGAGCTTTATTACAGTACTCTCTGAAATAAGGCGCCATTTTTTCTCTTACTTTCAGGTACAAACTGTGTCTTTCCTCGTGTTCGTAATTGCCCTGAATACTTACATCCGAAATATGTTTATAGTTGGTTATTTGTTTATAAAAACCTATTTCGTAATCAACAGCAGCAATTACCAGCGGAACGTTCTGGTTATGTAAAACCTCTGTCCATAAGGTTTGGTCAACCTCTTTCAGATATTGAAGCAGATATTCATCTTCATCAGACAATCCAGAACCATGCCCGTGAAAGCTGGCTCCAACAACTGCACGTTCACCCGCACCGGCTCCGGCCCGTCGGTGAGTTTGCCTTTTATCTTTAAGCTCGAAAGGCACCACATCGTCCATTCCATACGGTAAGCCTTCTACCTCAACCTTCTTCATTTCAAACTGATCAGCTTCGTAAAACTTACAATCACGTTTGCTCAGAACAAGCAGGTAAAACCGATGCCTTCTTTCCATTACCGGTAAAAGCTGGTTTATTAAAAATGAACTGTTTACCAGAAACTCTTCTTTTACTGTAAGGGGTAATTTGTAAAATTTAAAGAAGTTATTTGCAAGAAATACAGCAAGGCCTTGGGTTTGGAAGTTCCAGAATTCCTCGTTCTTCAATAGCTCAAAGCCCGGAGTAAGTATTGAATCTATTTCTCTATTATCAAGACCTTTAGCGCTAAGCTCAACTTTGGCTTTTTGTAAATTATTTTTAAATACAATCTGGTCGTATCGTTCGTTTACAGCCAAACCAGCACTATGTGTAGGAATATAAATACTGACACAATTATCACCGTGGTAATTGCCCAGTTCGGTAAATTCTTCTTTAGTGATTATCTCCATAAATCCAAAATCTAAACTTGTCTGTTCACATCATTATCTTCGCCTTTGTCTGTATGCCTGTTTACATGACGTACGTTTACGTTTGCAGAAGGCGTATCCGGCCCGTCCAGGTATTTTTCAGTAATTTCATTGTCTTTTTCCAAATCATTAACAGCAAATGCATCTCTTAAACCTGCACTTTCTTTCGGAGAGCCAGTAGGCCTTCCTTTCGCCGGATGAAATGATCCGTTTTTATCTTTTCCCATAATGTTAGATGTGATTTATTTGTACTATTTTGATTTATCTTCTTCCATATATTTTCGTGCCATTTTTGTTACAGCCTCGTTAGGCATAACAGTACTCATGGCCGCCTGTCCTGCTACCATTGCGGTTGCAGCCACATGGTGTTCGCCTTTTAAAAAGGCTTCATAACCTTCTTTTGCAACTTTTGCTGCGTCATCAGTATTATGGGCAGCAACAGTATTCTCGGCATCTGCTTTGTTGAAGAAATCTGTGTCTGTAGGTCCCGGTATTAAGGATGTTAGCGTAATGTTTGTGTCTTTAAGCTCATTGATAAGAGCATCGCCGAATGATAATACAAATGCTTTACTTGCAGCATAAACGGCTAAAAGAGGAGTAGGCTGGTAGGCAGAAATAGAAGCAAGCTGAAGTATTTTTCCTTCATTTCTTGCTACCATATCTTTTAAATATAGTTTAGTTAAATGCACTAAAGAAATAATGTTAAGATGAATTATTTCTTTATCTTTTTCAAAATCAGTTTCCCAAAACAATCCACGTTGTCCTATTCCTGCGTCATTTACCAGGTAATTAACTTCAATACCTAATCTACTTGTTTCATTGTAAACTTCAGCAGCAGCGCCATCAACAGAAAGATCCTTGGCAATTACGTGTACATTTAAACTAGCGTATTGATTTCTTATTTCGTTGGCTACTTCATTCAGACGGGCTTCGTTTCGTGCTACTAACACTAAATTGTTACCATCTTTAGCAAAAAGCTGTGTTAATTCATAGCCAATGCCATTTGAAGCTCCCGTTATCAGAGCTGTTTTATTGGTTGATTTCATAGATTGTTTAATTTAAAAAATTAATTCAGGTAGAAATCTTAAATCATATGTAGCTTGAATAAGAGCTGTTTAATAAATTTTTAACTCATGAAGTGGGAAAGAGTTTTTTAAAATGTGAGATAGTTGTTCAACTTAATAGAGAGATACCGAGAGTAGCAGGAATAGTTAATTCGGTGATGAAAATAAACTAATTGGAAAATCAGGCTGATTCCGGAGTTATCATTAAAAGTGCTTTTGGCAAAATTTCAACTTCTATTTCTTTTAATTTGCCAATTACTTCGCCATCTATTTGCAGTGTGGTACTTTTTGAAGTTCTGATAGTTGCCTTTTTACAACTAATTACTTCTGCATATTCAGAAGTATTTAAGCTGCCTGTAAACATTTTCCAGGCAATAGAAAGGAGCTTAATGCGTGGAAAGGGCTTTATAATAACCAGTTCAAAACATCCATCGTCAACTTTTCCTGTAGGATTTATAACTGCACCGGTTCCATATTTAGAAGCGTTGGCAAAAGTAAGCGAAATTGCTTTGCGTATAAGTTCCTTTTCGTCGTTTATGGTGATGTAAAAACGATATTTTTTTATCAGGAAAATTTCATTGAAAAGATGACGGGCGTAAGTTATAATTCCTCTTCTTTTATCGTTTTCAAAGCGTTTTACCACACGGGCATTTAAGCCCACATCAGCTAAATGGATACAAAGTTTTTTATTGATGTTTAAGAGATCAATTTCTCTTTTTACACCTTTGGTAATAAGGTTTAAAGCGAAATCAGCATTAGAAATTCCTAATTCTTTGGCCATGCCATTTGCAGAACCAAGAGGAATAATTAACAAAGGAATGGGTTTGTTTAAAAGTAGCTTGGATAGAAAGTTAACAGTTCCGTCACCTCCTGCACCAGCAACAATATCGGGTTGATATTCTTCTATTTCCTGCAGAATATCTTTATCGGTATTCTCTTTATGTAACCTGTAAATAAGAAATTCGAAACCTTGCTGCCGCGATTTTTCAGAGATAGCGGCTTCAAAGTTTACTCCCTCACGTTTTCCTGATTTCGGATTAATTACAAAGAGTACCTTCACAGTTTAATTACAGTTGTTCCTTCACTTCAAGAAGAAACTGTTTCAGGCGTTCCAACGAATCAATGATCTTTTGGTTTTCTTTTACTTCAGATTTATTATTTTTCAAATAATCTTTTGCTCCCTGAAGGGTAAATCCTTTGTCTTTTACGAGGTGAAAAATGATTTTGAGGTTTTCTACATCTTCAGGAGAAAAAAGCCTGTTACCCTTTTTATTCTTCTTAGGTTGCAGAATTTCGAACTCACGTTCATAAAAACGTATTTGCGAAGCGTTTACATTAAACATTTCAGTTACTTCACCCATGGTGTAGTAAAGCTTATTGATCTCACGTTCTTTATACGGCATGTGGCAAAGATAATTAGTTTTATGGAGAATGGGGGTTAGTTAATGGATAATGGCGAATAGTTCATGGCGTATGAATAATAGTTAATGGTGAATAGTTTGTTGTTTAATTAGCTATGAGCTATGA
>Ga0157372_10005422_pt1 | contig 13557 bp, 5 predicted proteins | sample C55metaG_FD_115307 | JGI IMG/M metagenome (GOLD analysis project Ga0157372, IMG submission 115307) | Corn rhizosphere microbial communities from Kellogg Biological Station, Michigan, USA - C5-5 metaG | ecosystem: Host-associated > Plants > Roots > Rhizosphere > Soil | place: USA: Michigan... | reverse complement strand
TGTTCTCGTTCATCTTTCTTCATGCTCGCGGCGTTGCGGCAAATCTGCTTTCAATCGGCGCCATCGATTTTGGAATCCTGATTGACGGCACCCTGGTGATGGTGGAGAACATCTTCCGCGTGCTGGGCGAGCGGGAGGGCCAGAGCTACAACCTCAACGAGGTGATTCTGGAGGCGGCGCGGGACGTCGATCGTCCGGTCTTCTACTCCGTCGCGGTGATTATTGCGGGCTACTTGCCGATCTATGCGCTGACCGGGCCTTCGGGACGGCTGTTCAGGCCGATGGCGGACACGGTGTCGATTGCGCTGATTGGCGCATTGATCCTGACGCTTACGTTTGTGCCCGTCATGTGTTCTTACTGGTTCAAGCGGGGCGTGCATGAGCGGGAGAACAAGCCATTCGAGTGGCTGCGCGCGAAGTACGCGGTCCAGTTGGACTGGTGCCTCGACCATCCGAAGACGACGATGGTCGTGGCCAGTTTGATCTTTGCGGCGACGCTGCTGCTGGTGCCCTTTATCGGCGGCGAGTTTATGCCGCATCTCGATGAAGGCGCGCTATGGGTGCGGGCGACGATGCCGTACACGGTCTCGTTCGACGAGGCGAGCAGGTTCTCTCCGCAGGTGCGCCACATTCTGATGAAGTATCCGATGGTGACGGACGTTGGCTCGGAGCTTGGGCGCCCCGACGACGGCACCGATCCGACGGGGTTCTTCAACGATGAGTTTTACGTCGGCCTGAAGCCATACAACGATGCTTCGTGGAAGACAGGTCGTATCCACAATAAGAAGGAGTTGACTGAGGACATACAGAGGCAGCTCAGTGCGTTTCCGGGCGTCATCTTCAACTACACACAGCCTGCAGAGGACGCGGTGGATGAGGCGCTGACGGGGTTGAAGAGCGCGCTTGCGGTGAAGATTTATGGGCCGGACCTGAACGTTCTCCAGACGAAGGCGCTTGAGATCAAGCGGCGGCTGGCCGAGGTGCCTGGGTTCACCGAACTGACGGTCGTGCGCGAACTGGGCCAGCCCAGCCTGCAGATCGATGTTGACCGCGACAAGATCGCGCGCTATGGCATCAACGTGGCTGACGTGGAGGCGGTGGTGCAGGCGGCTGTCGGAGGCCAGGCGGCGACGCAGGTGATTCAGGGCGAGAAGCTGTTTGACCTCGTAGTCCGCATGAAGCCGGAGTTTCGTGAAAATGCGAAGGAGATCGGCAATCTTCTGGTTGGGACGCCGACCGGCCAGCAGATTCCTCTGAGCAACGTGGCGAATATCCACGAGGCTGGCGGCGCCTCATTTATCTATCGCGAGAACAACTCGCGCTACATCGGCGTGCAGTACAGCATCGACGGGCGTGACCTGGAGAGCGGCGTGCTCGCGGGCCAGAAGGCCATTGCCGACATTGCGAAGTCGCTGCCTCCGGGATACCGTCTTTCGTGGGGCGGAGAGTACGGCGAGTTTCTTGAGGCGAAGCACCAGATGGAGTTCATCGGGCCGCTGGCGGTGCTGATTATCTTCATGATCCTGTTTGCGCTCTACGGCAACATCAAGTTCCCGGTGACGATTGCGCTGGGCGTCATCCTGACCGAGCCGGTGGGCGCGCTGATCGCCCTGAAGCTGACGCATACGCCGTTTAGCGTCTCGTCGGCGCTGGGGTTGCTGGCGTTGATGGGCGTCTCGGTGGAGACGGCGGTCATTCTTGTCTCCTATATCAATAAGCTGCGTCTGGAGAACATGGACATCCGCACGGCGACGCGCGAGGCTTCGCTGCTGCGGCTGCGGCCCATTATGATGACGGCGCTGGTCGCCTGCCTGGGCCTGCTGCCGGCGGCGCTTTCGACCGGCATCGGCTCGGACACGCAGAAACCGTTTGCGATTGTCATCGTCGCGGGCCTTGTGTCGCGGCTCTTCCTCGGGTTCTTCGTCAACCCCGTGCTGTACGAGATGGTGGCGAAGGATGGGGATGTTCTACAGATTTGACCAAGCGAACCGCTATTTGCGATGGGTAGACCTTTTTGTAACGTATTGCACTCCAATGGATTATTAGATTTTGACCAAAGCTGGCTTTCCTGGCCTGTATCTCGGCGTCAGCATGGACCGGCAGCCATCGGGACATGAGTTGAGCATTCCGCCAGGGACTCGGGAACGCTCCTTTGGGTGGGGGACGTGCGCATTTTCGGGCGCGGAATCCCATGAGGCGCGATGGAGACGACGCCAGCGTTGCAGTGAAAGAAAAACGCGCAAGGGTTCAGTCTGCATCTCAGACTTTGAGATGCCTGAATCGTGATGTGGAACGCCAGGCGGTGGCAGGCAACGGAATTTTGACAAATCACCTCTGGTCAAGCGGGGCAGAACGGCGTAAAGTGTTCGCCACGGAACCAAGATAGTCAAGATACGTGGTCTGAATGTTGAAGCTTTGAAGCAATTGGGTACAGGGCTGGACACCAAATCTTGTACGACGAAAGCAGGAGCCGGTCGACAGAGGCATTGGCGGGCGTAAGCCGGGACAATGCTGAACTTGCGGTTTTCCAGACCCATTTCTCCACAGTTTCGTGGAGTTCGGGCATCCGAGAGTGCGGATGCCTACCGCAGGTACGACGGCTCTAGAGGTGTGGTGCGATGAAGTCTCCTCTTTGGCTGCGGCCTGTTCTAGCGGCGTCCTTCCTGTGTCTGTGTGTTTTGCCATCCGTTTGCTCCGGTGAGCCGCCACAGGCAAAACGTCAATCCGTGCCATCCTCCGCGCTGCCGGCGCCGATGACCGAGGACACGATTAACATTCCCGGCCCGTTGCGGTCGTTTCTGCGCATGGCGGGGATCAGTCAGAAGATCACAGCGGAGGATGTGCTGCCGCTGCTCGCGCGCAACGTCTACTCGCACGGGTATGAGAACGGGCATCAGCCGACGGAGTTCCTTCGTCTGCTGGACCGCTACATGGACCAGGCGACGGAGCTTCAGATACTTGCAGGGTCCAGCGACACAATCCGCGTGTCGAGTTGCGACGAGGCGGGCACCCTGATCCAGATTCTCGGGTACCGTCTGCGTCCGGGATGCGGAACCAGCAGCTTTTCACTGGAGACGGCCAATCCAGACCGGGCATTTCTTACGATCGACTCGGGTTTTCCGCTGCAGCATTTGGAAGAGGCGCTCCAGACGGGCAAGCCCTTTGTCCTGAAGTATCCACCGACGCGTGTTCCGATCCTGCTGAAAGAGCGGGATTGGATTGCGCTGAGTTCATCCAAGGAACGGGGCTTCGGCAAAGGCAATTTAGTCGATGTGCTTCTCTACAACCCCGATATAGCGCGGCTTTACTGGGCGCTTTCAAAGAGCGATGACGAGACCAGGCTTGCGCTGGCGCGATCGGCGGGATTGAGAAGGCTGCTTCCGCTGGCTGGCACGCTTGATTTTTACGGCAGCCAGATCAACATCCAGTTGGGACGAGTGACTGTGCCGGGAGCGCCGGAGTCGGTGGCGGGCTGGCGGGACCTGGTGGGAGCGAGCCCGTCGTCGCCGGGAGAGTTCGTTCCACGGCTGCTGGCCAAGGACCGCGGCTGGCTGGCGGCGTACTTCGATGTTCTGTCGCGCGTGAACCATGAGCAACAGGCGCGGCTGACAGCATCTCCGCGCCTGAAGCATCTGTATGAGGCGTTTCGAGCGCCGGATGCGGACTCGGATGCGTCGCGCGGCGCGTTTCGCAAGGCCGCCGATCTGCTGGTGTTGTATACGCGCCTGCAATGGGACGCGAACGGAGAGCCACGGATACCTGGGAATCTCGATGTGTGGAAGCAGATCTTCGACCAGAAGTACGACTCGCGGGACGCCCGCGACTGGGGCAAGCGGGCTCGCACGTGGAGCCATCCTGAGCAATTGCTGGAAGGGCTGACGGCGATGTCGCGTCTGGCGACCGACCAGGGGCCGCTGCAGATCTATCTGATGGTCAGCGAGATCGACAACAGACGCGCGCCGGACAAGCGCCTAAGTCCGGAGACGGTGAGTCTGCTGGCTAAAAAATATTCGGAGTATGGCAACTGGTATCTGGTGTTTACGGACTTCCCGGAGTTGACCGACGAGTCCATCGTTCGTTTTGTGAAGATAGCGGATGGGCTTGACGGAATCTCGAACCAGAACCTCCGCGCAAACGTATTGGGTTCATTCCAGGCCAACATTGGTTTGTGGCAGATTCTGGCACGTCAGGGAGAAATTCCTGAGAACGCGCTGAACGATTCGTGGCAGAAGGTGATCGGTCCCTTTGCCGGAGTCTCTTCGTCGATAAAACTGTTCGACGCGGCGCGCAGTTCGCTGGGCGAGATGCTGACGGTCGCAGGCGGCGGCGTGAACAATCCGCAGGAAGAGATTGTGGACCTGCTGGCAGGGCCGCATCAGTCGAGCGCCGATGGACAATGGGTGCAACAACAACTAGCGGGAAGAATTCGCACGGTGATGGACGACCAGCGGCTGGTCTCGCTGGATACGTTGTTCGCGCTGAGCGACGGGCTGGACAAGATGGCGAATGGAGGAGCGCGGGACAGTTCCCTGGTGGGGCTGGCTGGAGAGCTTCGTGAGTTCGAGATGCCGCGGCCAATCTTTACCGCGAACGAGAAAATTACCTGGGCGCCGGGTATCTACCGGAGCCATCACGCTGAACTGCAGGTGCAGACTGACCTGTCGAAGATCATTAAGACATCGAGTTCACGCGCGCAACTGGAGGCGGCACGCGGGCAGCTTGCTCCGTTTTTGCGAGACACTCTGGTGGGTTTGAATTACGCATACTACGAACCGCCCGGATCGCAGATGCTGCATGACAATCCGCTGTTTGTGCGTTCGCACGACTTCACGGGGATATCGGTTGTCGGTGCGGATCAGCCGTGGCACGCGCCGATGCTTCTTGGAGTGGGCACGCCGGCGGGCGGCGGCGCATATCTGATGGGATCGCTGGCAGATCTGCCCTATGCCCTGGCCACGGCGGAGCAGGAATTTATCGCGCCGGAGAACGTGCAGGCGCTGATATGGGAAGAGCTGGTGCCGCAGCTTCTGGTTAACGCGACGCTGCCGCGGTGGTGGAACGTTTCTCGGAACGAGATGCACGCCGTCGCTCTTTATCAACGCGCGGGCGAAGAGCTTTTGACCGCATCGGTGAAGGACGCAGCCCTGAGGGAGAAGGTGCTCGGCATTCTTTCAGACCGGATGTCGCCGCAGCGGATGGAAGAGACCGAAGAGGCGCTGCACAGCGAGGAAAGCATGTCCGCGATGCTGCCTAAGCTAATGCCGGCGGACACCTTCTTTCTGGCAACGGAGTTCCGTGAGCGGTATCCCGCTGAAGCGGGCTCATACGGTCCGGCGGGGCAACAACTGGAGGCACTGGCGCATCAGGACCCGGCGGACGTAAGCAGCGACCGGATAGCGAAGGACTTCGGCGTGCCGCATCCGACATTGGCGCAGACGGACTCGCTGGAGCTTCTGCACATCAAGCAACTCCCGTTCTTTGCCGGCTATTCGAGCCGGTTGTTCGGGGAGTCGTGGGAGTCGAGCAATCTGTACTGGGCGCGTCTTGCCGATGAAATGGGCTACCAGCCCGTGATGCTGAACCGCCTGGTTCCGGTGCTGACACTGCACATGACGGCGAAGATCTTCGCCACCAACCTGGACGACTGGCCGGCCATGTTGCGCGCCATGCGCGAGACAGGCAAGGACCTGCGGGACGGCAAGATCACGCTGCAACCCACAGCCGGGCAACGCAATGCTTCGTTAGAGGAGACGACAAAAGATGCAAACGCGCAATAGGAGAATCATGGCAAAACGATACTTTCTATTCCTCGGCCTGTTTGCGGTCGCCTTCTTTGGCGGCGTGGGGACTGTAGCACAGGACGACACGAACAATATCCACGTGAACGTCGTCCTGGTCCAGTTGAATGTTGCAGTGACGGACCGCAAGGGGAATTACATCAGCGGGCTGCGCCCGGAGGATTTTTCCATTCTCGAAGACAATATTCCGCAGAAGACCGCGACCTTTGAAGAAGGCAATGAGCCGACGCGCAGGCTGATCAACATCGGCGGCGCGCATGGGCCAGCCGAAGCGGCAGACGCAGCAACGCAGGCGTCAATCAAAGCGGGTGACGCCGCTGGACAGGCCAATGGGCCGAACATATTCAGCGGCGGGGCCAATGTCTTCATCCTGTTCGATACAAGCAACTATATGTATCGCGGATTTGTCTTTGCGCAGGACGCGATTGCCGACTTCGTCCGCTCGCTGGTTGGCGTCAACAAGGTGGCGCTCTATTCCTATAGCCGCAATCTTTCGCGGGTGGCAACGCTTACGCCCGACCGCGCGCAGATTCTGCGCAGCGTGCGCAGCACGGTTGCCGGAGACGATGCCGCGCTTTACAACTCGCTTCTGTTGACGGTCAAGGACGCGGCGCAGTTGACGGGACGCAAGGCGATCGTCGTCTTCTCGAACGGGCCGGACAACGCGAGTCTGGTCCCGCCGGAGGACGTGGCTGAACTGGCCCAGTCCACCGGCACGATCATCTATATGATCAGCACCCGCCAGGCGGAGGAGGAGCCTGTCTCCACCGCCGTCTTCGAGCGCATGAGCAAAGCCACCGGCGGCAAGGCGTATTTCTCCAAGGACTGGAAGGACGAGAAGCAGGCGTTCATGTCGATTCGCGACGACCTGGCGCATCTCTATGCGCTGAGTTACTATCCCGCGCCGAACCCGAACCGCGGCTGGCGCTCGATCACGGTAAAACTGGTGGGCAAGGACCTGCAGAAGTACCGCATTCGGACGCGGGATGGGTATCGGCTTCTGAAACAAAGCCAGGAGCCGACCATGAGCGCTCCGCCGCCCGGGCCTGAGTCGGCATCGAAGTGAGACTTCTACCAGAGTGGGGCCGCCGCAAGTTGTGATCTGGCTTGAGAATGTTCGCGTAAAAGCAACAAAAATTACTGGAGTTACCCGCCGCAGGCATTTTAAGCTTGACGAGCATCCGTGCGGTGATGCTTAATTACAGGCACGCCAGTCGAGATGTCTAAGACAAACGTTTGTCTTAGCTTGAAATTCGACCTTTGATCAGGATGCGGCAATTCGGCGATCGATCGAAGACGAAAGGGCTGAATCTGGGTCGCTTCGCGGGATCACGGATGTTTGGCGGTGACTGCGAAGGGGCCACGCGACGCAAGAGGTATCCGGCAGCAGCATTTAATGCTTGACGATGATTGAGTGCATGATGCTTAATAGCAGACGCACTTGTGTAGGCTGTAAAGACAAACGTTTGTCTTAGCGGATTGCCGAAAAATGGGCCGGAACGCGAAAGACCACGTCAACTGCAATATCTTTGGAGGCACGTTATGAAATTCAGATGGTCGGCAATGATGCTCGCAGTCATGCTGTGGGCAGGTTTTGTTGGGGCCGGGTTCGCGCAGAGCACCAACTCCGGCGACATACGAGGCATCGTTACAGACTCGAGCGGCGCCGCGCTGCCGGGTGTGACGGTCACAGTCCTCAATAAAAACACGGGCGTATCGAAGGACTACTCGACGAACCAGGACGGTTTGTATGACACCTCCTCGATCGTCGCGGGCACGTATGAGGTGACATTCACCAAGCAGGGATTCCAGAAGTTCGTGCGCTCGTCGATCTCGATCCAGGTCGGCAACACGACGGTCAACGCGCAGCTTTCGGTCGGCGCCGTGACGCAGGAGGTCGTGGTCAGCACCGACGTTCCTCTGCTGAAGACTGAGAGCGGCGACCAGACGACGACGCTCGAAGCCAAGACCATGTCGCAGTTGCCGCAGGTTGGGCAGGACTGGCAGAACTTCACGATTCTGCTGCCCGGCGCTTCGGGCGCTCCGGGCGGGTCGCAGGGAGCGGCGAACCCAGGCCAGGTGGCTTCCGTGAACGGCAATCTGCCGTATAGCACGGTCCTGGCAGACGGTGCTGCGGTCACGCTGCCTTCGAGCGCAAATGCCGACGTCATGGTGCTCGAAGACGTGCAGGAGCTTCAGGTCAGCGCATCCGCCTTCTCCGCGCAGTATGGCGTAGGCGGCATCATGTTCAACCAGATCAGCAAGGGCGGTAGCGACAGCTACCACGGCTCGGTCTACGAGTACAACCAGAACGACGCCTTTGACGCGGCGAACTATGCGTTCAAAACCAAGACAAGGAAGCTGGCACTCTCGAAGGTCCGCTACAACAACTTCGGGTTCTCCGTTGGCGGTCCCATCCTCAAGAAGAAGCTCTTCTTCTTCTTCAATTACGACAAGATTATCAACCACGGCGCGGCGTCCACCGGGTCAAATACGGTTCCCGATGCGGGCGCATTGGTCGGTGACTTTACGGGGCCAACAAACTATTTGACGATTTATGATCCGGCTACGACGGTCCTGGCACAGGCTTCCGGAACTCGTCCATATCCCACCCATCCTCAAGATACCCAGAAATGCCCCTGCTACGACCGAACCTCATTCGCCGCAGAATATGGTCAGGGCAACAAGATACCTGCCAGCCGGATCGATCCGGTTGCCAAGGCCATCCTGGCTTATTATCCAAAGGCAAACCAGTCTCCTTCTGCAATTACTGGCGGCGTCTCGAAGAACAACTTCTTCTTCAATGTGCCGAACTCCGCTCCGTTTACCAAGTACTTCGGCCGCCTGGACTACGACATTACCGGCAACAATCGGCTTACTCTATCGGAGACGGAAAGCGACAATCCGGGGTATTCAAACGGTCAGGGGATATGCCCAATCAACTGCCAGTACCAGGACGTGAGCCGGCATAACGCCCAGATTACAGACGTGTGGACGATCAGCCCGACCACCATCAATGAGCTTCGCCTCGGTTACACGAATCAGTTGAACTTCTTCGTGCCTGCGTCACTGGGCAAGGGCTTCCCAGCCAAGCTGGGATGGCAGTTCGCCAAGGCTGATGTATTCCCGAACGTCAACGTCAGCGGTTACTACGGGCTGGCTTCTTCGACCAATGCCGTCTACAAAGAGCATGCATACGACCCGTCGGACGTAGTCACGATGATCCGCGGCAAGCACATCCTGCACTTCGGCGGCGAGTTCCTGTTCTACCGCGACAACTCGACGGCGTGGGGCAATCTCAATGCCGGGACGATGGGCTACACCGGCGACTACACAAGAGAGACGCAGGGTGACAGCACCACGGGGCTGTCCTTTGCTGATTTCCTGCTCGGTCAGACCCAAAATTGGAGTGCGCAGCAAACGCCGGAGTATGGCGCAAGAATGCGTCTTCCGCAGATGTTTGTCCAGGACGACTATAAGGTCACTCCGCACCTGACGTTGAACCTTGGACTGCGCTACCAGATTCAGTCCGGTTGGGGCGAAGTGAAAGGCAACATGCGCACATTTGATCCCACCCTGCCGAATCCGGCATCGGGAACGCTCGGCGCGATGTGGTATGGGTCAACTCATGGCGGAACGCTTCAGAAGCCGGTATACAACACGTTTCTGCCTCGTTTTGGCTTTGCATGGCAGTTCGATCCTAAGTCGACCGTGCGCGGCGGGTTCGGCCTGTATGCCTATAACTGGAGCCTCGATACCTATGGCGGCGGCATGGGCGGTGCATTTGGCCAACAGGGCAACGCCACCGATCAGTCGAACGGCGTGACCCCTGTGGTCATCCTGTCCTCGCCAGGGTCGAGCCTTCCCTATATCTCAGCTACGACGGACCCGAGCAAGTTCAATGGCCTGTCGGTCAACTACAACCCGTACAAGACGCCCGTTGGCGGCTCGTACCAGTGGAACCTGAGTGTCCAACGTGAAGTAAGTAGCAATATGGTGGTTGAGCTCGCCTATGTGGCAAGCCACGGTCACGATCTGCCCTGGAACGCCGACATCAACCAGATACCCGAGGACAAACTCGGTCCAACCGACGTAGCTTTGGGGTATCGGCCATATCCGCAATACGCCGGAATCAGCGGCTATACCTCTCATAACGCAATTTCAAACTACAACTCGTTGCAGGCCTCGATTCAAAGGCGCCTGGCTAATGGGCTGGAGTTCAACTTCAACTATGTGTGGGCGCATTTCCTCGACCAGATGGATTCGTCGGGTTGGGGTAGCCGCGCCGGCGGACAAGCCTACCAGAACGCCTATAAGCTCTCGGAGGCTTACGGCAACTCGAACTTCGATGTCCGCAATGCCGTCAAGGGGAATGTTGTCTATCAGTTGCCGTTCGGCAGAGGACGGCAGTTCCTGAACAACAACTGGCTGCTCGATGAAGTATTGGGCGGTTGGCAGGCGTCTAGCACGATTGTCGTTCAAAGCGGTCAGCCGTTTACCGTGCTCATGGGAGGGCCGAATAATTCGTATTCCCAGGCAGGAAACTGGTATCCCAACGTCATTGGAAAGGCACACCTCAGCAGCCATGGTGCATATCACGGAACGCAGCAATGGTTCAACGAAGCGGCCTTCGCAAAGCCGAATGCTGGAACCTTCGGTAACTCCGGACGCAACAGCCTGAACGGGCCTGGTCTGTCCAATGTCAACCTGTCCCTCGGCAAGAGCTTTGCCATCTGGGAGCAGGTGCATCTCCAGATCCGGGCGGATGCAAGCAATATCTTCAACCATCCCAGCTTCGGTCTGCCGGGATCATCCGTCTCGGTCTGCTCCAAGGTGGGCCCTGGTTGCACTGCGGATCAGGTGACGGCTGGTGCGATTCAGACCGGCACCTCAACCATCAACGGTGTAACGATTGGTGGCCGGGCCATGCAACTCGGGGCGCGGCTCTCGTTCTGATAAACTCCGTTGGGATGGCGGGGAATCCTCCGCCATCCCATTTCTTTTTAATCTCGAGCGATCTCCCGTGTGGGGTCAGATGGTTGTTGCATGAAGTGGCTTTCTCTTCTATTGCTGTTGGGTCTGGGTGGAGTTGGCTCAATTGCGGCGCAAACGAGCGGTGGCTCCGCGACGCAGCAGGTGCAGGCGCATGAGCGGCGGGCGCACGAGCTGCTGGCTGAGAAGAAGCCCGGGCTTGCGGCGAAGGAGTTTGCCGCCGTCGTCGCGCTTGACCCGGGCAACATCGACGCGCAGGGGAACCTGGGCGTGTTGCTGTACTTTCAGGGCGACTTTGCAGGAGCGGAGCCGCACCTGCGCGCCGCTGTCCAGGCTCAGCCCAGTCTGACGAAGCTTCAAGCCTTGCTCGGAATGTGCGAGCGCAACCTCGGCAAAACGGACCTGGCCAAGGCCGATCTGGCGGCAGCGGTGCCGCAGTTGAAGGAGCCGGGCATTCAGGTGCAGGCCGGCCTGGAGTTGATTGAGATATATTCCGCCGAGCACGATCTGGTGCAGGCTGCGGGCGTGATCGAGACGCTGCGGCAGAGTTCGCCGGCGGATCCGCGTGTGCTGTATCCGGCGTACAGGATCTACTCGGACCTTGCGGGCGAGGCGCTGCTTGATCTCTCGGTCGCCGCGCCTGAGTCGGGCCAGATGCATCAGGCCATCGCGCACGAACTGGCGCGCGAGCGGGATACTCCGGGAGCGATTGCCAGCTTCCGCAAGGCGATTGCCGCCGACCCGAAGCTGCCGGGCATCCACTTCGAGCTGGCCGAGGCGCTCAACAGTTCGGACGACCCGAAGATCAAGGCCCAGGCCGAGGCCGAGTACAAGCTGGCGGTCGAGCAGAACAGCAGGGACGAGAAGGCGTTGACGCGGCTGGGCGATATGACCGCCGACAAGAACGACCTCACCGGCGCGGAGGCGCTCTACAAGCGCGCGTTGGCGCTGCTTCCGAACGACGCGGACGCGCTGATCGGACTGGCGCACGTCTACTCGGAGAGCGGCGACGATGCCGCCGCGCTGCCACTTTTGCAGCAAGTCATTACAGCTGATCCGACGAATGTTCTGGCGCACTTTCGGCTCGGCGGAGTCTACCGCAAGCTGCACCGGCCGGAGGACTCGAAGCGCGAGCTGGCGGAGTATCAGAAGTACAAGGACCTCAAAGCGAAGCTCGGAGAGGTCTACAAAGACATGCGGATCGAAACTCCACAGAACGGCGCGGAGAAGTAGATGGCGCGGTTTGGCTTGGCACTTGCGAAGGACGGAGATCGTCTGCCGGGCTGCGTGCTGGTACTGATGCTGTCGAGCGCGATCGCGCTCTGCGCGCAGACAGCGCGGCCCTCGCCTGTGAAGAACGCAGTGCAGGAGCATGTTCCGCAGTTGGTCGATATTACGGCCTCGACCGGCATCCACTTCGAGCACCTGTCGAGCCCGGAGCAGAAGTACATCGTCGAGTCGATGAGCGGTGGCGTGGCGCTGATCGATTACGACGGCGACGGCTGGCCTGACATCTACTTCACGAATGCACCCAGCGTTTCGATGGCGATCGAGGGCAAGAAGGCGCGCGGCGCTCTCTACCACAACAACCGCGACGGCACGTTTACCGACGTGACCGACAAGGCTGGCGTCGGCTATCCGTGCTGGGCGATGGGCGCGGCGGTGGGCGACTACAACGGCGACGGGCGCCCCGACCTGCTGATTAGCTGCTTCGGCGGCGTGGTGCTGTATCGCAACAATGGCGACGGGACGTTTACCGATGTCACGAAGGCGGTGGGTCTTGACAAGGACACTGGTTGGGCCACGGGCGTTTCGTTTGGCGACTACGACGGCGACGGTATTCCGGACATCTTCGTGCCGCACTACGTGGACCTCGATCTGCACGACCTGCCGAAGTTCGGCTCGCTGAAGACGTGCCAGTACCATGGCGTCGCCGTGCAGTGCGGACCGCGCGGGCTGAAGGGCTCGTCCGACGCGCTGTACCACAACAACGGCGACGGCACCTTTACCGAGGTGGCGAACCGGGCTGGTGTGGGCGATCTCAACCACTATTTTGGGCTGGGGTCGGTGTGGACGGACTTCGACAACGACGGCAAGCTCGATCTGTTCGTCGCCAACGACGGCGAGCCGAACTATCTGTATCACAACCTGGGCGGCGGCCAGTTCAAGGAGACCGCTCTCGACGCGGGCGTTGCGATGAGCGAGGACGGCGTCGAACAGGCGAACATGGGGCTGGCGGTTGGCGACTATACGAACACGGGCCGCATGAGCATCGCCATCAGCCACTTCAGCGATGAGTATGCGGCGCTTTATCGCAACGACGGCAATTTGAACTTCACCGACGTCTCGCGCATGGCGGGCATTGCATTGCCGAGCTCGCCGTACGTTGGCTGGGGCGATGCCTTCCTCGATCTCGACAACTCGGGCTGGCTGGACCTGATTCTGGTCAATGGCCATGTGTATCCGCAGGTGGAGGACGCGAAGATGGGCATGATGTACCGGGAGCCGAAGCTGGTCTTTCAGAACAAGCGCGACGGCACGTTCCGGAACGTGAGCGCCGAGAGCGGGCCGGCTGTCCGGGAGCCGCAGGTCAGCCGGGGTCTGGCGGTGGGCGACCTGTTTAATAAGGGCAGGCTCGATGTGGTGGTCGAGAACCTGACCGGTGGGCCGATGATTCTGGAGGCGAAGAGCAACCCTGCGAATCACTGGGTCAGCTTCCAGCTTGAGGGCGGGGCGAAGAACCGGCTGGCTTTGAACGCTCGCGTCC
>Ga0157372_10005421_pt1 | contig 13557 bp, 12 predicted proteins | sample C55metaG_FD_115307 | JGI IMG/M metagenome (GOLD analysis project Ga0157372, IMG submission 115307) | Corn rhizosphere microbial communities from Kellogg Biological Station, Michigan, USA - C5-5 metaG | ecosystem: Host-associated > Plants > Roots > Rhizosphere > Soil | place: USA: Michigan... | reverse complement strand
TAAGGCGGCTTACACATTGAAAGCACGCTATTATTCAAGGCTGAGCAAAAAGCCGGGATTCGATCCGGCGACCATGCTCACGTATCTTGCAAGCGGCATCTCCGATAACTCGGAAAATATGTACAGCATCCACGGATCGGGCGGTACGGAGTTCAACCAGTGGTATGCTTTCCTGAACGACAGGGCTTACATGGTAGCTTCACAGGTGCTGATCGATTCAATGGGTAACATGGCTGATCCGCGCACACCTTATTATTTCGATACTACCGGCGTAGGATCCGCTCTTGGAAATCCGCTTGGCAGCTTCGATCCGAATGTTTCCTACTGGGGACCATATTTAGCTTCCGGGCCCGACAAGCATGTGGCGCTTGTTTCCTATGCAGAGGCAAAATTCCTCGAGGCGGAAGCAAAAGTGAGAATGGCTGATGCAACTGCGTTTACTGCTCTGAACGAGGCGATCCAGGCTTCCGTTTCGGAAGTTACCGAAGGTGCCGATAACGGCGCCACCATTGCAACCTACACTTCGGGCAATACGAACATTCATACGGTAATGCTCGAGAAATGGAAAGCGATGTTCGCGCAGCCTGTTGAATCGTACGCAAGCTACAGGATCACCGGATTCCCGGCGCTTACGCCTAACCCTTCGGCATTGAAGCCAAACATCCCGATGCGACTGCCAACAGCGCAAACGGAGCGTACTTCCAATTCGAACGCACCTACGCCGGACACAAGCACACCGGTGTGGTATGCACAATAATTGACTATCACCATTGGTTTGAAAAAAAATGCCTTCCTCTTTTTGGAAGGCATTTTTTTTACGTCATTGCGAGCGGCAGGGGAGCAATCTCTTCTTTATAAGCTCAATTGATTCTTCCTTAATTACACAGGTGTGGGTCAAACGATCAAAAAGCCTTCAAACTAATTGAAGGGCTTTTATTTACTTTTTCTTGGATTTAGGTCTTTTCTTAGTCGCAGCCTTAGGCCTTGGTACTTTCACTGCCTTCTTCATTTGTTTAAATTGAGCCTTAACGTATACCTCAGCAGCTTTTAGAGCTTCGTCCGCATTCTGAAATTCATAGCTTTTGATAAAAGTAGCATTGCTTAAGTCATCAGAAATCGGCTTATCAGCAGGAGAATGATAAATACTATAGCCCTTAATAATTCCCCAATGTATATCAGGTTGAGCGCCAATCTCAATTATAATTAGACGGTTATTAATAGTAATATTTAAGCGCTTTTTTTTCATTAACGAAGGTTTTATAAATCTTTTTCGTGAACCTCATATAATCCTTTAAGCTCTGACAGCTCCTGACGAATCTTTTCAAAAGTACTTTTGATATTATTCTCGGTGAATTCTTCATAAACTAACCCTGAAATATTAGTGAAACCTTCAACTCCCGCTTGTTTAAGAACTAAAACGTTTCTTCTTCCAAAAACGCCTTGGCAAAAACCAATTTCATGAATTACATTCTGTCGAGCTCTCTTATTACCATCACTTTGCTCATCTTCAGCTGTCATTACAATTATAGCAAAATCACAATCTTTAGTTTCCTGTTCCAATTTTTCAATAATCGTTCTGCCAGCATTTTTTTGTTCTTGAAGGCTGATTGTTCCAAAACCGAATTCTTTTGTAATAAATCTAGCAACATCTTTCCACAAATGGCTACCACCATGTGAAAGAAAGACTTTGATTTCTTGCTTTTCCCTTTGTTTTTTAATTACTGGTTTAGGTTTCAGGTTCTCTTCATAAAACATAATTCCATTAGAAGTAATTTGAGCACACTTTTCGCCTTTAGGCCCTGGATTCGTTGATATTAAATCTTTATCTTCTAACATTTGAATTAACTCACGATCCTCATTCATCCTTTTGGATTCTATACCATTACCTAAAAGGATTTCATTGATAGGATAGTAATACTCATCATTTAGTTCGTAAAGCTTTGAAAGTATCAACATTAATTTATCGTTAACGGAAAAGTTAATTCTTTCGCCAAGATCAATTTTATTGGGTTGCGTTACCGCGTCTGAGACACTTATTATTCGTAAATTCCCAAAGAGAGCTAACTTCTTTTCTTGAATTATTTGCTTTTGAATACTAGTGGAATATTCTATGTCTCGTCTTTTGCCAGGGAAATTATAAACACGAGGATAAGCCTCATATAAGTCTTTCTCAAATCTATTTTTAGGAGAATTAAAGGCTCTTTGAAAAATCAATAATGATTCATCAGACCAACTCTTAACCTTAGAGGTTAATTCTTCTAAATCACTTTGACTTTTAACAGGGAAACTTAATAAGAAATCCCCTTCTTTTATTTTACCTTCAATTTCTTTGACCAAATCCTTAAATGAAACAATAAGTCGCAACTTTTCAGAAGTCAATTCCATTAAGTAAATAATTATTTTGTACTTGTTTGAGGTCTAATATCCTCCTCGCCACCTTTAACAATTCTATCTTCTGGAGGGTCTGGAATAAATTTATTTAAAGACATTTTGATTGTTTTTTACTAAAATTAATATAAGGGTAATAATTTCGGCAGCTAATACTAGGATTATGAATTTCTTAGCCTTATGCAAATATAACGATCTTTTATCATTTATTTCCACGTAATTATCTGCGTATGTAACATACTTTTTAATTAAATATTTATCGAAAGGTATTTGAGGTGGTTCGGTGGGGTTATTACCCTCCTTTTCTAAGTTGTGGAAATAATCATACAATTCTTTTGTTTTAGGAAAATCTAGATAATCAAACCCTTTTAATAGATTATTAAACGAAAGAGATAAATAGTAAATAGAAATCAAAAAGAAGAAAAAACCAATTATAAACAAGTGCAGAATAATAAAATTTAACGGTGTATATCCCTTCAAATCTGCTGTATCAAATAAAAAATATAAAAGTCCACTTAAGATAGTTACAAGAGTTACCGGTTGATTAACAGCATTATTTAACTCAGTACGTCTATATTGTTCTTTATCAAAAATTGATTTATAGAATTCTAGTGTTTCCATGTTCTAATTTTTTACTAAGGTAATAAAAATTAAAGCTCAGTTAAGTCCATTGGATTTCCAGCTCATCTGGTTTGAAAATGAGCAAGTATTCTTCAATAGTTACGTCACATTATTTTTTCAAATGCTATGTCAATGGCCGGCATTTTAACTAATTCCCCTAATTTTGCTCCATAAACTCTTCGTATGAAAATAACGATCATCGGCTGCGGCAACATGGGACTTATTTATGCCCGCGCATTTTTAAAATATAACATTGTTTCAAAGGAGAACCTGCTGCTTGCGGAAAAGAATGAAGCACGGAAGCAGGAGCTGCTGAAGCTCAACATCGGGCAGGTGTGCGTGGTAAACGATGAACGCATCTCACAAAGCGATATCATTATCCTGGCCGTGAAGCCGCAGGATTTCAATGAGCTTGGCAAAGAGCTGAAGCAGGTGCTGAGCCCTGCCAATGTCATCATCTCCATTATGGCGGGGATGAAGATCGCGCGGATAGAGGAAGTGTTACAGCAAAGAAATATCATCCGCGCCATGCCGAATTCACCGGCCGAGCTGGGAATGGGGATGACCGCTTTTACGGCGGGGAGATCGCTCAGCATGGAGCAATTGCGAAAAGCGGAGAACTTACTGGGAACAACCGGGCGTACCGTATTCTTTGAGAATGAAGACCTGCTGGATGCTGTAACCGCATTGAGTGGCAGCGGGCCTGCGTATTTCTTTTACATCGTAAAGCAAATGGTGGAAGCCGGAAAGCAGATGGGATTCGATGAAGCAACTTCGGCTATGCTCGTAAAGCAAACCATGCTCGGTTCCTTTCACCTGCTGAACACTGCCGACAAATCCCTGGATGAACTGATCAAAGCGGTTGCATCAAAAGGCGGTACTACCGAAGCAGCCCTTTCAACTTTTGAGGGTGATGGCGTAGGTGAAGGTTTGCAAAAAGGAATTGTAAAGGCAAGGGACAGGGCGAGGGAGCTTTCATCCCTTGTTTAAAGTTTGCCCACCAGCCCAAGTGCAGGCTGCGTATCTTTCAGCTCGTCCAGCTTGGTCGGGTCAATGCTCCAGTCACCCGCGATCTCCATTACCAGCTCTTCATCCGGCCATGTAAGGTCGTTGCGGTCAAAATAATTATCCTGATCTGATTCCTCTGAAAGTGTATCAACAAGCTTGTATTGATTTTCAATACGTGTCGCTCTTCCTTCGATAACAATGTTCTCTCCCGCTTCCCCCGAAAAGGCATATACGCGCTTAACTTCGCCCTCAACCGCTCTCATCCAGCAATGATATTCCACCACCCTGTGCGTACTGAACAGCTGTGCTTCACCGAATACCAGGCTGAGTGCAGCCAGCATCTTTTTAACTTCCTGGACGTCATCCGTGCTTTCCGGCGCCGGAAGATTTACGCCCGCTGCAATGATCCAGTCGCCAAGAGCAGGCGAAATAAAAACCGAATCATCATACGCTTTGCTGATCCCTGCCGCCCAATTGCAGGCCGAAACCTCTCTTAGCTTTAAGCATTCTGCAACCTTCTGCAGATCGTTTGTTCTTACAGCTATCCAGGTACACTTATAGCCGAAGCCCTGTGGCAGATCCGGCGTGGTTTGTTCTGCGGCTGAAAAAACTTTTTGACGCACAGAAGAGCCTTTGGCCTTGCGGAGCCTGTATACTAATATGATAATTCTTATTGCGACAACGAGAAGGAGGAGTATACCGAATACGAGCATAAACTTTAGTTAAGGTATTGTAAAATCGATCATCGTATTCACCGTTTGCGTGCCATGATCAGCCAGCGTGAATGTATTCGTCAGGTTAGAAGAGATCCAGTCGCCGGAGGAGAATGTTCCGTCGCCGTTCGTATCATACAGCGAGTAGATATAATACGTTCCGGGGTGCATGTAGTCGAACGTGAACTGTGTATCATCCGCCGAAAGGAACACATAGCGCGAGCGGTATTTCAGGTTGGCGGGAATGTAGGTGAAGCCGCTGAACAGGGGCTGCGTGGTAATCATCAGGAATGCTTTTTTGGATGGGTCGGGCGTATGCGCTGCGTTGTAGCTGATGTTCACAATGGTTTTTCCGAGATAAGGCTGCGCAGCCGCGTTGTAGGGATCATTGGCAAGATCAGAATCATAATAGATCGCTTCGGGCTTTGAATCGAAGGTGGTCGAAAAATCTTTTACCATTAGCTTTTGAGGGAATGAAAAATGTGCGATCGCATCCGATGCGGAAGTGGCATCCTGTCGCTTCGCCCTCCAGAGCATGTGGCTCGTGGTGGTTGGCTGCGTGTTGTACACATTGGTGTATACGTGAACGATGAGGCTGTCGTCCTTGAACAGCACATTGGTGTACACGCGGTTCTTCCCTGCGCGGAAATCGGAGAAGCGGTAGAAATAATTATTGCTGGTCTCCGAAACACTGTCGATCACCGCGTACGCGATCCTGTTGGAGCCTGCAAATCCGCCGCCGTTGCGGAAAGCCATCTTGTAAGCGTTGTTGTGCTTCACGATGAAAAAGCTCATCAGGATATTGTTCAGCGAGTCAAGCTCATTCTTTGCGCATACCTGCGCTGCTGAGACGGGGCGGAAATCAACGATCCATTCAGGGTAGCTTCCGAGCATGGTGGAGGAGGTAACGGGGCCGTTCCAGATAGCAGGCAGGCGGCTCAGGATGCCGTATCCCATCACGTTGGTGGAAGAATTGATCGTTCCCGGATCTGTTGCCGTTGGTGCATTTTCTTCGGGCTTGTCTTTTTTGCATTTGCAGGAAGGGGACGTGATCATTACGGAAAGGAACACTGCGAATAAAAGCGCTGAATAATTTTTCATGATGCCGGAGTATCGGATGTGTTTGAAAGCTGTTCTGTTTAATTTAATAAATGTAGTGAAAATTTCGATAAATTTGAATGCAATCAACATCTACAGTCATGGCAAGAATCACTTCTTTTGAGCAATACGAGCGGGAATACAGGCGAAGCACAGAAAACCCCGAAGCATTCTGGGCGGAGCAGGCAGAGCAATTCACCTGGAAGAAAAAATGGGACAAAGTGCTGCAATGGAATTTTGAAAAGCCCGATGTGAGATGGTTCGAAGGCGGAAAGCTGAACATTACGGAGAATTGTCTCGACAGGCATCTCGCTGAGCGCGGCGACCAGGTTGCCTATCACTGGGAGCCGAATGATCCGGCTGAAAAGGGCGTTCAGCTTACCTACCGGCAATTGCATGAAGAGGTTTGCAAATTCGCGAACGTATTAAAAAGCAACGGCGCTAAAAAAGGCGACCGCATCTGCATCTATATGCCAATGGTGCCGGAGCTCGCTGTTGCCGTTCTTGCCTGCGCACGCATCGGTGCAGTGCATTCGGTAGTGTTTGGCGGCTTTTCCGCTTCCGCGTTATCGGGGCGCATCCAGGATTGCAGCTGCAACATAGTGATCACCAGCGACGGCGCATACCGCGCTGCAAAGGTGATCCCGATGAAGGCGGTAGTTGATGAAGCGCTGGAGGTTTGCCCCTCGGTGAAAAAAGTGATCGTGCTTAAACGCACCAACACTCCTGTTCAGATGACAGATGGAAGGGATGTGCTATGGACGGAGGAGATGGAAAAAGCACCGGCGGATTGTCCGGCGGAAACAATGGATGCCGAAGACATGCTGTTCATTCTTTACACATCCGGCTCCACCGGCAAGCCAAAAGGCGTGGTGCATACCTGCGGCGGGTACATGGTGTACATGCACTACAGCTTCGAAAATGTTTTTCAGCACCGCGAAGGGGTCTACTGGTGTACGGCCGATATCGGCTGGATCACCGGCCATTCCTACATTGTATATGCGCCGCTGCTTGCGGGGGCCACATCGGTGTTGTTCGAGGGTGTGCCTACATTCCCCGATGCAGGCCGCTTCTGGCAGGTGATCGATAAATACAAAGTGAATACGTTTTACACGGCGCCTACTGCCATCCGTGCGCTTGAAGCAGCCGGGCTCGATTTCGTGAAGCCATACAAATTAGATTCGCTGAAAGTGCTCGGAAGTGTCGGCGAGCCTATCAACGAAGAAGCATGGAACTGGTACAACGAAAATATCGGTAAAGGAAAATGCCCGATCGTGGATACCTGGTGGCAGACCGAAACGGGCGGGATCATGATCTCACCGCTTGCCGGGATCACCAAAACAAAGCCAAGCTTCGCAACCTTGCCGCTGCCGGGGATTCAGCCGGTACTGGTGGATGATAAAGGAAATGAGATCATCGGAAATGGCGTGGAAGGGAACCTCTGCATTAAATTTCCATGGCCGTCGATCATCCGCACAACGTACGGCGACCATGAGCGCTGCAAACAAAATTATTTCGCCACTTATCCCGGACTGTATTTTACCGGCGACGGATGCAAGCGTGATGAGGACGGCTATTACCGCATCACCGGTCGCGTGGACGATGTGATGAATGTTAGCGGGCACCGCATTGGCACCGCAGAAGTGGAAAGCGCGATCAACATGCATCCCGACATTGTGGAGTCGGCAGTGGTAGGATACCCGCATGAAATAAAAGGTCAGGGAATTTATGCGTATGTGATCTCGGTAAATAAGGACAAGGATCCGGAGCTGCTCCGGAAAGAAATTCTTGCCGAGGTTGTGAAAGTGATCGGGCCCATTGCGAAGCCTGATAAGATCCAGGTGGTAAGCGGACTGCCGAAAACACGCAGCGGAAAGATCATGCGGAGGATTCTGCGGAAAGTGGCGGAAGGCGACATGAATAACCTGGGCGATACTTCTACATTGCTTGATCCGGGAGTGGTAGAAGAAATTAAAAGCGGCGCCTTATAGCTATTTCACTACTTCAACACGTACAGTAGCCGTTCCTGCGCGGATATAATCCAGCTCTTTCGCAGCGGCCTGGCTAAGGTCGATGATGCGCTTCGATTTTTTGGGAAGCCGGTCGTTGACCGTCACCACCACGCTTTTGTTGTTCTTCAGGTTCGTAACCCGTACCTGTGTGCCGAAAGGCAATGTTTTATGCGCGGCGGTAAGCTTCTTATTGCTGAACTTTTGCCCGCTGGCGGTTCTTCTTCCTTCGAATTTTTTAGCATAGTAGCTGGCTTTGCCTGTTTGGGTCGAGTCGTGCCGGAATATGACATTTCCGAAGCAGGATGATTTTGTCATTCTGAGCGGAGCAGCGCGCAGCGAAGAATCTCTTGTGGAAAGAAAGATGAGAATGAGAAAGATCAGCTGTTTCATAGTGCCGGAACTTGGTTGTTTGGTGGTATAACTGCCTTTTGTCCTTAAATGTTGCCAAAAAAACCTAAAACTTTGGTAATTATACCCCAGAAAGTTATCTTCGTAGGGTAAATCACAGGCAGTGTCCGATAGCTTAGTCATCATACCTACTTACAACGAAAAAGAAAATGTGGAGCGAATGATCCGCAAAGTGTTTTCGTTGCCTTTCCAGTTTCACCTGCTTATCATCGACGATGGTTCCCCCGATGGAACTGCCGGCATCGTACAGCGGCTGATGGCTGAATATCCGGGAAAATTATTCTTAGAGCAGCGCACAGGCAAGCTTGGCCTGGGAACCGCATATATTCACGGCTTCAAATGGGCGCTCGCAAGGGATTACGAGTACATTTTCGAGATGGACTGCGATTTTTCCCACAACCCCGACGACCTTATCCGCCTGCGCGATGCCTGTGTGAACGGCGGCGATGTGGCGATCGGATCACGCTATACCGGCGGCGGGAAGATCGAGAACTGGCCTGTAGGCCGCGTGATGATGTCGTACTTCGCCTCGGTGTATGTGCGCATGATCCTGTGGGTGCCGTTCAAGGATACCACAGCCGGCTTTAAGTGCTACCGGAAAAAAGTGCTGGAGCGTATTCACTTCGATGAGATCAAGTTCATCGGCTATGCCTTCCAGATAGAAATGAAATACATTGCCTACAAGCTTGGCTTTAAGGTGGTGGAAGTGCCGATCACCTTTACCGACAGGGTAGAGGGCGCTTCGAAGATGAGCAAGGGTATTTTCAAGGAAGCTATTCTCGGCGTGCTGAAAATGCGGTTCATGAATATAAAATGACAGGATAAACACTCTGCGCGCTCTGCGCCTCTGCGAGAAATATGATCACACTGATAAAAAACGCCAGCATCGTTAACGAAGGAAAGATCATCACCGGCAATGTGCTGATCAGCGGAAAATTCATCACAAAAATTTCAGAACAGGAGATCAGCGATGCCGCCGATAAGGTGATCGATGCGAAGGGAAAATATTTGTTCCCGGGCTGTATCGACGACCAGGTGCATTTTCGCGAGCCCGGACTTACGCATAAGGGCGAGATCTATACCGAAGCAAAAGCTGCCGTTGCAGGCGGGGTAACTTCCTTCATGGAAATGCCGAACACCGTGCCGAACACATTCACGCAGGAATTGCTGGAAGAAAAATACAAGCGCGCATCGGAAGTGTCGCTCGCGAATTATTCATTCTTCATGGGCGCATCCAATGATAACATTGATGAAGTGCTGAAAACCGATCCGAAGAAAGTTTGCGGAGTAAAGGTATTCATGGGCTCTTCCACCGGGAACATGCTTGTGGATAAAAAGGAAACCCTCGAAGCGCTGTTCTCGAAATGCAAAATGCTGATCGCAACACATTGCGAAGATGAGGCAACGGTAAAGCACAACATGGAAGTGTACCGTGAAAAATACGGCGAGGATGTTCCGATGGAATGCCACCCGCTGATCCGCAGCGAGGAGGCCTGCTACAAGTCATCGTCGCTTGCAGTGGAGCTTGCAGGGAAATACAATACACGTCTGCACATCCTGCACATTTCAACCGCAAAGGAGCTGAGCCTGTTCGACAATACACTGCCGCTGAAGGAAAAGCGGATCACTGCCGAAGCCTGTGTTCATCACCTCTGGTTCTCTGATGCCGATTATAAAACAAAAGGCTCGCTCATTAAATGGAATCCTGCTGTGAAAACTGCGCGGGACCGCGATGCTATCTTACAGGCAGTGCTGGATAACAGGATCGATGTGATCGCTACCGACCATGCGCCGCATACAAAGGAAGAAAAGGCGCAGTCGTATTTTAAGGCGCCTTCCGGCGGACCACTGGTGCAGCATTCGCTCAATGCAATGCTTGAGTTTTATAAGAACGGAAAGATCTCACTTGAAAAGATCGCTGAGAAAATGTCGCATGCCGTAGCCGACTGCTTCCGCATGGAGAAGCGAGGGTACATCCGTGAAGGCTATTTTGCCGACCTCGTTTTGGTCGACCTGGATGATGCGTACACCGTAGAAGCATCCAACATCCTGTACAAATGCGGCTGGAGCCCCTTTGAAGGAGTTACATTTCATTCGAAGGTAAGCCATACGTTTGTGAGCGGACATCTTGTTTACGAGAACGGAACATTCGATGAGACAAAAAAAGGTGAGCGCTTGCTGTTTGAAGGCTATTAATTCATCAACATAATATAATATTTACACGTGCTTTACTGGATCATAAAACCATTCGTTGCCGTATTCTTCCGGGTCTTTTACCAGTACGACTACAAGGGCCGGAATAATATACCACTGGATCAGCCCGTGGTGTTCGCCCCCAACCATGTAAATGCGTTCATCGACCCGGTTGCGCTCGGATTGCTGTGCGACAGGAAGATCCGGTTCTTTGCCAGGGGCGATGTGTTTAAGGGCTGGCTGGCAAGGAAAACGCTGAACAGCATGGGGGTGAGCCCGATGTACAGGATCCAGGAAGGCTATACGGAGCTGAAAAAAAACGATAAGACCTTTGAAGAATGCAGGAGCCTGCTGAGCGCGGGAAAAGTGATCCTGCTGTTTCCGGAAGGTATCTGCGTGCAGGAGCGAAGGCTGCGTCCCTTGAAAAAAGGCCTTGCACGCATTGTGTTTCAAACGGAAGAGCTGATGGATTTTAAAAAAGACATCCTGGTGATCCCGGTAGGGCTCAACTATACCGCCGCTTATAAATTCAGGAGCAAGCTGTTCATCGACATCGGGAAGCCCGTATCCGTAAAGGAATACGAAGCGCGCTTTAAGCAGGACAAGGTGCGCGCCATCAACGAGTTCACAAAAATGCTCGAGCAGAAAATGGCCGAGCACATGGTGGTGCTGAAAAATACCGACAACGACCAGCTGTTCCTGAACCTCGAAGAGATCTACATGTACCAGTGGCTGAAGAACAAAGGCCAGAATACCAACGACCTTAATCACAGCTATCACGGCAGCCGCGAGCTGGCGCTGTTCATCAATTACCTCGACGAGCACAAGCCGGAGCTTACCGTTTCACTGCGCGATAAATCTACGGCATACATCCGCAAGGTGAGAGGCAACGGATTGCGCGATCACCTGCTGCGCCCGGAGAACATCGAAAATATTTCCATTCGTACCTTCATCCGCGATTACCTGATCATCTGGCTGGGAATGCCGGTTTATTTCATCGGGCTGCTGCTGCATTATCCGCCTTACTTCCTGGCGAAAAAGTTCTGCGATAAAAAAATAAAGAACATCGAATTCTTCGCATCGGTATACGCCAATCTTGCAATGATCCTCTGGGGCATTTACGCATCCATACAGATAGTGACTGTGGCTCTTGCTTTCCGCGACTGGATGCTGCTGAGCCTGTATACCGTAATGGTGCTTCCTTTAACAGGTTTCTTTACGCTCTGGTATTATCCCGTGAAGGAAAAGATCTTCGGCCGCTGGCGCCTGCTGCGCATGGTGCGCAAGGAGAGAAGCACGGTGGAAGAGCTGGTGCGGGAGCGCTTCGCGATCATCTCCGAAATAGAGAACTGCAAGCGTGAGTTCGATAATTACTTAACATCAAAACCCCAACTATGAAATTCGGAAGTGTAGAATCTATTGAAGGCCTGGACCTTTCCCTGCCAGCCGATCATCCCGATACTAAAAAAGTGCTGGGCGGCACAGAAGCGAAAAAGATGAACATCTCGGTGGGCGGCGCAAAGTTGAACAGAACAGACCTCAAGAACTTTTATCCGAAAGGCACCAAGGATGAGCTGGGGTATTATTCAACACAGTTCAACAGCATCGAGCTGAATGCAACGTTCTATCAGCCTTACGGAAAAGATCAGTTTCAAAAATGGAGGGAGAAAACACCGGAAGGCTTTAAGTTTTTCCCGAAGATCCCGCAAACGATCAGCCATTTGAAACGGCTGAATGGAGTGAAATCATTGACCGACGAATTCTGTAATTCTGTAAGCGGACTCGAGGAAAAGCTCGGAATGGTTTTTTTGCAGATGCATGATAATTTTAAGCCGAAGGATTTTGAGCGGCTCGAAAAGTTTGTCACTGAGTTCCCGAAAGGCGTTCCGCTTGCCGTTGAATTACGCAATGCCGAATGGTTTAATGTAAAGGCCGATTTTGAAAGGGTATGCGAGCTGTTCAAAAAGCACAGGGTGACGAATGTATTGGTAGATACTGCGGGCAGGCGCGATATTATGCACATGCGTCTCACCTCGCCGGTCGCATTCATACGCTACGTTGGCGCCAACGATCCGAGCGATTACGACAGGCTCGATCCATGGATCACACGCATCGCTAAATGGAAGAAGGAAGGCTTGAAAGAGCTTTACTTTTTCGTGCACCAGAACCTTGAAAAGGAATCGCCGCTGCTCTCCGCCTATTTTATTGAGAAACTGAACAAGAAATTGGGTGTGAAGCTGCATATCCCCGAAAAGCCGGAGCCGCCCAAACCCAAAGCGGCTGCGAAAAAGCAGGCTAAATTATTCGAATAGCCCCCAATGTCACTTCGAGTTCGACCGAAGGGAGAGTATCGAGAAGTGTTGCTTGCAGGATGATCCCGCTCGCTTGTTCTCGATACGCTCGTGCCTCGCTACTCGAACTGACGCCAGTAAAAAGGCGCTGATTAATGTGTATTTATTATTCCTTAATGATCTTCGAAACCGATACGCCTTCCGGTGAATGCACTTTCAGAAAATAAACTCCTGCTTTAAGGTTTCCTGTTTCCAGCTCCAGCAATTGCTTTCCTTCGGATGATCGCGTAAGGATCAGCTTGCCATGGGCATCCAGCAGCTCCACTGTGGCTGCCTCGTATGATTTTCCAAGATCGATGTTCAGCTTGCTGGTCGCCGGGTTCGGGAAGGTCTTTATATTCCTTAATGTAAAGGCGCTGTTGTTGACAGGACAAGTGCAAAGGATGATGATGTTCACACAATCCGAAGTATCCACACAGCCATTCTCTGTTACGATCACACTGTAATTCCCGTCCATCATCGCTATGAACAGTGAATCCGTTTCTCCTGCTATCGGTGCATTGAGATCGCAATCGAACCACTGGAAGGTACCTGTGGAAGAGTTGGCGGTGATCTCGTTTGCGCTTACCGTTACCGATGTATCTACTGTATTTACGCCGAATGTAAGCGTTACGGTTGAATCGCAGCCGGTAACCGAGCTGAATGTTTCGGTGTAGGTTCCGGGACTGGTAAGCGTTTGTGTCCCGAATGAATAGCTGAGCCCGTTGCAAATAGTTTGCGCATCGGTGGTGTTGTAAATGCCGTTGATGGTGATCACCTGGCTGG
>Ga0157372_10005419_pt1 | contig 13559 bp, 11 predicted proteins | sample C55metaG_FD_115307 | JGI IMG/M metagenome (GOLD analysis project Ga0157372, IMG submission 115307) | Corn rhizosphere microbial communities from Kellogg Biological Station, Michigan, USA - C5-5 metaG | ecosystem: Host-associated > Plants > Roots > Rhizosphere > Soil | place: USA: Michigan... | reverse complement strand
GTTGCGAAGGATATCGTTCCCAACGTGTTCGACGCTTGGGACCATAACGAAGCCTCGTATCATGCGAATGTCGCGGCGTTCAGCCGCTTCAACTCGCCGTATTCCTACGGCCTTAATGACATGATGTATTACGGGTCGTTTGTAAACTTGCCTGGATGCGGCACGATGTGGCGGCCCTATTTTGCAACTGCTTCGTGGGATCCGTACGCGAGCGGTACATGGGCGTGGTACGGCGGATCGGGGTACTCGTGGGTCTCCCCTTATCCCTGGGCGTGGACTCCGTATCACTCTGGATCGTGGATGAGTTGCGGAGATGCCGGCTGGGGCTGGATGCCCGGCGGAAATTGGTATGGCGTGAACAACACGGTTGCATTCGCAACGCCGAGTGGTGGTGGCGGAGGCGCGGCGGGTTCGCCTAGAGGCCCGATCAAAGCGCCGCATGTGCCAGGCCGTGCTCCAGGTCCGAATCAGCCGACCCTGATCTCTATCAATTCGAAGCCGGTTCCGATATCTCGAATTGCATCACCGACCTCGTTTGAGTTCCGCAAGGACTCTGCCGGGCTGGGAGTGCCACGCGGGACCCTTGGCAGGCTCGACAAATTTTCCAACCAGACCGCAACGCGCGGTATTGCGCAAACACAGATTTACTCGAGTGTTCCGCAGCCGGGGCATGCCTACGGAACCCCGAGTGCATCGCAGGGCCTGACCGGAACCATCCATCGCGGCTCGCCCGCTCCGCCGGCGTCGGGCTCGGCTGGCTCGTGGTCGGGCGGAAGTATGCAGGGCGGCTCCAGGGGCGGCTCCAGTGGCGGTGCCAGCATGGGCCCGAGCCTCGGAAACTCGGGAGGTGGACGTCCAGTCAGCGCACCAGTTGCGTCCGCACCATCGGCGGTACACAAATAGCCGAAAACTTGCCGACAGAAACTCTGTGCGCATCCTTCGGGGTGCGCACAGCCATTTTGGCACCTCGGACTCTCGGAGCGCCCGACCCATCTTGCTGGACACATTAGCAGCTGTGCACTGACCAAACCCGGCTCAATCGGCGAAAATATGTATCGATGGTGAAACAGGCATTGGGGCCGGTGTGCGAAGTTCTACTGCGGCGCGGATTTCCGGTCCTTGCTCTCGTGGCGGTACTTGTCTTCTCTCCCGCGGCGAGTGGGCAACTGTTCAAGCATCACGCCAACAATAAGAACGCGACACCCGCGGATCCGCGAAAAGCGGAGTTCCCCGCCTCCCAGACGCCCGCCTTCAGCATTCCCGTAGAACCTCTCGGTTTCTTCGCGCCCGGAGCTATCTACCAGGGCCAGCGCGACAGCATGGTTTCGCTCGATTTCCTAGACGAAGATCATCTGCTGTTTACATTTCATGCCCCCGGCCTGATCCGCCGGGAGGGAAACCCTGTTGTCAGCGGTGAGCGCCAGATCCGCGCCGTTGTGCTTGCCCTGCCTGGCGGCGCTCTGACCTCTGAAGCGCTTTGGTCTGTTCACGATCGCGACCGCTATGAGTGGATGCTGAACGGGGGCCATTTCTTATGGCGCGACCGCGGCGATCTCAAACTCGGTGACGCTTCCTTGGAACTGGCGCCGCTGTTTCACTTCCGCGGTCCGCTGCTGTGGCTCGAAGTGAATCCAACTCAGGAGCTTCTGGTTACTGAATCGCGAGAACCTGAAGACGTGAAGGCCAAGCCTGGAGACGTGCAGAGCCCACCTACCGCTTCAGCGCAGATCAGCGTGGATGGAGATTCGGCTATCACGAGCCCCGATATAGTCTTGCGCATTCTGCGCCGAGAATCCGGGCAGGTAATGCTCATGACCCGGACGCGAAAAACGGTGCATCTCCCCATAAACTCGGAGGGGTGGGTGGAAACTCTGCGCGGCAAGGGGCATGAGTGGCTTTTGAACTTGAACTATTTCCGAGGCGGCAGTCGTATCATCGGCAAGCTCGACTCCATGTGCGCTCCAGCAGTTGAGTTTGTATCCAATCCTGAGGTGCTCGTGACGGCTTGCAATCCCGACGAGAGCCGGTGGATGGTTGCGATCTCGACCGATGGCAAGCGGCTTTGGAACGCTTCGAAACCAGGCACACAGATCTGGCCGCGACTCTACATGGCGCCCAACGGATTGCGGCTCGCTCGCGAGACGCTGCTCGCCACCCACACCGTAAACACCATGGCGCCGCTCAGCTTCGATGACGTAAAGGCACAGTGGGTGGAAGTGTACGACGCCTCGTCGGGAAAGATGGAACTGACAGCACCGGCGAGCCCAATCCTCGATGGCGGCGGAAACGTGGCGATCTCGCCTTCGGCACGGCGAGTCGCCATCCTTGATGCCGGAGCCATCCAGGTTTACGAGCTCCCGGCACCCGCCCCGAGCCCACTCCCAGGACACTGAACCCCCGGTATTCAGCTGTTGCCGACGACGTGTAAACTTGCCAACGGAGGTTCATTTGGCCACGGCGGTTGCGCGATATACGGCTGCGGCGGTCACCGACCGCGGACGCAAACGTCCGTCAAATGAGGATGCATTCGGGTTTTCCGTCGAAGCCGGCGTCTACGTGGTGTGCGACGGTATGGGTGGTGCCGCAGCGGGTGAGATCGCCAGCAGTTTGGCTGTGGATGAAATCCTACGCCTGCTTAAAGAGCGCAAACCGGAGAACGAGTCGCCACTGCCCGGTGCAGCAGAGACCGCGGTTACAGCCGCCAATGAGGCAATTTTCTCGCGGGCGCAACGCAATCACCGGCTCAACGGCATGGGAACAACGCTGGTCGTGATGGCGACCCAGGACCAGCATGTCTGGATTCTTAACATCGGCGACAGCCGGTGTTACCTCATGCACAAAGGAAAGTTGCAACAGCTTACCCTCGATCATTCGCTGGTTGAGGAACAGGTGCGCCTGGGACGCATGACGCCGCGGGAAGCGCTGCATTCACCTCTAAAGAATGTGATCACCCGCGCTCTGGGAACCCAGTCGCAGGTGACGCCCGACATCTTCGAACTCGAAGCTGAACCCGGCGATCTTTTTCTGCTCTGCTCAGACGGGTTGACCCGCGAACTGCCGGACAACACCATAGAGACTCTCTTGAACGGAGAGATGCCGCTCGAGGCGCTGGCAGCCCAACTGGTAGAAGCTGCCAAAAAAGCTGGCGGACACGACAACATTACGTGCATGCTGGTGCGCGCCGAAGCATAGACACTGGCGGAGCCGAAGTAGTCAGGCACGCGGGATCTTGCCCTCCAGAACAATTTGGCTCAGCGTGTCAGCGATCACCCTCTCGTCTTGTACGATCAAACCCTTTGTCTCTCGAACGCGCGCAGGCATCTCCGGCCCGGCCGTGTCGACGCCACACCGTCGCGAAGTTCCTGCCCAACTCTCCGGAGGCTGCAGGCTCTCAAACCTTCGGTGCGGTAACTCACCTTGATTACTGGTTCGCTTCGGGGCATGGTGCCTTCAGTGGCACATCTAAGTCGCTGAATTTGCATAATTTGCAGCATTGTCGCCGGGTGCGGCGCAGGATATTGTTCGTGCAGTGCCGTTGTCATCGCAAACGAGGCGCCCTATGCACGTGCAAGAACAAGTAGCCGGGACAATCGAGATGAGGAGAAAAGACGCATTGGTCTGGACCCCGACACCACCCAACCTTGATTCGCCCATTGCAGCTGGCTCAGATCTCAATCCTCAGCCACGGCGCGATCTTGAGACTCCGCCCCTGTTTCAGTATGCAAATCAGACGACGTTTCCAGAACGCTATCCTCTGCTGACGTGTCTTGCAATTTCATTCGGTCTTCTCGCCTCAGCTTTGATCATGGAGATTGAGTGCCTCAAAGGATCCGGATACTTCTGGCGATGATGAGAGCACCTGCTTCCGCATGGAATGCACGACCCATGAAACCAGAGTAGATGCCAGACGAATCTCCGGACCGACCTGCACCGACATCACTCCCAACCCCAATCATCGAGGCTCAATCGGCCGCGTCCTCGCGCGTCCCGACCTGCGAACGTGCTGCAAGCGGCTCTTGCCTCGCGCGGACGCGTGCCCGATTCTGCGCGAAAAGCTGTGCAGACCCTGTGTCTCAGAACCCGGTAAAAACCCCAGCCGCTCTAAACCTACTTCGCTCGTCAGTGCAACCTAACAACATCTATGTACCTCTAAGAGACCGAGTCTGAAAGCTTTCTAGTACGAGACAACCTCAATGTTGGAGTGATGATCAACCGCCCTCCAGCAAGCTCTCGCAAGACCGCAAGTCTCAACCAAGCTCGACAAATTCAGAGCGGTATCTGGGAAACCAAAATCATGGTCGAAGCGCTCGTGCTTTGGAATGAACCGAACAATCTATCGCATTGGAATTTTCATCTCGATCCGGAATGGAAGCGTTTTAGCGAGATGGTGAAATTGGCCTCCGCTGCAATTCGGAAAGTCAATCCGGATGTTCCCATAGTGCTCGGCGGTGTCTCAGCGTGCGATTGCGATTTCCTGAGACTGCTGGCCTCCTACGGAGTCATGGACCATGTCGACGCTGTAGGGGTGCATGGGTTCCCGCTCGATTGGAACCACTGGCCCATCGATGCCTGGTCAGACCGCATTTGCGAGGCTGCTCTGGTGAGCGGAAAGCCCGTGTGGGTGACGGAGGTGGGCGCGTCTTCCTTCGGGGCGGAAGAGGTGCAGGTGTTCGGGCTTGATCGCACATTACAGCTGATTCGTGGGCTCACCGAGCGAATTCACTGGTATAGCCTCTACGATCTCCCTCCGACGTGGGCTGCAGAGACACGGCACAAGGAAGCGGAAGGCTCTTCCTATTACAGGCATTACTATCTTGGGCTCATCAAGGCAGACGGAAAACCGAAGCTTGCAATGGATCACTTCCCAAACGATGGAAGTGTGGGCCTCTGCCAGTGGTTTCACTTCCAGGATCACCGGCTGGATGACTCTGTTCTCTGGATGAAGGAGCATGGCGTTCGCTATCTGCGAACCGGCCTGAGCTGGGCGGATTCCTTCCGGCCCAATGCAGTGGAGTGGTTTGATCGGCAAATGGAAGCTCTGGAGCCGTTTAACGTGGCACTGACACTTTGCTTCACGCCGGCTCACCTGGGCGTTGAAGAACATCACACGAGTCCGCCACGCGATCTGAATCAGTTTGCGGAGTTCGCAGCATGGGCTGCGGAACGTTATACGAGCAAAACGGTAGCTGTTTCTCAACCTGGCGCGAAGGAAGTGGCGATTTCATGAGCAAGCAGATTTTGATTACCGGCGGCGCGGGATTTGTTGGTTCTCATCTTGCCGATGGTCTTCTGAAGGCGGGCCATTCGGTTCGTGTTCTGGATTGTTTGACACCGCAGGTCCACGGTGACAGCCTTCCGGATTATCTTTCTCGCGACGTAGAGTTGGTCGTCGGCGACATGCGCGATTCCGGCACAGTGCGCAAGGCGCTTACAGGTGTCGACGTCGTGTATCACTTTGCGGCCGCAGTTGGCGTCGGGCAGTCGATGTACGAGATCAGCCGATACATGAGCATCAACACGCAGGGCACCGCTGAGTTGCTGCAAGCCATGCTCGATCTGCGGCTCACACCTGAAAAGCTGGTCGTGGCTTCATCGATGTCGATCTATGGCGAGGGCAGCTATGTTTGCGCTAGGTGCGGAGCGAATGCGAATCCGCCCGTGCGCACCAATGCCCAATTGCGCTCCGGCCGGTGGGACATGCAATGCACACTGTGTGAGGGCACTCTGAAGCCGGTGCCCACGAATGAGCAAAAGCCCGGTGCCTTGAATTCGGTCTACGCACTGTCGAAGCGGGATCAGGAAGAGCTCTGCCTGATTTACGGGCGCACCTATGGAATTCCCGTGACAGCGCTGCGTTTCTTCAATATCTATGGCACGCGCCAGGCTCTTTCAAATCCCTACACCGGAGTTGCCGCAATCTTCGCGGCCCGCCTGATGAACGGGCAGCCGCCGATGGTCTTTGAAGACGGGCAGCAGATGCGCGACTTCGTGAGTGTCTACGACATCGTTCGCGCCAATATGCTCGCTATGGAAAGCAAAGCCTCAGATGGAGAGGTGATCAATATCGGCTGTGGCAAGCCCATCACGATATTGCAGGTTGCTCAGTTTTTGGCGAAGTCGCTGGGCAAAGACATCGCCCCGGTGGTAACGCAGAAATACAGGGCGGGCGATATTCGCCATTGCTATGCGGATCTGACCAAAGCTCGGAACCTGTTGGGATATGAACCGCGCGTAACACACGATGAAGGATTCAAAGAACTGGCGGAATGGCTGGCAGAGCAAGAGGCGGAAGACAAAGCCGAGACGATGATTCGCGAATTGACCGCATACGGGCTGACAGCATGAACGAACGCGAGTTGCCGAGGAGCGCAATACAGATACTTCAAGGAGAGGGTGCCTAATGAAAGGAAACAGAGCGCGCACTGTACTCATCACAGGAGGTGCAGGATTCATCGGATCGAATCTCGCAGAGCGGCTTCTTCAGACACCCGAGACTCATGTCAGGATCTTCGATAATCTCTCGCGGAGCGGAGTAGAGCGCAACCTCGCATGGCTGAAAACCAAGTCACATGGGAACCTCGAACTGATCGAAGGCGATGTGCGGAACATCGACGCGGTCAGGAAGGCCGTGGACGGCGTGACTGAGATCTACCACTTCGCCGCCCAGGTTGCTGTGACCACGTCGGTAGATGATCCGGGGCTGGATTTCCAGGTAAATGCGGTCGGCACCTTCAACGTGCTTGAGGCTGCCCGAAAATCAAGCCTCAAGCCATTCATACTCTTCACGTCAACGAACAAGGTATACGGCGCGCTGGAGTCGGTGCCGGTTATCGCCGATGGAACGCGCTACCGCGCAAAAGATCCGCTATTCTGCGGAGTCAGTGAACAGCAGTGCCTCGATTTTCATTCGCCGTATGGCTGTTCGAAAGGGACAGCTGATCAATACGTGCGAGACTTCGGTCGCATCTATGGATTGCCCACCGTGGTCTTCCGGATGTCCTGCATCGCGGGCCCGCGGCAGTTTGGAAACGAAGACCAGGGATGGGTTGCGCATTTTCTCTACTCTGTGCTGACAGGGCATCGCATCACTATTTACGGAGACGGCCTGCAGGTGCGCGACGTGCTGCACGTCCATGATCTGGTGGACGCGATGGTTAAGGTGCGTGAGCAGAGTGCGATCACAAGCGGGCAGATCTTCAACGTTGGTGGTGGTCCCAAACGCGCCTTCTCAGTTATGGAGATGCTGCACGCCATCGAAGAGGCGACCGGGAAAGCAGTTCGTCTCGAGCATCGCGCGGTGCGACCGGGGGATCAGCCGTTGTATATCTCCGACACTTCAAAGCTGGAGCGAATCACGGGATGGCTTCCCCGCCGAGATATCTCGACAATTCTAGGAGATATTCGCGCGTTCTGGGTCGAAGAACACGAGAGAGAAGAGTCGCGTCAACTTGTCGGCGCACGCAGCGCCGCGCTGGGAGAAGTGGCATGAAGTACGCACTCGTCAATCCGCGATGGACCTTTGAAGGGTCGACCTACTTCGGCTGCCCCGAACCGCATTTTCCGCTGGAACTGCTCTACGCACAGCAAGCGTTGCGCAAAGCTGGGCATGAGGTTGTGTTGATCGATGCGTTCATGGAGTCACTCGATCCTGCCCAGGTTCGGCATCGACTTGGCGAATTTGACGAGGATTTCCTTGTTGTTCCGACCGCGCCGTCGTACCTGTTCTGGAGGTGCCCACAACCCGAGCTTCGCGTTCCTCGCCAGTGGTTCTCGGCGCTTGAACGGAGATCGACGAAGGTCGTCATCGGGCCGCACGGATCGGCCACTCCGAAGTCCACGCTGGAGAAGACCGGTGCCGACGTCGTTTTGCGCGGGGAGCCGGATCAGACTCTCCCAATGTTCGCCCATTCTCCATGGGAGACCATCGATGGCTGCTGCTGGCGTGATGCAAGCGGAACCATCCACATGGGACAGGGACTTGGAGTGACGGATATGCGTGCCATGGGCCCGCTGGATTATTCCGATTATCCCGTCGAACTCCACAGCCACAAGCACCATATCTTTCCCGGTAACGGAGCGGATCATCTCCATCGTGGTGCAGAGGTCGAGTTCGCGCGGGGCTGTCCATACTCCTGCACCTTCTGCAACAAGACGCTGTTCCGTAACAAATTTCGAGAACGCGAACTTGGCGCAGTAGTTGAAGAAATCGATCAGCTGATTGCACGCGGCGTTGACTACATTTATTTCATCGACGAGATCTTCGGAGTAGGCAAGAACGTCCGCACACTGCTCGAAGAAATCGCGAAGCGGCCGGTCTCAATTGGGTTCCAGTCGCGCATCGACCTCTGGAACGAAGAAACGCTCGATCTGCTCGGCCGCGCGCACTGCGTCTCGTTTGAGTGCGGCGTTGAGTCTGTAACTGAAGAGGGCCGTGACGAGCTGAACAAGAACTGCAAGTTGACAACGGATCGCATTGGCGATTTGCTCATTTACGCTCGCAAGCGAATCCCGTGGGTACAGGCCAACCTGATCAAGACAGAAAAGGACGATGTCCAGCTCGTGCGGCAATGGCAGGCGAAGCTCAAATCGCACGGAGTGTGGGTCAGCGAGCCTGTCCCGATGTTCCCGTTCCCCGGCAGTCCTCTCTATGTGGAGACATTTGGGATGGCACCCGACGAGTCGGCATGGGAGCGGGCGCATGCTTTTTACCTGCGTCTGTTTGCGGATAAGGGTTACAGCGATATCCAGGATCAGTCTCCTGTGCCGTTGGAGGAATTGGAGCACGAGGCAAGATCATGCGCATCCTGATGACCACGGACACGGTGGGTGGTGTCTGGTCGTTTACGAAAGAGCTTTCGCGCGGATTGCTTGAGAATGGGTGCGAAGTTGCACTGGTGAGCCTGGGGCGAATGCCCACGCACGCGCAGCGAGCCTGGGCAGATGGCCAGCATGAACGCTGGGGAGCCCGGTTCCGTTATGTAGCGCTGGATACACCACTGGAATGGATGAACGACAATGAGCGCGCGTTCTCAGACGCCGCCCAGACTCTATCGCAACTCGCGGATCAATTGGACGCTGATTTGTTGTTGAGCAGCCAATATTGTTTCGGAGCTCTGCAGTGCGATTTGCCGCGCGCCGTGGTGGCTCATAGTGACGTGCTAAGCTGGGCCGAAGCGTGCCGCCCGAATGGGTTAGAGCAGTCAAAATGGTTAGATATTTATTGCGAACTCGTCCAGGCGGGGCTCAAGGATGCGGACGCGGTGGTTGCGCCAACGCAATGGATGCTGGATGCACTCGCGCACAATTTCGAGTTGCCCCGCGATCGCTCCGTGATAGCAAATGGGCGAACGCTGGCGCAAGTGGATACGGCTCGCGATAGAAAAATGCAGGCTGTCAGCGCGGGCCGGCTATGGGATGAAGCGAAGAATCTGAGGTTGCTTGAGAAGGTGGATTCGCCAATTCCGCTTCTGATTGCAGGCGAGGCTGTGTATGAGTCCGCACGCATTGCCATTGATGGCACCGACGTGTCCATTCTCGGTGCTCTGGAAGAGGACGATCTACTTCGCGTGTTTCAACAGAGCGCGATTTACATCTGCACCTCACGCTACGAGCCTTTTGGGCTTGCCCCGCTTGAGGCTGCGCTTTGTGGATGCGCGGTGCTCGCCAACGATATTCCTTCTCTGCGTGAGGTCTGGGGAGATGATGCCCTATATTTCTCCGGCCCCGAGTCGCTCTCTAGCTGGCTGTGGAGATTAAGTGACCATCCCTGGCTGCTGAACGAAGCGCGGGAGATTGCAGGCAATCGAGCGCGTGAACTCACAGCGGAGCGCATGACTGCGGGATATCTGAAGCTGTTCCAGACGATGTTGAAGCGAACTCAACTTACCAGTCATGTCGCGTAAATTCCGGATCGCCTATTTCGCTCATGCCATTCGTTCCGATTGGAACAACGGCAACGCGCACTTCCTCCGCGGTCTGCTTCGAAGCCTGGGTCAATGCGGACATGATCTGGAGATATTCGAGCCGGAAGACGGCTGGTCGATCGAGAATCTCCGCGGTGAACCGCGCGGCGAACCATCGCTTCGACAGTTTGACGAGGTTTATCCAGATCTGAATGTAAGCTCCTATAGCGCTCTGGATCTGGCAAGTGCAGGTGCTACGGCTCAATGGCGCACGGCCCTGCGAGACACAGAAATCGTTATTCTGCACGAATGGAATTCGCCGGAGCTTGCACAGTGTCTGCTCGGGCTGCGAGATGAGCTTGGTTTTCGATTGATGTTCCATGACACTCACCACCGAGCCTCGTCCACTCCAGAGCAGATCCGCCTGTTTGGAACGGACCGGTTTGACGGCGTGCTCGCATTCGGCGAGGCGTTGCGGACGATTTACCGTGAACGCTTTAATATTCAGCACGCATGGACTCTGCATGAGGCAGCGGATACCACGGTGTTCCGGCCCCAATCCGACGTAGACAAAAACTGCGACGTTGTTTGGATCGGCAACTGGGGAGACAATGAGCGTTCGACGGAGATTTGCCAGTTTCTCCTGCGGCCTGCGGAGGAGCTTCGGCAGCATCGGTTTACCATTTACGGCGTGCGGTATCCAGCAGATGCACTACGAGCCCTGGAAAGTGCCGGGGTTGGGTACGGTGGATACCTGCCGAATCTGGAAGGTCCGGCGACTTATGCGGCTTCGCGGATCACGATGCATATTCCGCTACAGCAGTACGTCGGCGCAATGGCCGGTATTCCCACGATTCGCGTTTTCGAGGCGCTCGCCTGCGGAATCCCGCTGATCTCGGCGCCCTGGCCCGATACAGAACATCTATTTCGCGAAGGCGATCTTCGCTACGTGCGGAACACAAGCGAATCGATCGCCGCAATTGAACACCTTTTGAGCGACGAGGGCGCTGCGGCCGAGCAGGCGTCGCGTGGCCTTGAAACCGTTTTGGCCCGCCACACGTGTATGCACCGCGCGCAGGAATTGACAGCAATATGTGAGGAAGTGATTCGATGAAGATCTTCGTCTTCGGTTCGAGCATTGTGTCGTGCTACTGGAACGGGGCAGCCACGTATTACCGCGGCATATACAAGTATCTCGCCCACCTGGGGCATGAAGTTACGTTCGCCGAGCCGGACGCTTACGGCCGCCAGGAGCATCGAGATGCCGAGGACATTTCGTATGTGCGTTCCATCGTCTATCAGCCCGGAGCAGACATAGATTCAATGCTGCAACAAGCGTCCATGGCCGATGTGGTCATCAAACACAGCGGCTTGGGTGTAGATGACGATCTGCTCGAGCAACGCGTGCTCGAGTGCTCGAAGAACTCGATTGTCTGCTTCTGGGATGTGGATGCTCCCGCGACGATCGCGCGCATGCACGGGAATGCCGGCGACCCAATGCGGTATGCCATTCCAGAATACGATGCCATTCTCACCTACGGCGGCGGCCCCGAAATTCAGAACGCATACCTGAAGCTCGGTGCTCGCGCCTATTACAGCATCTTCAACGCCCTCGACGTAGATACGCATCATCCCGTTGCCGCTGAGGACGATCTGAAGTGTGACGTGGCGTTCATTGGAAATCGATTGCCCGACCGCGAGAAGCGCGTAGAGGATCTGTTCCTCAAAGCCGCAGAACTCGCGCCGGATAAACAGTTCCTCCTCGGGGGCGAAGGCTGGGGTGACAAGCAGATGCCGAAGAACGTGCGCTGGATCGGACACGTGCCAACGCATCGGCACAACGCGGTGAACTGTTCGGCGGGCATGGTGATGAACATCAATCGCTCTTCGATGGCCGCTTACGGGTACGCGCCTCCAACGCGTGTCTTTGAGGTTGCGGGCGCTGGAGCCTGCATGCTCTGCGACGAGTGGCCCGGCATCGAGCACTTCTTCGAGCCAGGCAAGGAGATCATCGTCATCGACAGCCCCGAAGAGGTTGTCGCTGCACTTTCGCTGCACGACGAGACGGCACGAAAACAGATCGGAACGTCATTCCATGAGCGAGCGTTGCGCGATCACACCTACGCGCAGCGCGCTAAGGACGCCGAGCTTGCGTTCCGCGAGTGCCTGCAGCGGAAGAAGACCGCGATCGTGGCGAGTGCGGCCGGACTACCGGCCATGACAGGAGAAGTGGCATGAAGATCGTCATCTACGGGCTCGCGATCACGTCGTCGTGGGGCAACGGTCACGCCACCACCTATCGCTCGCTCTGCAAGGCTCTGGCACGGCGAGGACATCAGATACATTTCGTCGAGAAGAACCTGGAATGGTTCCGGGATAATCGCGACATGCCGCGCCCCGAATTCTGCAAGGTGCACCTCTACGCGGATTGGGCAGAGAGCGAACGAACCCTGATACGGTTGAGCAAGGATGCGGATGCGATCGTCGTCGGATCGTATTTCCCCGACGCGATTGCGGCGACCGATGGTCTCGTACAGGCAGGCTACGGACCGATGATCTTCTACGACATCGATACGCCGATTACGATTGCGAAACTGCGCGCCGAGGGACAATCTGAGTACATCGATGCGACCCGCATTCCGCAGTTCGCCGCATACCTAAGCTTCACAGGCGGCCCGGTGCTGCGTGAAATCGAAGAGCGGTTCGGGTCCCCCTGCGCGGTGCCCTTCTACTGCTCGGTCGATCCGGAACTGTACCGGCCAAAGCCGGTTGACCGCGAGTTTGAATGCGCGCTGAGCTATCTGGGCACACACGCAAAGGACAGGCAGCCGAAGCTGATGATGCTTCTGAATGAGACAGCAGAACTCATGCCGCAATCGCGCTTCATCGTTGCGGGTGCGCAGTATCCCAAAGATATCCCGTGGGCAAAGAACGTCGAGCGCATCATCCACATCTCTCCACCGGATCACCCATCGTTTTACTCCTCCTCCAACTTCACGCTGAACCTCACGCGAGACGAGATGGTGGCGGCCGGCTATTCTCCATCCGTCCGCCTGTTTGAGGCCTCGGCATGTGGCGCGGCAATCGTATCTGATTACTGGAAGGGACTTGAGCAGTTCTTGACTCCCAACCAGGAAGTACTCCTGCCGAAGGATGCATATGAAGTTGCACAGATCATCCGAACCATGTCTGCCGCGGAACGGACACGCATGGGCCTCAATGCCCGCGAACGCATCCTCTCAGAACATACGTCTGCACATCGCGCCATTCAGTTCGAACAGATTGTGAGCCGGTGCGGCGGAAGCCACCTGCGCGCTACTGAAGAAGTTCAGCAAGTGACAAAAGGCACAGGTCCGGCTGTTCGGCCGAAAGCTGTTCGCGCGAGTGTATGCCCGTAGCCACTGCGATCACACTTGTGCCGTGATGGCGCGCGGCTCGGATATCGGCGGGCGTGTCACCGACGGCGCAGATAGCTGCGTCCGGCCCGGCCAGATCGCGTGCCTTTTCGAGAGCGCGGGCGTAGACGTCGGTGCGCCACTCCAGCCCGTCGCTGAACGCAAAAAAATCGAAGTGCCGAAGCAGGTCGCACGATTTGAGTTTGATCCTTCCGATGGAGGAAAGATTTCCAGTGGCCACCCCGAGAACCGCTTTGCGCGC
>Ga0157372_10005418_pt1 | contig 13559 bp, 9 predicted proteins | sample C55metaG_FD_115307 | JGI IMG/M metagenome (GOLD analysis project Ga0157372, IMG submission 115307) | Corn rhizosphere microbial communities from Kellogg Biological Station, Michigan, USA - C5-5 metaG | ecosystem: Host-associated > Plants > Roots > Rhizosphere > Soil | place: USA: Michigan... | reverse complement strand
CGGCGGGGAGCATGGCGCGCACCGCCTCGATTCCCCAGACGGAGAACAGAGTGCCGAGCAGTCCGCCGGCGAACGCGAGCAGCAGGGACTCGGCGAGCTGTTGGCGCACGAGGCGTCCGCGCGACGCGCCCAGCGCGACGCGGACGGCGATTTCGCGAGTGCGGGTCGTAGCGCGAGCGAGCAGCAGGTTGGCGACGTTCGCGCACGCGATGAGCAGCACGAGCACGACGGCGGCGAGCTGGGCGAGCATGAACGGCCGGGGATGTTGTCCATAGAAGGCGTTGGCATCCTCGACGCGCATGTCCCACTTACCGTCGTCCTCAGGATACTCGCGTTGCAGCTGCTGCATGATGCCGTGCACGTCGGCGCGCGCCCGCGCGAGCGAAATTTCGGGGCGAAGCCTGGCGAGCACACCTCGCAGGAATCGCCCGTCGCGCTCGCGGCCGTAGTCTCCGGCGAGCGAGAGCGGCGTCCACAGCTCGGCGCCCGGTGGAAAGACGAAGCCGGCGGGCAACACGCCGACGATCGTGCGCGGCACGTCGTTGATCTGCACCTTTCGGCCGACGACGCCAAGGTCCCTGCCGAACCTCCGGTGCCAGAGTCCGTCGCTGATGATGACGACGTCCGGCGAAGTGGTGTAGCGCGCGTCTTCATCGGTGAACAAGCGGCCCAGCGCGGGCAGGACACCAAGCAGATGGAAGTAGCTCGGAGTCACTCGAAAGCCGGCGATGCGCTCCGGTTCGTCGATTCCGGTCAGGTTGGCGTCGAGGTTGGTGAACGCCGCGAGCTCGCTGAAGCTGCGATTCCGTCGAGCGAGGTCCCCGTAGTTCGCGGGCGCCATCTCGGCGTCGTCCGGGCCCGGTTTCGCCGGCGGCACCTCGGCGACCATCACGAGGCCGGAGGGATCCGTCGCCGGAACGGGGTGGAGCACGAGTGCGGATGTGACGCTGTACACGATCGTCGTGCCACCGATGCCGAGGGCGAGGCAGAGCACCGCGGCGGTGGCGAGGCCTCGGTCGCGGTACATCGCGCGGGCGGCAAGTCGCAGATCTTCGAACATCGTAGGGTGCTCTCTCATGGTCGGCGCGTTGGGTGCAGATGGTAAGAAGCGTGCCTGTCGCGATCGTGCGTCAACCGGGGGTGCGACAACGCGTTGGCGACCGCGAAGCGTCGTCGGAGCCATGCCCCTTGTCCGCTCGTGGGATTTCCACTCCAGAATCGGACAGCCCGGGGGCGGGATCGCGTCAACCCGGGTTCCGCGCTCTAGATTGCGTGAGGAACGCCGCTGCTCGAGTACAGACGAGAGTCCACGATGGGCGAACGGTCCCGCCGGGCTATGAGCGAGCTGAATGACGTAGCAACATCTGGGTCGCCCGACGCGCTGAGCGAGCCCGCCGCCTCAGCTCCCGCGTCGGCGCCGGCGCGGGCTGACCGCCGGCGGTTCGATCGCTCGATCGTCGATGGGCCGCTGGCCCCGGCCGTAACCAAGCTGGCGTGGCCCACCGTCCTGACGAACACGATCGGCGGGTTGCAGGGGATGATCGACCACGCGCTCGTCGGCAACCTGGTGGGGTTCGCGGCGAACGCGGCGATCGGTGTGAGCTGGCAGATCATTCTCGTGGTGATCGTGTTCGTGTCGTCGATGTTCACGGGGATGAGCGTTCTGGTATCGCGATATGTCGGTGCCGGCGACGGGGACATGGCGGACCGTACGATCTACCAGGCCTTCCTGACCGTGATCGTCCTGTCGTTCGGTGTCCTTGCCCCGATCGGCTACGTGTCGGCGCCGTCTCTCTTGTCGCTGGTGAACGCGGCGCCCGCGGTGCGGCACGAAGCGCTGCCGTTCCTGCGGATCATGTTCGTGTTCAGCGGCGGGATGCTGACCTTCTTCATGGTCGGCGGCGCGCTCCGCGCCGCGGGCGACGCACGAACGCCGATGATCCTCGGCATCACGATGACGGCGCTCAACGTCACGCTGAACGTGGGGCTCATTCGCGGACTCGGACCGATCCCCGCGTTCGGGACGCGAGGGGCGGCCATGGGCACGGCGACCGCCTCGGGGATCGTCGCCATCTATTCACTGTGGAAGCTCGTGCGTGGCGGATGGGTGGTGTCGTTCGCGCATCGCGGCGGGTGGGGACCCGACTGGCCGATCATTCGTGCGCTCTTCCGCTTCGGGCTCCCGGCGGGAATTCAGGGCATCGCCATGAACGTCGGCGGCGTCCTGCTCCTCGCGTTCATCGGTTCGCTACCGCAGAGCGCGGCCGCGCAGGCGGCGTATGCCGTGTCGTACACCGAGCTCTTTTCGCTCGTGACGTGGACGTCGCAAGGACTTTTGGCGGCCACTTCGACGGTCGCCGGACAGAACCTCGGCGCGGGATTCCCGGATCGCACCGTAAAGGGCGTGCACGTCGCGGCGAGGCTTGGACTGATGGGCGCGGCGTTCATCGGTCTCATGTTCTGGCTCGTTCCGCGACAGTTGCTCGCCATCTTCGGGATGCACGATCCCGTGGTGGTGGGGATTGGCGTCCAACTGCTTCACGTCCTGAGCGTGAGCGGCCTGTTCATCTCCGTCGCGCTCACGTACACCGGCGGATTGCAGGGAACGGGCGACACGAAGAGCCCGCTCTACATCTCGCTCGTGTCGCAGCTCGTCATTCCGCTTGGCATCGTGTTCGTGTTTTCGCGGCTGGGAATGCTGCAACCGATCACGATCTGGCTCGCGATCCTCACGGGGCACGCGACGAGGTGCGCGTTGAGCGTGGCGAGGTTCAATCAGGGAAAATGGCGGAGCATCAAGGTGGTCTGACGAGATCTCATGACGAGGGGCCCGTCAGACGCTTCAGGGCTTTTTGTCGTCGCTGGCTTTCTCGAGAGCCGACGCCCAATTGAGCCGGACGACCAACGGCGGGCGCGTCTTCAGGGTCTCGCCCGCGAGCGCGAGCATCAAGAAGTCGCCATTCGGAAAGACGTCGTACGACGCTCGCCCTCCGGGTATCGAGTAGCCGTCGAGCGCGAACAGCTTTCGCTCGTTCGAGACAGCGAGCTTCGGCGAGGTCGTGACCTGGACCGCCATCATGGTCGGGTGTGGACTCGGAGTTCGATAGAACAGCTCGCGCCCATCGCGCGACCACACCGGATCGTCGCCACCTTCGTTCGACACCTTCACCTCTTCGTTCGCTCCGACGATCCTGCGGATGTAGATCTCGGGCTGTCCTGTGCGCGACGACCGATACGCGACGAAGCGGCCATCCGTCGAGATTCGCGGATTTGACTCGGCGTAGGGCTCGGCGGCGAACACGCGCGCCTTGTCGAGCGAATCGATCGGGGCGATCCATACGTCGGGACTGATCGGCCCAGTGAGGGCCCACACCGCGTACCCGCCGGCGGGGCCAACGTCGCCGGACAATATCGCTCCGGTTGCATGAATGAATGCTCTTGGGCGCGCATTCGCTGAAAGGTCAATGACGTATTCGGTGGAATCGCCCGGGAACGTCTGGAAGAACAACTCCTTCCCGTCGCGGCTCCAAATTGGCCGATCGCTCGTTCGTGTCATGGTGACGCGAATCGATTTGCCGGTCGCCACATCCATCCGCCAAATGTCCGGATTTCTCATTTGGCTTCCGGCCGTGAACCCATCGCCAAGGGACAAAGCCACTTCCCGGCCGTCGGGAGAGACACGTGGTGTGGAGTAGACGCCCGGGGTTGCGCCGATCGAACGCGGCGTACCGACGCGACTGGCTATGACGGGCTGGACTTGTCCCGCAACCGCGCGCCCTTGAATGAAGGCCAGCGTCCCGTTGCCCGCCACGGCGACCGGATAAGCGCCACCTGTGCCCCCGCTCACGTCTTCCGCCACGAGGACTGGTTCTCCCGTGAGGCGCAACGCGCGCGTATCGAACGGAACGGCGTACAGGCCCGAGCCGGGTGTCGCAAAGACGATTCGTCCCATCGAATAGCGCGGAAACAGGCCGCGCACGCCGAGCTCAGTGATCTTGCCGCCCGGAATGGACACGACGCCGATGAAGGTGGAATCGAGATAGTTCCGCCTTTTGAAAATCGTGATCAGCGCCGCGTTGCCGCCGGGAAGGACGTCGGGAAATCCGAGCAGCACTCCGCGCGCAGTATCCGCGGTTGCCAGTACGGTTCGGTTTCCGCTCTGCGGGTTGACGCGCAACAGTGTGCGCCCGCCGGACGCGACCATGATGATCTCGTCGCGATTTCTCCACGAGACTTGGCCATTACGAGGTCCGGAGTCGGAAACAGTCCGCACCTGGCCGCCGGCGATGTCGATCCGCTTGATCACCCCGCTTCCGGCGTCGGTGCGCGGCAGCGAGAACAGAACCTCGGCGCCGTCAGGCGAAAAGACGGGCGAACGAGCATCCTCGGTGCCGCGCAGCTCTTGCACGACGCGATCCCCGAGCCGCCGCGCGTAGAGCATGGGAACCGAGTGAGGTTTCGCAGCCATGAACACCAACGTTCGTCCATCGGGCGATAAGGCGATCGACGATGCCGCTCCGCCCGTCGGGAGGTCGAGGCTGTCGGGCAGCACGACCTCGAACTCCGCCGGAACAGGCGGTGGCTCCGCGCGAGGCGCGCGCGCTGAGGCCAGGGCTAGCGCGGCGGCAGCGGCGGCGAAGAGCGACCAGGCGACGATTTCACGAGAACGGCTCGCGCGAGAAACGGCCGTCGACCGCGCGCTCGGCAACATCCCGGTGCTGCGCGTGACGTGTCGCACGCCGTTCAACGCATCGGCGAAATCGCGCGCGGTCGCCCAACGGTCCGCCGGTAGCTTTTCCAACGCGCAATCAACCGACGCTTCAACCTGCTCGGGGACACTCGGCCGCGTCGCGCGAATGCTGCGCGGTCGTTCGGTCAACACGCGCGCGATGATCGCCTGCGACGTCGAACCGACGTGCGGCGGCTCACCGGTCAGCATCTCATACGTGAGCGCGCCGAGCGAGTAAATGTCGGTGCGCGCGTCGATGGCGCGGTCGCCGGTGGCCTGCTCGGGGCTCATGTACTGGGGTGTGCCGAGCGAGAGTCCTGTCTGCGTGATGCGCGAGCCACCGGCGTTGGAGATCGCCAGCGCGATGCCGAAGTCAGCGACGAGCGGTTGGCCTTCCTGCAGCAGGATGTTCTCGGGTTTGAGGTCGCGATGGACGACGCCTTGGCGATGCGCGTAGTCGAGCGCGCCGGCGATGGCGGTCGAGATCCGGATGGCTTCGTCGACCGGGAGTTGTTTCTCGCGCTCGATCCGCGCGCGAAGGCTTTCGCCCTCGACGTACGGCATGACGTAGAACAGCATCTCCCCCGCGACGCCGGAATCGAACAGCGGCAGGAGGTTGGGATGCTGGAGGTTGGCGGTGACTTGGATTTCCGCCTGGAATCGGTCGACGCCGACCACGGCGCCCAGGTCGGGGCGCAGCACCTTGAGCGCGACGCGGCGATGATGCCGAAGGTCGCGCGCGAGGTATACCTTGGCCATCCCGCCTTCGCCGATGAGCCGCTCCACTGCGTAGCGGTCGGCGAGGGCGGTGGAGAACGCGTCGGTCATTTGCATGGCGGCGTCAGGCGGGGGGAGCCGCAAAGGTCGGACAAACGTGGAGACCACCGGCGGTGCGCGCCAGAGATGATCGGTCGAAGCGCTGGCTTGGGCGCGCGCGGTGCTTCAAATTCCGCCGTCCTCCACTCGGGTTCCGTGATGCGCCGACTCCTTCCGCTTCTTCTCGCCGCGACCTCGCTCGCCGCACAGCAACCGGAACAGCTCAAAGGGCTGCGCTGGCGATCGGTCGGCCCGGCGAACAACGCCGGCCGCGTCTCCGTCGTGGCGGGGGTGCCGGGGAATCGAGACGTGTACTACGTCGCCGGCGCCAACGGCGGCATCGTCAAGACGACGAACGGCGGCATCACGTTCAGGCCGATCTTTGACAAGCAGTCGGCGATGTCGATCGGGGCGATCGCGATCGCACCGAGTGATCCGAACATCGTATATGTCGGCACCGGCGAGGAGAATCCGCGCAACAACGCGTCAATCGGCGATGGGATATACAAGTCGGTCGACGCCGGCGAGCACTGGACGCATATCGGGCTCGCGCAGAGCGACAAGATCGCGCGCATTGTGATCGACGCGAAGAACCCGGACTTGGTCTACGCGTGCGGACTGGGCCGCGAGTGGGGACCGAATGAGGAGCGCGGCGTCTTCAAGACGACCGACGGCGGCAAGACCTGGAAGAAGATCCTGTACGTCGATCCGCAGACGTCCTGCTCGGACATCGCGGCCGATCCTGGGAACTCGAACATTCTGTACGCGGGGATGTACACGTATCGCCGCTGGGCGTGGCATTTGGAATCGGGCGGCGGCAACACGGCGGTGTATCGCTCGGTCAATGGCGGCGAGACATGGGAGCGCCTCTCCGGCAAGGATCGCGAGCGCGGACTGCCGAAGACCGACATGGATCGCATCGGCATCGCCGTCGCGGCGAGCGATCCCTCGATCGTGTACGTCGTGAGCGAGACGCGCGACGAGGGGGAGATGTGGCGCTCGGACGACGGCGGCGACCATTGGCGTGTCGTGAACCGCGACCCGAACATCAATTTTCGACCCTTCTACTACGCCGACATCCGCGTCGATCCGCAGAATCCGAATCGGGTCTTCTCGCTCTCCGGGTCGCTCTACATGTCGGAAGACGGCGGCCAGAACTTCCGCACGATCGCGCGCGACGTGCACGGCGACCACCAGGCGCTGTGGATCGACCCGACGAACCCCAAATACATCCTGAGCGGGTCGGACGGCGGGTGGCAGGTGAGCTACGACGGCGGAAAAAACTTCGAAGTCGTGAACAACTTCCCGTTCACCCAGTTCTACCACATCAACTACGACATGCAGAAGCCGTACATGGTGTGCGGCGGCTTGCAGGACAACGGCAACTGGTGTGGCCCGAGCCAGACGCTCTCGGGGCAGGGCATCCGAAAGAACGACTGGTACACCGTGAGTGGCGGCGACGGATTCTTCACCGTGCCGGTGATGGGCAAGCCGTGGCTCGTCTACTCCGACGCGCAGGGCGGCATGATCAACATCACCGATACGCGCACCGGCACGCAAAAGACGATCTATCCGTACCCGAACCGCGTCGGGTCGGTCGGCGACGCGATGATCAGCCACAAGTATCGCTTCAACTGGAATTCGCCGATCGCGCTCTCGCCGATCAACCCGAAGGTGGTGTACTTCGGCGGTAACGTGTTGTTCAAGTCGACCGACTACGGGAACTCGTGGCAGGTGATCTCACCCGATCTCACGACGAACGATCCCAAGAAGCAGGAGAGCTCCGGCGGTCCGATCGTCGTCGACAACACGGCGGCCGAGTTCCATTGCACGATCATCACGATCGCGCCGTCGCCGTTGGACTCGAACGTGATTTGGGTCGGCACGGACGACGGCAACGTCCAAGTCACGCGCGACGGCGGCAAGACGTGGAGCAATGTCTTCACGAACGTGCCTGGATTGAAGCCGAACGCGTGGATTCCGACCGTCGATGCATCGCATTCCGACGCGGGGACAGCGTACGTCGCGGCCGATCATCATCAAGACGACGACTACGCGCCGCACGCGTACATGACGACCGATTACGGCAAGAGCTGGAAGCCGGTCGTCGGCGACCTGCCGGTGTCCGCGGCGTGGGTGCACGTCGTGCGCGAGGATCCGAGGAACCGCAACCTGCTGTACATCGGGACGGAGATGGGCGTGTGGGCGTCGTGGGACAAGGGCGCGCACTGGGTGTCGATCCGCGGCGACCTGCCGATCGTTCAGGTGCGCGACATTCAGGTGCACCCGCGCGACAACGATCTGATTCTCGCGACGCACGGCCGCGGCCTCTTTATCATGGACGACGTCACGGGACTCCAGAACCTGGCCACGACGCAGGCGGCCGACGCGACGTTGTTCGACATCCGTCCCGCGACGCGCTGGGTGCTGTGGAGCCGCGATGGCAACCTTGGTCAGAAGAAATGGACGGGTGAGAACCCGCAGCCGGGTGCGCTCATTACGTATTTCCTGAAGACGCAGCCGCCCGGTGAAGTGAACATCTCGATCTCCGACAAGGACGGCCGCACCGTGCGCCGCATGCGACGCGTGGCGGACGACGCGGGCGTCAACCGTGTCGCGTGGGATCTTCGCACCGACGCTCCCGCGGGCGGTGGGGGTGGTCGAGGTGGACGTGGCGGTGGTGGGGCCGCCGCACAACCGGCTGACGCGGACACGTCGCTCGCCGCGTTTCGCGCGCGCCGCGCGGCCGCGCAGAGTGACGCCGAGCAGGGCGGCGGCGACGAAGCCGGTGGCGGTGGCGGTGGTCGCGGCGGCGGAGGCGGACTCGACGTGTTGCCCGGCGTGTACACGGTCGCGCTGTCGGTCAATGGAAAAACGCTCACGAAGACGGTGCAGGTGCAGGCCGATCCGCGCTCCGACATGACCGCGGCGCAACTCGTGGCCCAGAATCAGACGGCGACGCAGCTCAACGATCTGGTGGCGCGGGTGAATCGCGTCGTGGCCGGCACGGATGATTTGCTCGCTCAATTGACGTCGCTGCAAACGCAGCTGCGGCGTGCGCAGGGGGCCGGCATTCAGCAGCAGGGCCAGGTGATGCCGGACATCGACGCGGCGATCAAGGATCTCCGTCACTTCAAGGATTCGGTGCTCGCGCGCCCGCTGCCGGGGCTAGGCTACCGGCAGTACCCGCGGCTGCGCGAAGAAACGCAATCGGTGGCGGGCATGGTGAGCCGTCCGATGATGCCGCCGACGGCGGGCGAGCTACTTCGCATGGGGGAGTTGAAGACGGAGGCGGATCAGGCGCAGGCGCGATTGGACGCGATCATCAACGGACGGGTGGCGAAGATCAATCAGGCGTTGGCAGGGTCGCAGCATATCATCACGCCGGCGAGGCCGGTCATACCATAGAGAAGAGGATCCCCAGAAAAGAGATCCCGGCCAGTCTGCGTCATGGCTCGCTTGGTCGAGCCACGTGGTTAGGGACGACGGACGACGGATGTCGGAAGTCTGACGTCAGGCCAGCGCTTGGACTGCCGTCGACGGCTTTGCATCTGGACTGAGATAACTTCAATTCTGTGTTCATAGGAGCGCGCGAAGCGGCGCCTGCATAGGAACCGGGTCGGACCTGGAGGCCTTATGTGGCGAAAAGTGAAGTGGGTTCTCGGGACAATGCTCGTCGCGGTCGTCAGCGGCTCGACGAAACCGGCGGCGACGAGGGTGATGTCGCACGAGTTCATCGTCGTCTACGTCGGTGTCGAAGGCGTCGATCATGCGATGAAGGGGCTCGCTGACACCGTGCGGCTCGCCGCAGCGCGTCGGCTCGTCGGGCCTGGCCAGCAACTCGTCCTTCGCGGAGTCTCGCTCGACCCTGACGTCGCTACGGGAATGCGCGACCTAGCCCTGGTCGGCTCGTTCAACGAGGTCAGCCTCGGCGGCAACTGGACCAACTCGTCGGTCGTTCACTACCTCGGCGGCGACTTCGGACGCGCGTATGAGCGGGCGAGCGTTCCGCAGGTGATCGTGCTCGAGCGAGATGTCGACAACCAGATCACGGCTCTGCACGTGGGGCCGGAGCACGAGATCGCCCGCTACATCGGCACGAAGGACATCTGGGATTGGGCCAAGGGCGGCGCGCCGTTCTCCAAGTAGCACTGAGGAGTCGTTAGAACTTTCCGATCTCGCACACCACCCGAAGACCGGTCCCGAATTCGAGCTCGTCGCGTTCGGGATCGCTCTTCCGGCAGTCTGCCGGTAGCCGCCATACGCGGCCGTGTGAAACCAACCCCAGATGTCGGCCTCGAGGCCTGCGTTGAGCGACGCGAACCTACGGTACTGGTCGAGTCCCAGGACGGTTGTCCCGAATGTGATGCCAGAGCCGCGCGCCCGGCTTGATAGCGATCTTTGATAGATTCCGTCACATCCAGGAGGTCCGGGTGTCAGGACGAACCATGCTCGCCGTTGCGTTGCTCGTGACCGCGGTGTCGGCGCCGCTCACGGCGCAGGGCCGAGCGAACGACACGCCGCCTGCCGCGACCACCTATCGGTCGCCGGGCGGAACGACGCTTCGGCTGTTCCTCGACAGCGCCAACGTTGGACCGGACGTGTCGCTTGGCGAAATGACGTTTCCGCCGAACTCGGACTCGGGCGACCACAAGCACGGCGCCATCGAGATGTTCTACGTGATCTCGGGAGACCTCGAGCACGTCGTCAACGGCAAGAGCCAGCATCTCACGGCCGGGATGGTCGGCTACGTAAAGCCGCCGGACACGATCCGCCACAAGACCGGACCGGCCGGCGCGAAGGTCGTCGTCGTGTGGGTACCGGGGGTCGAGGCGCAGAAGATCGCGGTGCGCTGGACCAGAGAACCTTAGGGCTTCGCGTACGGCCCGTAGACTGCGTCGCGGAAGCTCTTGTGCAGGTGCACGCGATCGAAGCCAAAGGCGACGCAAATCGCGCCGGTCGCGACCGGGATCGCGCGACGCGCGGTCACGGCTGCTTGCACTGATTCGTGATGTCGTGGTCGTCGGTGTAATACGTCGCGTCGCCGCAGGTGAGCGCGGGATTCGCGTGCGCGAATACGCCCAAGGGGTTCGAGTAGCCCGGCACCGTCCACACGTGCAGCAAATACTGTGTGGTCGCGACCCAGAAACCACTCCTCGCCTTGCATCCCTCCTGCGTGATGCTGCCGTCGAAGCCGAGCGCCTCCTGCGCTCCGTTCGCGCCGCGCACGAGACAGATGCCGACGTGATAGTGCCAGTGGTCGTTCGGCCCGGCGAAGCCTTCGGGCTCCGGCGCGCCCGCCATCGCGCTCGAGATGTACATGAACCCGGCGATCGGCGACGTCGGCTTGTTGCCGTCGTAGATGATCGTCGAGGGATGCAGGATGTCGTCGTCGGTCAGCGCGGAGCCTCTCCCGCTTCGTCCGCCGACATAGTGTGTGCCGAGTCCGGGAATGAACGGCCCGGCGCGGCGATAGCCGGCGGCCTCGGCGTCTTTCACGGTCGGATACTTCTTGACGACGTCGATCGTGAGCGCGAGCTGTCGAAGCAGCTCGCCGCGCGTGGCCGCGGGAAGCTTCGCGAGCGGCACCTCGGGGGCCATGTTGTGCTGCGTGCCGTTCTCGATCTTCGACCAGCCCCGGTCGTCGCCGTCGGGAAAGAGAAACGCCATCTCGGCGCCGGCGTGCGAACCCATTGCCGCCATGTCGTGTCCGGCCATCGACGCCATGTCGTGCGATCCGGCTTGAACGGGCGCCGGCGACGACGCGCCGCGAGTAGTGCACGCCGCGGCGAGCGCGGTGAGTACAACGATCAGTGCGACGCGGCGAGCCATGAGTTCCCCCGGGGATGGATAGGAAGGCTTCGCTGGAAGTACGACGGATCGGCGGATTTGCGCCAGTCGGCGCCGTTTCACGCGCAACCGCCCGGATCCGCACATTCGCGTGTGACATGAGTCACGCGTGCCACAAAACGTGCCGCTAAGAGTCGCCCACAGGGCCTAACGATTGCCCTAAGACATTCGTCGAACAGGCAAGAACCTTAGGAGAGAATGATGAAAAGAACCTTTGTTCTGCGTCTCGCTGCCGGTCTCGTGTTCACGAGTGCACTCGGCGCATGCTATGTGAATCCGCGGCCGAGAGTCGGGGTCGCATACGTCGTACGTCAGCCGCCCGGCGAGCGCGTGGAAGTGATTCCGGCGTCGCCTGGCGTCGAGTACGTGTGGGTGAAAGGCCATTGGGGTTGGCGTCGCGACAACTACGAGTGGGTCGCGGGCCGATGGGTGGTTCCGGAGCGCGGTTTCCACGAGTGGGTGCCGGGCCGCTGGGAGCGAGATCGCGGCGGCTGGTTCTACGTCGAAGGTCACTGGCGCTAACAACAAAGAAACCGGCGGTCCCGCGCATCGGGGCCGCCGGTTTCGCGTCCCTCCCCATGTCCGCGGCGCTCGGCGCGCCTCAACCAGCCACGGCTTGTACTTCCACGGTCTCGGGGTGCGCACGGGCCGACCAGTTCTTGTAGCGTTTGCGAATCGCCGCCATCGCGGGGCGTTCGACAAACACGCTTACGGCGGTGGCAAGGGAGAGCGCGAACGCGATCGCGACGAGGACGTTGAAAACGCTCGGCACTCCTAGCCGATCGAGTGCGAAGAGGAGCGTGTAACCGAGGTTGCGGTGCAGCAGGTAGAGTGGGTACGAGATCGCGCCCAGCCAGAGCGTGACCCGCCCGACGGCCAGGCTCAAAGCGCCAAGCACCGCGAGTCCAACGATCACGCACACGCCAGCCGCGATGAGGCCGGCGGCGATGCCGCTCGCCACGAAGACGGTCGCGACCGCGGCGACGACGACCAGCACCGGTACGCGTGAGACGCCATCGGTATGGATGCGGAACCACATCATGCCGATGATGAAAAGCGGCGCGTGCGGAAGGATGAGGAACCGCGTCGTGTAGACGGAAATCCACGCCGGAACCTGTGGACCCGCCAACCCGACGGCGGCGCCGAGGGCGAGCCACGCGAGCGCGATCGGCACGATGCGGCGCGTCAAGCCGAGAGCGAACAGCGTTCCCATGATGACGTAGAACACCAACTCGACCGCGAGCGTCCAAAACACGAGATCGAAATCGCCGACGCCGACGAAGCTCTGCAACATGGTCACGTTGACCGCGAGCCCGGTCAGCCAAACTTTTTCGTGGGCTAGGAGAGTCGCGACGGCCAGGATCACGAGCGTCATCCAATACGCCGGATACAGCCGGCTGAAGCGCGAGACGACGAAATCGCGGAGCTTTTTCGTGTTCTCCAGCGTCATGAAAATCACGAAGCCGGAAATGCCGAAGAACAGTTGCACGCCGTGCTCACCGAGCTTGAAATGGAAGGGGAAGCCGGTGAAATAGCGCGTGGCGTGCCCGGAGTAGTGAAAGACCACGACCGCCAGGGCGGCGACGCCGCGCAGCACATCGAGCTCCTCGAAGCGGCGTCGCGGTCGGCCGGGGACTGAAGTCGCGCCGGCGACCGGCGGGACCAGGGGGCTTGGGGTGGTGGAGACCGCTTGCTCGATTGATTCGCCGCCGGTCTGCATTACACCAATCTGCGCTAGTCGCCGCGATGCGTGAAGTCGGCGAGGCGATTTCGTCCTACCTCGATACTCCCAGGACCGCCGAGCGCTCGTCGCGCGAAGTCTCCCGGCCACCAGTTCAGCCGGCCGGCCAACGTGAGCAATGCAGGGCTTACGGCGAGGCGCATGACGGTCGCGTCCAACAACACCGCGACGGCCAGCGCGAACCCGAGCATCTTGATCAAAAGGAAGTCGCCGAGCACGAACGCGCCGAAGACGACTATCATGATGGCGGCCGCGCTCGTGATCAGGCCGCTCGTCTGCGACAGCCCATGCGCGATCGCCTCGCGTTCCTTCAAGCCGCCGGCGCGCGCCTCGCGGATGCGCGCGACGAGGAACACCTCGTAGTCCATGCTCAATCCGAACACGATGCAGAAGACCAGCACCGGCACCGCGGGAAAAATCGCG
>Ga0157372_10005417_pt1 | contig 13561 bp, 8 predicted proteins | sample C55metaG_FD_115307 | JGI IMG/M metagenome (GOLD analysis project Ga0157372, IMG submission 115307) | Corn rhizosphere microbial communities from Kellogg Biological Station, Michigan, USA - C5-5 metaG | ecosystem: Host-associated > Plants > Roots > Rhizosphere > Soil | place: USA: Michigan... | reverse complement strand
TTACGAACACGATGCTAATCCTTCAGCCCTGAAGGGCAAGACGATAGCGATTTTCGGCTACGGAAGCCAAGGCCATGCCCAGGCGCAGAACCTGCGCGACAGCGGCTATAACGTCATTGTCGGCCTCGACCCGGCCCGAGCCAGTGCCAAACAGGCGAAGGCGGATGGGTTCACCGTTCTCGCTCCCGCCGAAGCGGCTAAAAAAGCCGACTGGATCCAAATTCTTACCCCGGATGAAACTCAGGCGGAATTCTACGAGTCGGCCATTAAACCGGGTCTCACCAAGGGTAAAGTTCTTGGCTTTTCCCACGGCTTCAGCATTCATTTCAAAACCATCGTTCCTCCCCCGGATGTCGATGTCGTGATGATCGCGCCCAAGAGCCCGGGTCATTTATTGCGCCGGGTTTATGCCGAAGGGCGCGGCGTTCCCGCGCTGATCGCGATCCAGCAGGACGCGAGCGGTCGGGCGCACGAGTTGGCGCTCGCCTATGGCTATGGCATCGGATCGACCCGCGCCGGGGTTTTGCAAACGACATTCAAAGAAGAAACTGAAAGTGATCTGTTCGGCGAGCAGGCGGTGCTTTGCGGCGGCCTGACTTCGCTGATGAAGAAGGGCTTTGAGACTCTGATCGAGGCTGGCTACCAGCCTGAGATCGCGTATTTCGAGTGCATTCACGAAATGAAGCTCATCGTTGACCTGATCTACGAGGGCGGTCTGGACCGCATGCGCTATTCGATTTCGAATACCGCCGAGTTTGGCGACCTGACGCGCGGACCAAAAGTTGTTGGCGACGAAACTCGCGCTGCTATGAAAACAATTCTTGCCGATATTCAAGCTGGAAATTTTGCGAGGGAGTGGATCGCGGAAAATAAGTCCGGCGGAAAGAACTTTGCCGCCTTGCGCGCAGCCGAAAAGAAACACAAAGTTGAGGAAGTCGGCGCCAATCTCCGCGGCATGATGTCGTGGTTACAAAAAGATTCCGGCAAGCAGGCGCACAAAGCCGAATCAACCGAGAAAAAGAAGGTTGTGAATGCTTAGAGGCGCGGAAATATTTTTACAGTGTTTGCGGGCGGAAGACGTCGACCTGGTTTTCGGCTACCCGGGCGGCGCGATTATGCCGCTTTATGACGCGCTGGATGGCAGTGGCATCCGTCACGTGCTCACGCGTCACGAGCAGGGCGCAGTTTTTGCCGCCGAAGGCCATGCACGCGCCACAGGAAAAGTTGGCGTTGCAATTGCCACCAGCGGCCCTGGCGCTACCAACCTGGTGACCGGCATCGCTGATGCAAAAATGGATTCCGTTCCGCTGGTTTGCATCACTGGGCAAGTCCGCAGTGCATTGATCGGAACTGACGCTTTTCAGGAAACCGACGTATTCGGGTTAACGCTCTCACTTACTAAGTGGAGCCGTTTGGTGAAAACCATCGACGAGATCCCTGCTGTGATCGCTGAGGCTTTTTATTGGGCGCGCGAAGGCCGTCCGGGCCCGGTGGTCATCGACATCCCTACAGATTTCTTAAAAGCAAAGATGGAATTCGCCGGACCGGTGAAGTTCACTCCGAAGCCGCGACCGTCTGACGCAGCCGTTGAAGCCGCATTTGGCGACAAGCTGATTTCTCTGCTGCAAAAAGCAGAGCGTCCGGTGGCATTAATCGGGGCAGGCGCGAAACTATCGGGGGCGATATCCGAACTGCGAAGTTTGCTGGACGAGCTCAACATTCCAACCTTTGCTACCGTCCACGGCTTGGGCGCGGTTGAGCCTGAAGCTTCCTACTACCTGGGCATGGTCGGCATGCACGGCACCCGTGCCGCCAACATGGCGCTGCATGAAAACGATCTGCTGCTGGTTTTCGGCGCGCGTCTGGATGACAGGGTCACGGGCGACCCCAGTCGCTTTGCGCCACATTCCAAAATCGTGCACTTTGAGATTGATCCCGCGCAACTGGACCGTGTGCGTGCATGCGAACTCCCAATCGTCGGAGATCTTGCAAAGACCATTCCCGCCTTCCATAAAAAAGTGAGTGGCGCGAAGCTGCCCAATTGGAATAACTGGCGGGCTGTCGCTTGCGGAGAAGATCGGGCGGAACTCGATCCGCGCGGGTTATCACAACCCACCATTCGCTTTCTGGATGAACTCTTCGGCCGCCTGACGCAAAACAGTGTAGTCATTGCGGACGTAGGGCAACACCAGATGTGGGCGGCGCAACGCTATTGCTCGGCCTCGCCGCGCGGATTTATTACTTCGGGTGGCCTCGGTTCGATGGGCTTTGCATTGCCGGCCGCGGTCGGCGTTCAACTTTCGAAACCCGATGCAACTGTGCTTTGCGTTTCTGGCGATGGCGGATTTCAGATGAACATTCAGGAATTGGCCACGGTGCGCCGCCTGAATTTGCCCATAAAAATGGTGATTGTGGATAACAAATATCTGGGCATGGTCCGGCAGTGGCAGCAGCTCTTCTATCAGCGGAATTATGCCGAGACGGATTTGAGCGACAACCCCGATTTCGTAGAAATCGCCAAGGCTTATCGCATCAACGCGGTGCGCATACAGGAAGATGTCATGCGCGAATATCCAGTGACGACCGAAACCGCTGATTCGCTCGAGCGCTTTCTGCGTTCCCCAGAGCCGGAGTTGCTGGTGTTCGACTGCGCACCCGAGGCGAACGTTTATCCGATGGTACCGGCAGGGGCAGCGCTGTCAGAGATGTTGTTCGAAGAAGAATGAGGCTTTGTTCGTGTGGAGACAGCCGCCCTCGGCTGTCTATCGATCGGAGCTCGATCGTAACTGAATCGGGAATTTGGGAGAAAGCTTATGCACGCATTTCACATTCACTATCGCAACACACAAGGCACGCTGATGCGCATTCTCACCGCGGTCTCTCGCCGCGGGCTTGATATGCCGTATGTGCAGGCATGCGCCGACGGCCACGGGCAACGCGCCAGTCTTTTGCTGGACGTAAATACCAAGCAGATAGGCCAGCTCTGCCGTGATTGGTATGCCATTGTCGATGTAATAGATGTCCGGGTGGAAACGCCTACCGCAGAAATGCTCGATTCGACTATCGGCTTGCCGAATGCGCATCCGCCGGTGTCCGCGAGTGCTGGAGGCAAGAACGCCAGCGCCGCCATGGCCTAGTCGACGAACAAACAACTTAAGTATTTCCGCAAGCCGTAGTCAGCAAGTCACAGATATTTCCGCTCTGCGCTTCCCGTCCGGCCTGGCCTGAGTCGGCAAATGTTCCGAGCGCCCAATTCCACTGAATGAATCGCAAGATTGAAACAAAATCCATTTGCTGATTTGAAATGTAATTAGTCTTTGCGAAAGGCGAAATCACCAGCACCGGCACTCGCGCGCCCAGCCCTATGGTCCCACTCAACTGTGGCGGGGGCACGTGGTCATACCAGCCTCCGCTTTCATCCCATATCACAACGATGGCAGTGCTTGACCATTCACTCGAGCCTTTGACCGCCTGCACGAAGTCATCCAGCCACTCAATGCCATTGGCAATATTCCCTTGCCCCGGATGCATGCTGTGTCCAGGTGAAGCGTTCACCCACATCACCGACGGTATAGTCCCAGCAGACAGTTGTGATTCAAAATCAGACAGCGTGAAATTCTTCACGTTGGCAGAATTGGCGGTGGTTTGAAAATACTGGAACGGATTCTCTTGCGGAACATAGTGCGTGCAGGTCCCATTCTGCTCGTTGGAGAAAAACTCCTGCGCCCACGCCCACGAAATCTTCGCGGCAGAGAGTTGGTCGCCTACATTTTGATAAGTCAACGGGGGCGTCATCGTGGCGCCCGCGCTCTGGTTCTGCTGAAATAAGCCCGCACTACACGCATCGAGTTGTGGATACCCGTACGGATCGCTTCCCGTGCCGACACCCGCGGAAGTCATGTAAAGCATATTGCTCGGCTCGCTGGCCATTGCAGCCGCATAGAAATTGTCAGCAAGTGCATATTGCTGCGCATAATTCCAAAGCGTGTTCACCCCAAATTGGCGACCGTCGTTTGCCATGCCGACCGTAGTGTTGTCATAGTAGCCCATCGACGCATCGCCGTTCCCGGAAGCATATTTGTCCATTTTCCCGGAGTCGAAGGCAATCTGGTAACTGGTCGCGGTGTGATTCAGGTCGGCGGGACTGAGATCGGTCATCAATTGCGGAGTAATAGTATTGCCCGCTTTATCCACCTGATGATAGCTGGGCAGAGATGAATCCAAACCATTGGCACCGGGATAAGTGCCGTACAGGTGGTCGAACGACGCGTTCTGCATCACCACAATCATCAAGTGCTCGATGGCTGAACGCGGCACTGATGAGCGCGGATCACTCGGTGGTGGATCGCCAGGCACTTGCGAGCTACCGCCACCGCCCCCGCAACTCGCGGCCAAAAGGCAGAGCACAATCAGTTGCGCCAGTTTTAACGAAGACTTCATCATAAGTTCGCGCTTTTTTAATAAGCGTCACCCTTCGATGCCCATCTTCAAAGGTAAGTTGCTAAATCCGCTCTGCACTGACTTGCGTCGCGACGGGCAAGTAATGCACTAAAGTGCACTTCGTCTAAGTACAGCTTTAACCGGGCAATTCTCGGTAATACACCGATCACCTCGGCAGCGACGCCGCTTTCGCTTTCTCTGAGCCTGTCGTAATCTTTTAACCCTATGGATCCAAAACATCGCAGTCGGCTCATCACCGAGGGGCGCCATCGTGCGGGCGCTCGCTCCATGTTCAAAGCCATTGGCTTCACCAGCGAAGATCTGGCCAAGCCATTAATTGGCGTCGCCAATACCTGGATTGAAACCATGCCTTGCAACTTCCACCTCCGTCGGCTTGCGGCGAAGGTAAAGGAAGGCGTTCGCGCCGCCGGCGGCACACCTATGGAATTCAACACCATCGCTATCAGCGACGGGGAGACTATGGGAACCGAAGGGATGCGCGCGTCCCTGGTGAGCCGCGAAGTGATCGCCGACTCTATCGAGTTGGTCTGTCGCGGCCAGTTGTTTGACGCCGTAATTTGTGTTGTCGGATGTGACAAGACGATCCCCGCAGCAGCTATGGCGCTGGCGCGTCTCGATCTACCGGGACTCATACTTTATGGCGGCACGATTGCCGCGGGAAGTTTTCGCGGCAAAGATGTCACCATTCAAGACGTGTATGAAGCTATAGGCGCGAACGCGGCCGGAAAGATGAGCGACTCCGATTTGCAGGAATTGGAAAACGTAGCATGCCCCGGCGCGGGCGCTTGCGGTGGTCAGTACACGGCGAACACGATGTCCACGGTAATGGAGATGCTTGGTCTGTCACCCATGGGATTCAACAGCGTGCCCGCGATCGATCCACAGAAGGACCAAGTTGCTTTCCGCTGCGGTGAACTTGCAATGGATCTATTAAAAAAGGGGGCGAAGGTAAAAGATATTCTCACTCGCGATGCTATCGAGAACGCGATCGCTTCAGTCGCCGCCAGTGGCGGATCTACGAATTCTGTGCTGCACCTATTGGCAATTGCGCGCGAAGCCGGTGTTCCGCTTGAGATTGATGATTTCCAGAAGATCAGCGAACGCACCCCGCTGCTCTGCGATCTCAAACCGTTCGGACGGTTCGTGGCGGCGGACATGCATCGCGCGGGAGGAATTCGTCTGCTTGCGAACCGCTTGCTGCAGAGTAAAAAACTTCACTCCAATGCGATGACGGTGACTGGTAAAACCATCGGAGAAGAAGCCGCAGCGGCTGTCGAAACTCCTGACCAGGAAGTGATCGCGCCACTCGATAGCCCTCTCAAAGCAAGTGGAGGGCTGGTAATCCTGCGCGGCAATCTGGCTCCGCAGGGCTGCGTAGCAAAGATCAGCGGCCATGAGCGTCTGAGCCAACGTGGTCCAGCCCGCGTATTCGAATCCGAAGAAGAAGCGATGAGCGCAGTGACTGGCAAGCGACTCAAGGCTGGAGACGTCGTCGTGATCCGAAACGAGGGCCCGCGTGGCGGTCCAGGCATGCGAGAGATGCTCGGCGTAACCGCGGCCATCGTGGGCGAGGGATTGGGCGAATCAGTTGCACTTCTGACTGATGGCAGATTCAGCGGCGCGACTCGCGGCCTGATGATCGGCCATGTTTCTCCTGAGGCGGCCTTGGGTGGGCCGATCGCGGCGGTTCATGAGGGCGACATGATTCGAATCGACGTAAACCAGCGAGTGCTGGAAATGGAAATCAGCGATGCGGAGATCCAGCGGCGGATGTCGCAATGGAAAGCTCCGAAGCCGCGTTTTGCAACCGGCGTATTTGGGAAGTACGCGGCATTGGTGCACTCGGCGTCGGAAGGCGCGATCACGCGGCCTAAGTAATTCGTTCTCACATGATCGTATTGCTCTGGGTTCGACGGGCGAGGCGCCCGTCGCCACACGGAGCTGCCGCTGAAATTAACCGAAATTTGACCTAAACATAGTTTGCAAGTCTCTCCGCATCCAAGTAACTTGGATTGAGGCGGTGACGGTTTTGGGTAGGGGTAAGTCATTCTTCAAGCTGGTATTGTTGTTCGGACTGAGTGCGAGTTTCGGTTTCGCGCAGAGTCATGACCAGCTCGCGCCTACTCTTTCCAGCGCACACCACGGATTTACCGTATTCGCGCCGCGCGGCCATCGCAATGCAGACCCAACTTCATCGCGGACTTCTACGGGCATTGATTCCATCAAAAACTTTAACGGTGAATTCCGCGCCCCGGGCGTTGGACCATCGGGAATTCCGCAACGAAACTGGCATTACACCATCGCCGGCGGGCGGCCCGAACTCGGAGGAACCACCACCTTTGATGCTCCCATTGTGCCTGTCTCGTTAGATCTGTTGGATTATGACGGCTCGGTTCGTGAGGTCAACGGGCATAAACTGCATTATTCGGTCGAGCCATTCGTGAGCACAGCGATGGATTCTCCGATTTTTCAGCGCGCCGATTACACCAGCAGCGAAGTGCCTACGCAATTTTCAGATGCCGTTCAGCGCGCCGAATTCAATAATGTAATGAAGTATGACTGGCATACGCTTTTGAAGCCTGCACTGCGGCCATCGCGCACACTTTCTATTCCGCGCGGTGCATATTATTTCGCGTTAAATAGTGACGGCTCTTGCTGCGCCTTTGTGCTGGTGGATATCGATGTGTTCTCGAAACGGCTGTTTCCGGCAACTGCCAATGACGCATCTACTCCAATCGGCGCAGCGGAACACGCGGGCGATATCACCACGAAAAGTATCGCCACTTTTCTCTTCCCCAACACGTTTCTCTATCTCAACCGCAATCCCAATCATTGCTGCGTGCTCGGCTTCCATACCTACGACTTTGAACCCGGCGACGCCAGCAACGGTTTTCGTGAAAAGCGCTACGTGTTGAACTACTCGAGTTGGATCAGTCCGGGCTTATTCAGCCCCGGCTTCGAGGATGTGACTGCCCTGAGCCACGAAATCACAGAAAGTTTGAACGATCCATTTGTGGGCAGTGATGGAATTCACGGCATCACCCCGTGGTGGCTTTCGCAAAATGGAAATTGTCAGAATGATCTTGAAGTAGGCGACGCGATTGAGGGCCTGCCGGAATCTACAGTGCCGATCAAGACCGGCGGCAGGACTTACCATCCACAGAACGAAGCGTTGCTGCAATGGTTCGAATTTCAGTCACCGTCCACCGCGCTGGGCGGAGCCTATAGTTATCCCAATCAGAGCGTTCTGACTTCACTATCGCCTAGCGTGGGCGTGAACTGTAAATAGCTGTCAGCTCTCAGCTGTCAACCTTAAGAATAAAAGTAACAATGCTCATGAGAGCATGTGCTGCCCTTCGCACCAAAGTGATTCGGCTCAAAGCTGACAGCTGATAGCTGATAGCCAATAGCTTTAAAACGAAAACCTCACCTGCAAATCCACTCGTCGATTTGCTGATGCTGAGGCAAACGGGCCGCCCGCAATAATGATGGATTGTCCGAAATATCGCGAGCTTAGGTTCCCCACAGGGGGCCCCGGATTAAAGGTGTTCAGAAGGTTGCGGGCTGAAATGCTGAACGTGAGGTTGTAGCGCCGACTCGCGCCGGTTCCGCGCCCTCCGAAGGGATTGCCTCCTCCGGCTCCGCTGAGGCCGCCTGGTCCCAGGCCTCCTCCGTGGCCGCGCGGACCACCGTAACCTCGGTCGCCTCCTCCCGAACCACCTTTGGTTTCGCGGCCAAAGCTGATCGTCTTGCTCAGTCGCAAATTCAAAGTGGTGTCGGATGGCCCGGTGCAATAGTTCACTGGAACCAAACCCGCGGCGGTCTCCGCAGCGGAGAACGAGGGACGCGAAGTGCAAACTGCATTCGTACCGCCGGTAGCGAACCAGGGCCGATCGTTGAATATCGAGTCCCCATTATTATCCTGGCCGGTTGTCAGGTTGTAAGGCTCGCCAGAATTGATAATGACGAAGGGACTCAACGAAAAAGAGTACGGCAAGGTAAAATTTCCCCCGAGGAATACGCGATGGCGAACATCGAAAGCCGCCCGTCCGTAATCGGCAAGCGGGTCGTACTGGTTCGATAGAAAGCTGGCCTCGGACGTGGTGCCGCTAGAGAAGAACCCGCCGGCGCTCCCTCCAGAACTGGCATTGCTGTTGGCATAGTTCAAGACGTAAAAACCAAACAGTGAAACCCGCCGCCCGGTGTTGACGCGCACATTCGCAATCAGCTGGTTCTGCCGAAAGATTCCGCCTGAGTTGTATTGATAAATATTTTCGCTGGTCCCGTTTGGAGTCGCACCGCCCGGGATGAACGGCGCGTTGACGTTGTCGATATAAAACGCATGCTCGCCGCGCGAGTTTAAGTAGGTTACTGAAACGGTTGCGTTCTTTGTAATTTGGCGCTCAATGCTGGCCGCACTCTGAATGGTATAGGGTGCACGCAGGTTGGGCGAAATCTGATACATAGTGGGCGACGCGCCCGCGAGATTTAGGAGTTGACTGTAGGCAGGAAGCTGCTTCGCTTGCGTGGCAAAAAAATCGGGGTTTCTGATGGTGACCTTCGGCTGTGTAACCCCGTTCAGCAGGTCAGCTTCCTGCACCAGGTTGTATCCAAAGCGGTCGTAGAAAATGCCGAAACCGGCACGGAGCACGGTCTTCGGCGCGCCTTTCCCGTTGCCGCCCAGCCCCCATGCAACCCCCAATCGCGGCGCAAAATCGGCGTGATCATGAATATTGTTCTGCGATTCGACGCGCAGGCCGTAGGTGAATGATAAGTTCTGCTTCGCCCGCCATTCGTCTTCGGCGTACAGTCCGGCATCGAACCAGCCCACGCTTACGTTCGACGTTCCGGTGGTGATCGAGAACTGTGACGGGCAATTCTGTGGCTGAAAACTACCCGCGGTGCAGAGTCCTTGCACGGCATTGGAATATGCTTGCAGCGCGGCAGCAGGGTTTCCGAATGCGGAGAAAATAAATGTTCCGTTGAAATTCGCGTCCGTGGACTCTGCCGAAGTGATTCCTCGGAGCCGAGCACCGAATTTGATCAGGTGATTGCCGTGCGTGACCGACGTGTAATTTTGCAGCTCGTAGTTATTTTGCGTGGTGCGCACTAGTCCTTCGGAATTTTCCCCGCTGGTGAAGGCACCCTGGACTTGGATGGTGGGCCCGCTGCCAAGCGGCAACTGATGATTGACCTCTCGTTGAAACTGAAACCGAGTCTCGTTCACAACCCTCGGACTGAGGATTTGCGTGTCGCTGATTTGCAGAGTGTGTTCGGTCTCGTTCACGTTATAAGCCTGCACCGGAAGTGAATATGCACCTAAGCCTGAATTCAGGTCGCTGTCGTGAGTCAACTGGTAACGCGCGGTTAAGGTGTTGTTAGCGCTGAGTTGATAATCGATACGGGGGCTAATATTGGTTCGAGTTCGAGGGTTGGCAATTGATGCCACCAATGGTTGACCAAACAGGTCTGCGGGGTTCACCGGGTGAATGGCAGAGAAGTCATCCATATTTCGTCGTGATACATCCAGAAAGAAAGATGCCTTCTTGCTAATTGGCCCACCGAGATTGCCATCAAATATTTCCGAGTTGTAGTCGGGTTTAGTGGGAACGTAAGGATTCTTCGAGTTGAGCACAGAATTGTTATCGTTGAAAAAAAACTGCCCGTGATAATGATCGCTGCCCGGCTTGGTCAGAATCTCAATCCGCCCATATCCCAGCTTGTCATACTGCGCCGAGAAGGGGTTCTGGTTGATGCGAATTTCACGAATCGCCGACTTCGGCGGAAGCTGGCCACCGGTAAATCCATCAATGTAGATTTGACCGCCGTTCGGCCCCGCCGCCGGCCCAGCCAACGCCTGCAATTCATTCTGCAATTCATCGGGATCGTCGGATAGTGCTTCGAGGTCTTTACCTTTTATGATCAGCGAACTCGCATTCGACTCCGCGCCCACGTCAAGCTGCGTTCCTTCCGCTTGGACACTAACTTTTTCTTCCTGGACTTGGACCTGCAGAGCCAAATTCAGAGTTTGTTTTTGTCCGGCAGCCAGTTCGACGCCCGGCTTCGAAAAGGGCGCGAAACCCTTAGCAGCGGCCGCGACGCTGTAAGTACCGGGCGCAAGCGCAGGAATTTCGAACCCACCACCTTGATCTGTCGTGGCGGTGCTTTGCTTGCCGCCCGAGGAAGTCACGGTCACAGTCGCCTGCGGAATGACCGCGCCAGTTTGATCGACAACTTTGCCGCTCAACGTCGCATTTGGAGATTGTGCGACCGTCGGTACGGTTGCGACCGCCAACAAAAAAATAAGTAAAAAAGTTCTCAACGGTTCCCTCTTAAGAATTTTATTCGCTCGAGCCCTCGCCGCCGGGCGACGCTCCCAAATTCCACGGTGACAGGATGGTCGCCGCAGCGGCGCCACTCGGCGCTGCGGTCAATATTGGTTCCACTCCTGCAATAAGGGTGATCGCAGTCGGCGCAGAGGCCGCGCTGCCCTCGGTCGCAACAACCATGACCGCGTCGCCTTTTTGCAGGTCAGAAATTGCCACGCTCGGCATACGGCTCAACATCTGCTGAAAATCAGGCGATCCGCCTCCGCGACGGTATCCCTCGCCACCCGGTGACGCGGGAGATGCGCCCGCTCCGTTCTGGCCTCGCCAATTTCCCTGACCTCGTGCCTGGCCATTTCCCGCACCAGCACCGGCCCCGGCTGGCGAAGACTCACCCGTCGCGCCTTGAGCACTACCGTTCGCGGCACCGGCGACGCCTTTCAACCTTGCTGCAAGCCGTTGAGCCGCGACCAGTGGCAGCTTATGCATTTGCGAATCGGCGCTGATCTTTAAAGTCACCGGATGCTTTGTGATCAGATCCATGAGTGTGACGCTGTGGTTTGCTGGGTCGGTCGAGATCACGGTCCCCGCTATATTCCTGAACGTCCCTGAAACAATCGCTTGCGCAGTGAATTCGGTCCCGTCTTCGTTTTTCGTGCCGCGCGCCCGAAGCTGATCGCCAGACTTGATCTGGTCCAGCGTGCCGGGCTTAGCTTCATCAAAATTGACCGAGTCGGGTGAGTAACGCCGGATACTGGTTGCCGACCATACATGGATAACAATCGGTGTCCCAGATGACACCAGCGCATTCACGACTGAGATCGTTCCCGCAGCCGGATTAACTTCTTTCACAATTCCGCCAACGCCCCTGCGCCACTCTTCGCGTTCTTCTTGCTGGCGTGCCGCGATATCGCCCTGCGTCATAACGACAATCGTTGAAGCCGCAACCGAATTCCCCTCCCCGTTTGGGCCAATCGCCAGCATGCGATCGCCGACGTGGATCTCCGATGCCTGAATCGCGGCGGCGCTTTTCAAATCAGTTTGACCGGGCGAGGCCCGAAGTATGCGAGTGGTGCCAGCCAGAGTTACGGTGATTTCGCCGCTGTCGGTAGTAAGGACGATCGAATTACCGGAGATCGATTTCACCGTGCCGACTGCTTTGGCAAAAGCGGTCTCCGCAAATGCGGCCGAAAGCATCAGCAACAATACGCATTTCAAGATAGCCACGTGCCGCAATGGCAGGGCATTTTGCCACAAATTTCTCATGAATGACTCTGATCATCATTCAATCACGCGACAGAATCAAGGTGGGTAAAGAATTGTCAAACTCAGGTAAACGGAGGGTGAAGACCTTCAGCAAGCCTGACGCGCAAAAATTCTTATCAGATTATCGACTCGCCGATTCCATCTCCAGCAAGGCCTTCTTTCGCTCCAGGCCCCAGCGATATCCGCCAAGGTCGCCATTAGATCGCAGCACGCGGTGGCACGGGATCGCAATAGCCACGGGGTTGGTCGCGCATGCCCGTGCAACCGCACGAACTGCCGAAGGATGCCGGATGGCCTTTGCAACTTCGGTGTAGGACCGCGTTTTCCCGAAGGCAATCGATTGCAGATAAGACCAGACCCGCCGCTGGAATGCCGTTGCCTGAATATCGAGCGGCAGCGAAGCCGACGACTCGGCGCCGGAAATGCGCTTTACGACTTGTTCTGCAACGTTTGCCATGCCAGAGTCGTCGCGGCGCCTGAGGGCAAATGGAAATTCCTGCTTTAATCCTTGTTCGAGCTCTTCTTCCGAATCCGCGAATTGAATACTGCATATTCCTTTGTCGGTCGCGGCGATTAACATTCGCCCGATCGGGGATTCGGAAAACGAATAACGAATCGGCGTTGCAATCGCGCCCCGGCGATATTTTGCCGGCTCCATCCCTAACTCGGCCGAGGTCCGAGAGTAAAGCCGGCTGGTCGAACTGTATCCGGCATCATACATGGCGCGCGTGACCGAATGACCGGCTTTCAGTTTCTGCCGAAAACCGCGCATTCGGCATGAGTCCGCATATTCCTTGGGAGTGATTCCAAGCCCAGCCTTGAAAGTCCGTTGCAGATGAAATGGGCTCTGATGAAATTCGGCGCCGAGCCGAGCGAGCGTGACCGGCTCATCCAGATGCTGCTCGATATAACGGCAAACCGCTTTGATCAACTCTTGCCGCGGATTTCCTGCGATTGCCTTTGGACGGCAACGCAAGCATTCGCGAAATCCGGCAGTTTCGGCCTCTTGCGGCCGGCGAAAGAACGACACATTCTCGCGCTTGGGGCGCTTCGATGGGCACGACGGACGGCAGTACACGCCGGTCGATGAAACCGCGAACACAAACTTGCCATCGCTGGCTCCGTCACGGGCCAGCACTGCCTGCCAGCGTGAGTCTTCGATGACGTTGTTCATAGCTAACTGCCTCGGTTGTTCGGTGGTGAGGATTGTACTGTTCATGACTGAAGATTATGCCGATGCTGAAATTCAGAATATCCGCATCTTGCGGTCAAACCGAATTTTTAGCCTATCAACTCAAGAATGTGAAGCTATGAGGATGCAATAAATACCGCGATTCGGACGCCTCCCTTACCGATGATCCTACTGACTTCCTTGGTGATCCTTGCGCATCGTAAGGTCCCTCTCGCAGCCGCTTTCAGCGTCTGAGTTCGGGATGACAGCTATTTTGCATTGCGCTCTCGCAAATAATCTGGCAGCGTGTCTTGCCAGTCGCGCATTTTGATTCCGT
>Ga0157372_10005415_pt1 | contig 13565 bp, 9 predicted proteins | sample C55metaG_FD_115307 | JGI IMG/M metagenome (GOLD analysis project Ga0157372, IMG submission 115307) | Corn rhizosphere microbial communities from Kellogg Biological Station, Michigan, USA - C5-5 metaG | ecosystem: Host-associated > Plants > Roots > Rhizosphere > Soil | place: USA: Michigan... | reverse complement strand
CAGTCCAGGTCGCCGTCGTGGTCATAGTCGAAGAAGACGGCCTGGGTGGACCAGGCGGCCAATCCGAGACCGTATTTCTCTGCGCTTTCGGTGAAGGTACCGTTTCCGTTGTTGATAAAAAGCTCGTTGCGGCCGTGGAGATCGTGCTCTCCCTGTACCGCGCAGACATAGATATCGAGCAGCCCATCGCCGTTGACATCCGCCATGGTGGCGCCGGTACACCAGTCCGAGGTCCCGGCCACCCCGGCCTTTTCGGTGATGTCCTCGAACTGGAAATTACCCTTGTTCAGATAAAGCTTGTTGCCGCCCTTGCTGTTGGCCGTGAAATAGAGATCGGGAAGGCCGTCATTGTTGATGTCGCCGACCGCCACGCCGCCACCGTTGTAGTAATACAGATAATACAGGATGCCGAAAGCCTTCCTGCTTTTGAGGTCATTCCTGAATTCGATATGGGTTTCCGATGAAGAAAGCCGCTGAAAGGTGGTTCGGTTTTGGGTACAGGCACTCAATAGGATGATACCCATCAATGCTATGAATTTGACAAATCTCATTTTGGCCGGGTTTTATTCAAGAAAGCCTTGGTCGCATCCGGGTAGATGCTGATGAAATGCGTGCGCATCGTCGCCGCGGTTGGAATATCCTGGCCCTGCAAAAGGACCATGATGGATCGTGACCGCTCTTCAGGCATATGACAATCGATGCAATTGGTCTTTATCGCCGCGCCTACTCTGTCCTTTGCCTTGCAAAAGTTGCCGTGCTGTTCGTTGTGGCAGTTCATGCAGCGCTGAGAGAAGAGCGCCTTCTTCCCGGTCTCGTTTTCATGCGGACTGTGGCAGGTTAGACAGGTCATTTGGCTGTTTTGAAAGCATTTGCTGGCCGCCAGCTTACCATATTGGTTACCGTGTACGTCCAGCTCGGCGGCACTTTTTGCCGCAGTGTCGATAGTGAAAAAATCCGCCAGCCTGTCGCCCGCCTGGAAATGAAAGGAGGGCTTTGACTTGGCCAACCTTCCCCCATGACAGAGCCGGCACAGGTCGAGACTCTGGGCGCGTGTGAAGTTCTTCGGGTCGATAATGAAATGTGCGGTCTTTTCATTCGGGTTTTGTTGATGAAAAGCCACGTGCCGGGCGGCCGGTCCATGGCATTTTTCACAGTCCACGCCATAGACGATATCGCTGTGGGAGAAGTCTTCGGGTTCGACGTTTAGGGCGGAGGTAACGTGGAAATAGGTGCTGTGGCATTCCAGGCAACGGGAGGTAGCCGGCCGGCGGAAGATGACCCGGTTGGAAAATCCAGGACTGTTTGTCCACTGGTGCAATTCGGTAAAATAGGTCAATGGCAATTGCAAGAGTTTATCCCGGTACCAGTATAGAAACGTTTCTCCCCTTTTCCCGGAGCCTACGGTGATGTCCAGCGGGGCGCGGGTCTTTTCGGCGCCGTTGACATATTCCACCTGCCAGGTCAGGTTGTCCCGTCTTTCGACCGCAAGATACACGCCGGGGTTAAAATAAAATCGGTTTTGAGGCGGCTCCACGGCGCCAAGGATATTGCCTGGATCCGACCGGCGTGTCGTGAGATAGTGAGCGGTCTTGAGATGTTCCTGGTAGATATCGCGGTGGCAGGACGCACACGACGCCGATCCGGCAAATTCAGAATACCGGCTTGTATCGATCGCCACTGTGTTGACTTTTTCCGGCTGCGTGGCGACCTCCTTCTGCTGGTTATCGACGCAGGTAACAAAGGCGCCGGCGCAAAGCAGCAAGCCTGAAACGATCGCGAAACTATTTCGAAACCTTCTTAACATACTGGAGTGGTTCGGAAAAATAAACCTTCACCGAAGGATGGTGAAGGTTTATTCTTTTGCTATCGGTCGAAACGATTAGTAGTTCGGATTTTGCTTCAGCACCCCGGCCGAGATATCGATGGCGGGTTGGGGGATCGGATAGTACTGATTCCGGGCCTGGTAGCCTAGCGGGGCGAGAACGGTCAAAGCATCGATACCGTCCGAAGCCGGGGTCCAGCGAACCAGGTCGTAAAAGCGGTAACCTTCCATCGCGAATTCCCAAAGTCGCTCCTTCTTGATGGCCGTGCGCATCTGCGCCTGGCTGGTAAAGGCGATATGGGGAAGGATGGTCCGGGTCAGGCCCAGGTTGCCGCTGGCGCGGTTGCGGATCGTTTCCAGTGCGCTTTCGGCCGTGGCGCCGTCGCCGAGTTCGTTGGCGGCTTCGGCCAGCATCAGGTAGACGTCGGCATAGCGCAGGATGCGGTGGTCGATCCACGGCGCTCCGCCGCTGCCGCCCACAAACCCGGTAGCTTGCCGCTGCGCGGGGTCGTTGCCGGTATAGAGTTTTTTATTCCAGTATTTCTCCGCCAGCCCCGTAGATCCCAGCGGGTCGCTGTAGGCCGGAAGGGTTGCGCCCCAGCCGCCTTGCGATGACCCACCGTCGGACTGACCGGAATACAAAATGGTCATATTCTTTCTCGGGTCGGTGTTATCCCACATGGCAACCAGCGTGTCGGTGGGTACGTTCCAGCCCCAGCCCAGATTCCATTCGACCGGCGCTCCGTCCTTGCGAACCTGCTGAGCCGTACCCCAACCGTCCTGGCCCTGGTTCTGCGAGCCGATCGACTGAGCATTGACCCCGGCATAAGCATTCATTTCAAAGATGGACTCCGAACTGTTCTTTCCCTGTCCGAAAACGCCATCCTTCCAAACATCGTAGAAGTTGGGTAGCAGGCTATACTGGCCGGAATTGATCACCGTATTACAGAGGGACTTCACCCTATCCCAGTTCTTGCGGAACAGGTGGGTCTGCGCCCAGAGGGTGTTTGCCGCACCCTGCGTCAACCGGCCGGCATAATTGCTTCCATATTCGCTGGCGGAGAGGGGCAGGTATCTCGAAGCGGTGTCCAGGTCGGCATCGATCTGCGCGTAGAGCGAGTCGATAGAGGACTTCGGCCGGATACCGTCCGCGGGGTTTACAAAATAATAGTTGATCAGCGGCACCTGGCCATAGGCTTTTACCAGCTCGAAGAACGAGTAGGCGCGGAAGAAATGCGCTTCCCCAAGCTCACGCAAGGTCGCCGGGTCGGTCAACTTCAGCGAGTCGCCGATATGGATTTCCGCATTAGCCAGGTTGATCATGGTATAGTGATCATTCCAGTAGGTGTCGGTGGCCCAGTCGTCCTTCGTATACTGGAAGGTCTCGAACTCGGCGATGACCTCCTTACCGTCGTTGGCGTCGCTGCCCTTTGCGGCATCGTCACCCCGGATGCTATGCATGTCTATCCACGGCAGCGAGGAGAAGCCGGCATAGGTTCTCAGCGTATAATACAGGCCAAGGCTTTGGGCTTCCAGCGTACCTTGCGCCGCCTGTACGTCTTGTAGCGTGGCCTGCAAAGGCTTCCTGTCCAGGAATTTTTTACAGGAGAAGGAGGCCACGATCAGCAGACCTGATGCGATCATCCCAAATATTTTCGTACTCTGTTTCATATCAAAAAGAATTTTTTTTTCTAAAAAGTTACATTCAACCCTACGCTGGTGATCATCGGCAGTGCGCTGCTCGATTTACCATAGTCGACGCCAAAGCTGGTGGCATCGCCGCCGAACTCGGGGGAGAAGCCGCTGTTATGTCTCCAGGTCTTCAGGTTCTGTACGTTGGCGAAGATGCGCAGGTTCTTGATATACGCCTTGGCAAGCATCTTCGTATCGAAATTGTAGGCCAGCTGCACGTTCCGGATGCGGAAGTAGCTGCCGCTTTCGATGCTGTACGAAGAACCCTGGTAATTGTAACGTTCGCCGGAATTCACTTGCGGTACCTTATTGGAAGTGCCGGGTCCATGCCAACGATTGATCTGGAAGGCCGCATAGTTGACGAACTGGTAAGGAGATTCCAACGCCGCCCAGGTACGGAAGATCTGGTTGCCATGGACGCCGCCGATGTCTACGCCGAGGTCGAAATGTCTCCAGGTGAGCCCGACCGAACCACCATATATAAAGTTGGGCGAAGGATCACCGATCTTGGTCCGGTCATCGACATCGATCTTGCCGTCGCCGGTCACGTCCTTGAACTTAAAGTCGCCGGGATGATAGGTGCCGATCGCGGAGGCGTCAGGCGAGCTGCTGATGTCCTGTTGCGACTGGTAAATTCCGACCTGCTGATAGCCATAAAAGTAGGCGATGGGATAACCGGGTTGAGTATAGCTCGCCTGCTGTCCGTTGTTCTGGCTGGTCCGGATGATCTTGCCACCGGCCAACAACGGGCTGAGGGCTTCAATACGGTTCTTCATAAACGTGATGTTGCCGCTGATCCGCAGGCTCAGGTCATTGGTAAGGCGCTGGTTCCAGCTGGCCGTAACCTCCTCACCCCAGTTCCTCAGGCTGCCCGCGTTGGTCACCTCATTGAAAATGCCCAACGCGCCATTGGTGATCACGGTCATCAGGTTTTCCGTCTTCTTGTTGTAATAGTTGAACTCTACATGCAACCTGTTGTTCAGTGCATTGGCCTCGAAGCCGATCTCCTGCGCATGTACCGTCTCCCACGCCAGGTCCGGATCGGGTTTGTAGGCGGGTTGTGCAGCGCTATAGAGCGTGTTGCCGAAGGGGGTCACAGTCCCGGCCGTCAGGACCTCGTCGAAGAGATAAGGTGCGGCCAGACCCGTACTGGGGTCATAGGTGTTCTGGTTCCCCAGTACGCCGACCGAACCTCTCAGTTTTACAAAGTCGAAGATATGCTGGCTCGCCATGAAATTCTCTTTCGTCAGTTCCCAACCGGCGCCAACAGCCCAGAAGCCCTGGTGGCGGTGGGGGCCGGAGATCTGCGAAGAGCCGTCATTCCGGTAAGAACCCGTCAGGTAATACTTGTTCGCATAATTGTACAGGATGCGGCCGAGATAGGAAACGGTCGTATACTCATACTGCGAACCGGATGCGATCGCCGTTGCGGGATCTTCGAAGTTCGTAGTGATATACCAGAAACGTTTGTCATCCGGGATCGGTCCATAGGTACCCTGGACAGCCTTTCCATCCCGCTCGAAGTTGCCCAAATAATACGTGGTGAAGCCGCCGCTGGCCGTGATGCTGTGCTCGTTGAAGATGCTCTTGAAAGTCAGGATCTGATCCTGTTGGAACTTCCGGGTCGTAACCGACTTCTCCTGTACGCTGGTGAGCGGATTTTGTACTTGTATAGCCAGCGACACGGGGTCAAAGGCGTAGTAGGTAGGTCTATATTGCCGCTTGTTCTGGTCGCTGATATCCCCGTAAACCGTCGTGCGCCAGGTGAAATATTTCAGGAAATTGATCTCTGCAAAGGCCGAACCGACATAGCGATACGTGTAATCGATCGTTTTGTTATACTCGTTATTCAGCTTCAGCAGCGGGTTGACGACTCCGGCCAGTTGCAGGGTCGGAGCCAGCGGATAGATGTTCTGGTTGGTGGTGTCCGTACCGTAAAGATTCTTTAGCCGGAACGACTTGGTGCCCGTTCCCAGTAAGGGGACCACTTGGCGGGCATCGTTCAGAACATTGGACCCATTGACATCGCCCAGATCGTCATAGATGTAGGGATTGTGCGTCCGGGAAACGATAAGATTGGTCCCTACTCTTATGAACTTGTTGAGCTTATACTCGTCGCTCAAATTGATATTAAGACGATCGAGCTGGATATGGTTCACGACGCTCTGGTCCTTGGTATAACCCAGGCCCATGCTGAACTTGTTCTTGTCCGTGCTGCTCGAGATGCTCAGATTGTTGGTCTGGAAATTGGCGGTGCGTGTAACGGCCTTGATCCAGTCGGTGTTAGCATCCAGTCCGGTAAAATTCGGCGGGGTGGTGATCCCGGTGTTGGCCAGTTCCTCCGCATAAAGTGTCTTGAACGTGGTGGCGTCCGCGAATTTCGGTGCGTCCACCAGCTTTTTCCAGCCCTGGGTAGAGTTAAGGTTGATGATCGTCTGGCCCGCTCTTGCCTTTTTCGTCGTGATGGCGATGACCCCGGTAGCACCCTTTACCCCGAAGATGGCGAGCGAAGAAGGGTCTTTCAACACTTCCATGGATTCGATGTCGTTAGCATTCAGGTAGGAGATATCATCCTGAAAGATCCCGTCGACGACATACAGGGGATGCACCTGCCCGATACTGGTCGTACCACGGATACGGATATCCGGCTGCTGACCCGGGTCGCCGCTGTTGACGATATATACCCCGGCAACCTTGCTTTGCAGGGACGATACGGGGTTGACGTTGGGTTTGTCGGCGATCTCTTTCCCGTCGATCTTGACGATGGAACCGGTCAGGTCGCGCTTGCTGGCCTGGCCATAACCGATAACGACGACCTCATCCAGGGCCCGGGTGGAAGGAGCAAGCTTCGCAGTGATGACGGCCTGTCCGTTGACCGCCACTTCCTGGGTCTGATACCCGATGTAGGAAAAGACAAGCGTTCCTTTTTCAGGGACGGTGATCGTGAAGTTACCATTGTTGTCCGTCGAGGTAGCGTTCGCAGTGCCTTTCACGCTGACGGTGACACCGGAAAGGGGTTCTCCGCTTGCGCCTGTTACAGTCCCTGTAACCTTGATGTCCTGGGGGGCAGTCGAGTTGGAAACCACCACGATCAGGTTGTTTTCCAGCATCTTGAAGGTGAGGTCGGTGCCGTTGAACATGTTCTTCAGCAGCTCGCTGATCGTCATGTCCGTGACGTCGACGCTCACTTTTTTCCGGATGGTGGTCAGCCTGCTATTATAGAGGAACCGGTATGTTCCCTGCTTTTCAATAGAGTTGAGCACCCTGGAGATCTCTACCTGTTTCAAAGTGAGTGATACCCTTCCCTGCCCACTGACATTTGCAGATACCTGCAGTGCCGCCACAAACACCAGAAGAAAGGTTAATTTCATAACCAATAGAGCTTTTTTTACGGCATGAGGGCTAAGGCCCCCAATCGTTAGCATTTTTTTCATATTTTTAAACTTGTGGGTTTTTGATGAATGAAACCGGTTTGTGTCTTTCCCTGACCACCTGGTTTCCGAGAGAACCTTGCGGGGAATGCGCCAACATTTCCCGCTTTTTTGTTCTATTCAACTGCTGTTATTCATTCGCAATTTTTTAAGGTTGTCAATGATGATCGTATCAGTTAGTTGTGTATCGTTACCTGGTCCCCATCGATCGTATAGTCGAATCTTGCCGTTTGATCGGTTAGCTTCAGGGCGTCCAGCGCCTGCCGGATGCTCTCCTTTTCAAAGGTGCCGGTAAACCGGAGCTGTTGTAGCCTGGCGTCCTCGAACCGGATGGAGATACCATACCAGCGTTCCATCTGCCGGGCCAGGTCGCCAAACTCCTCATCCTGGAAGATCAGCTTGTTATCCACCCAGGAGGTCTCGATGATCGCTCCCGACCGGTGTTCGTACGTGGGCTGGCCGATGAATACCAACGATTGGGGGCGTACTTCCCTGCGGCTTGCGGGCTTTCTGATCAGCAGGCTGTCGTCATTGTTGACCACGAGCTTCTCATTGGGCTTCAGGATGATCCGGTCGCTGGGCCGATTGCGGATCGAAATTTCGATGCTGCCCCGGATAAGCGTAGCTTCGGTGGTCTTATCCGTTGGATAAGACTTCAGATTGAAGCTGGTGCCGAGGACGCGGACGTCCAGCTTTGGCGTATGGATGATAAACGGATGACCGGCATCCGGCGCTACGTCGAAAAAGGCTTCCCCGGTGAGGCTTACCTCCCGGGATCCGTTGCCAAAATCCTTTCCATAATGAATGTGACTCCCGGAATTGAGCCAGACCCGGGTTCCGTCCACCAGGGTGATGTGCGTCCTCGAACCACCGGTGGTGCTGATATCCCGGTTATCGGTCACCGGCGGCTTTGCAGCGATCTCCGTTCCGGGACCGGCGCCGGGCCGCGTGATCAGCAGGATCGTCCCAATGACAACAAGCGCGATAGGCGCCCAGACAAGGGCCCTTCGGCGAAAGGTCGAAGACCGCTTCGGCGAGTCGGTAACCACGCTAAGTGTCGGGGAATAGTCGATATTCAGCCGGTCGATGCGATCGAGATGCCGGTTAAATGCCTCTTCGGCATTCGTCCTGTCGTCAGGACTGGTATGTTCCCAAAGATCGGCGATGGTCTGTACAGGATAGTGCAGTTCGGGATTGCTGCGCAGCAATCCTTCGAGCTCCTGTAGTTCGGTCGGGCTGGCTTCTCCAGCCAGCTTTTTTGCAATCAGGTTCCAGCTATGTTCCTTGTGCTCTTTTCCCATTGGGCAGCGTCGTTACGACAAGGACATGAAAAACCGGGAAAACCCCCAAGACGGGTTAATATTTTTTTAACATTCTTTAGACGAGCTGATAATGAATCGGTTAAGAGTGATTCTTGACGGAGAAAGGGACCGATTTATGGACGTCGAAGCTGACGGTATTGCCGATCTTTTGGAGGGCGATGGCGACCTGGTTCTCCACGGTCTTGACGGAGAGGTTCAGGATCTCGGCAACCTCCTTGTATTTAAGACCGTCTTCCTTGACGAGTTTGAAAATGATCTTGCATTTGGGTGGAAGCTGATCGATGGACTTCCTGATCAGCGCCAGCATATCGGCCGTGATTAGCAGCTGCTCCGGATCGAAGTAGATGCTGGTAAACTCCGCATGAAACTCGTCCAGCGGATTGGTGACGGTGCGTTTCTGATGGGTGAGATAGTTGAGTGCGGTGTTGCGGATGGAGACATAGAGATAGACCTTCAAATTTTCGATCTTCTCGAGATCACGCCGCTTCTCCCAGATGCGAATGAACACATCCGATACGATCTCCTCCGCGGATTCCCGGGACTTGACCATCGATTTAGCAAAGAGCAGTAAAGGAGTGTATAAGGTAGTGAATAACTCTTTGTACGCCTTCTGGTCATCAAAGCGAGCAATCCTTGATTGTAAATATTTTATGCCTTCAGCAGTCATGTGATCGGCAAGCAGTACTGTACTTTATTAGCAATTATTAGCAAGTTAAGGAGTTTTTAATGGATTGGATTTGTTTTTTATTTTATCGGCATGCAGCGCGGAATTTTTGTACTTTTGCTCCGCCTCGACGGCAGGGCCCTTAGCTCAGTTGGTTAGAGCATCTGACTCATAATCAGAGGGTCGCTGGATCGTGCCCAGCAGGGCCCACGAATTTAAAGTCCGGAGCCGGCTCCGGGATAACTCCCCGAAAACCGGGGAGTTTTTATCTTAACCATGCCAAAGAAGATCGACTGGCCGGAAGCCATGCGCCCGTTGCTCAAAAAATACAAGGGCAAGAAACATCCGCTGGAGTTTGAGAATCTCTATCAACTCATCGTCGTGGTAGTTTTATCTGCCCGGTCGACCGACGCCTATATCAATTCAATCGCGCCAAAACTCTTTGCGGCCTTTCCGGATATGAGCGCCCTCGCCGGTGCAGAACCGGAAGCGCTCTTCCCCTATCTGGCCGGCATCACCAATTTTGCCAACAAGGCGAAATGGCTGACCGCCATCGCCGCACAGGTAAAGACCGACAAGCAAATCCCGCTTTCTCTTGAAAAGCTGATCGAACTACCCGGCATCGGCCGTAAGTCGGCAAACGTTATCCTGCGGGGAGCGGGAAAAAAGCCCGAAGGAGTGATCGTGGACGTCCATGTCCTCCGGGTTGCCCCCAGGCTGGGGATCGTCAAAGAGATGGACGCCGGCCCTATGGAAGAGCGACTTATGAAGGTTCTCCCGCCGGACGAATGGGAGGCCGGGATGGCGATGTCTTTCCTTGGGAGAGAGATCTGTACGCCCAAGCCAAAATGTGACTCCTGCCTGATGAACAAGGTCTGCCTCTATTACTCGCGGCTGAAGAAATAGTTTATATTTGTTTCCACCTAAGCCTCTAAACATGAATCGACCTGAACCACAAGGGTCGGGAAAGGACGTTGCGCCTGTCCCGGATATCACTCCCTTACTCGCCGTGCTGAATTATTTCCATCCCATTACCCCTGAGATGGAAGCCTACCTGAAAAAACATGTTACCTCGATGTCCGTCAGAAAACGCAAGCTCCTTTTGAAGGAAGGCAATTTCTGCGACCATGTCTATTTTATCGTGAAGGGAGCCGTGCGCGGATTTACAAGGGAGGGTCAAAAGGACATTACTACCTGGATCGTCGTCGAGAACGAGCTTGTGTCTTCGATCCTTAGCCTCAACCAGCGGATCCCCTCTACCGAAAATATCCAGGTGCTGGAGAACACGGAGCTGCTTGTTATCCGTAACGATGATCTGCAGCAATTGTACGAGCTGATCCCGGCCTTCAACCATGTAGCCCGGAAGCTTCTGCAGCATTACTATGCAGACGCCGAAAGACGCGCCTTCATCGCCCGGCTGACCAAGGCAGAGAACAAATACCGGCATTTCCTGCTTCATCACGAACCGCTGGCAAATCGGATCCCGCTGAAGTATATCGCTTCCTATCTGGGGATGACGCTGGAAACCCTGAGCCGGGTAAGAAAGAAATTCTCATCAAAAACATAGCACTACGCGATCTCGAGCCCCAGCCGGCGGGAGATATTCGACGTGAACCGGTTGGCGGGATCGTATTTGCGCTTGATGGCCATCCATTTTTCATACTGGGGATACATGGCCTTGAAAGTGCTTTCGTGCAGGAGAGCGTCCTTTCCAAGATATAGCCTGCCGCCCGCCGACAGCACTTTAGCGTCCAGCTTTGGCGTGAAGGAAAGAAGGTTCTTCGTCACCGGGAAATCGATCGCCAGGGTATAGCCTTTGAACGGGAAGGACAGGATTCCCTGACCCTCGCCCATTCTCTTGAACACATTCAGGAAGGGGGTGCAGCCACTGGCGGCGATCATCTCGAGTATCTCCGTGAGGTTCTTCTTGCCGTTGTCTTCGGGGATGACGAATTGATACTGGATAAAGCCCCGCTTGCCATAGCCCCGGTTCCAGTTGTTGATCGCATCGAGCGGGAAGAAGAATTTCTCATAATGCACAAATTCCTTGGGGGAGTTCTGCACAAAGGCGATGACCTTGTTGAGCATCCGCACCGTAAGTCCGTTCAGCGCAAAGGAAGGCAGGAAGAACGGCACCGTCAGCTTACTCGTTGCATGGAGCTTGAGCGGATTGCCCTTTAGCTTCTCCGGCAGTTCGCTCAGTTTGGCCGCATTACCCAGGGTAAGGACCCCGCCGCCCAGCTTCGGGCCCCTGGCCAGCGCATCGATCCAGGCTACGGAGTAGTTATAGTCATGATCGTATTGCTCCAGGGCCTCGAGCATGTGATCGAGGTTCTTTATCTTGATGGATTTCTGCTTGAAATAGGTGGTCTCTACGCGGCGAAGCTTGAGCCGGGCGGTGAGGATCACACCCAGCAGCCCCAGCCCGCCGAAATTCGCCCAGAACAGATCGGCATTCACCGTACGCGACGCCTCCGCGATTGTCCCGTCGGCCAGCAGGATGGTAAAGGACAACACACAGTTGACGAACGATCCGTCAATGTGATGCGCTTTACCGTGAATATCGTTGGCAATGGCGCCCCCGATGGTGACGAATTTGGTGCCGGGACAGATCATCGGCAGCCACCCTTTCGGCCCGAAGGTCAAAATGATCTCTTCGAGGCTTACGCCGGCCTCACATTCCAGGATCCCTTCCTGCTCATTCCACTTTAAGAAATGATTAAGCTTGGTGCAAACGGCCACGAACTGATCCTCGTTCACGGCCTGATCGCCATAGCTCCTGCCCAGGCCCCGGGCGATGACCCTTCCTTTGTTCAGGTCGCCCCTCGCATCTTGTTCATTGCGCGGATTGACGGTATATGATTCAGCGACAGGGTAGTTACCCCAACCGGCTAACTTATGTTTCTGGGCGGATTCCATGAAAAACGATTTTAAGAGACCGGATGCTATCCGGAATCCGCCGTGAAATTAGCTATAGTTGGCGAGTTTATCAATACCCGGGCGTCTGGGTAAAAGCCGGATTGTTATAGGTCCGCGCAAGATCCATCTCCGACTGCGGCACCGGCCACAACGTGTCCCGGAGCGGAAAGGTCCGGAAAGCGCCGCTGGGGTCTTTTATCGTCGGGATGATCACGCGGTCCAACCGCCATCTTTTCAGATCGAAATACCGCTGTCCCTCCAGCGCCAGCTCGATCCGCCGCTCATGGCGGATGCGGGTCCGCATGGAGTCCTGCGAGATCCCCGCGGGCAGCGGCGGCATATTGACACCGGCCCGGGCGCGCACGGCATTCACGGCGCTGTAGACATCGGGCGAGGGTCCGCCCGCCTCATTTTGCGCCTCCGCATACATGAGCAACACATCGGCATAACGCAGGTAGACCCAGTCCTGGTCGCTCTGGGTCCCGATGACCGTGGCCCGGGTCGAATCGACGCCTTTCTTGTTCAGGAATCCGGCCGAGGCGCCCAGCTGCGCGGGCACAAAGGGAATACCGCCTTTGTAAAGCACGCCCGGTGTAAGGATTGTCGCCAGTAGCCGCGGATCGCGATTGTTGTAAGGCGTGGCTGCCTTGTACAGCGGTGACGAACCGATCGGCAGCCCATCGGTGCATTCATAGTCGTTCACCAAATTGCTGACAGGCTGAAAGCTTGAGCTATATGTATAGAGATAGTCGGCCGGGCTGTAAGCGTTGGGAATCTGGTAGCGGCCCGAGAACATGATCTCGGGGTTGTTGTTCTGACCCGGCTTCAGGAAAAGCCCGCGATAGCCGCCGGTATACAGGCTGAACTTGCCTTCGGTCATGATCGTCTGCGCCGCTGCGGCCGCATCGGACCATCGCTGAAGCGTCAGGTCCAACTTGACAAGATAGCCTAGGGCCGTACCCCGCACCACATGACCGGTATAGGCGGTGTTCGGCAGGTTGGCGGCGGCGAAATTGAGATCGGCGAAGATCGAGTCGATGACGACCGCCTTCGGCGTACGCGGCAGCTTATAGCTCGCGGAATCTTTTCCCAGTGGCCGCAGCGACAACACCACGTCTCCATACAATTGTTCGAGCAGGAAATAGTAATAGCCGCGGATGAACCGGACCTCGCCAATGTAACGGTTAAGGGTGGTTTGATCCAGCGGGATCCTTGTGATATTGGCAAGGAAGACATTGCAGTCCTGGATCGCCTTGTAAGGGGTATTGTAGGCGTCCGACTGGATGGTCCCGGTCGTCGGCTCGATGTCGCCGGTAGCCATGGTCCCGAAGGCGCCGCTGTAGGCATTGTCGGTCATAGTCTCCCAGTAAGGAGTACCCGAACCCCAACCCTGGCCGGTGTTGGTGCTGCTGGTGTAATTATAGCCCTGGATCAGGTAGCTGTAGATCGAGGTCAATGCCTGGTCGGCATCGGCCTGGGTCTTCCAGAAATTGGCCGAAGAAAGCTGGTCGGGGGGATTCTTGTCGAGAAAGCTCTTGCTGCAACTGCAAAGAACGACGGCGGCGGATAGGAAAAGTATGAATGAATGTTTCATGATTCTTTTGTTTTAAAACACGGCTTTTACGCCAAAGGAGAAGACCTGGTTCTGCGGATGGACGACGAAGCGGACATTGCCGTTGCCCAGCGTGCGTTCGGGATCGAGACCGGGGAATTTG
>Ga0157372_10005414_pt1 | contig 13567 bp, 11 predicted proteins | sample C55metaG_FD_115307 | JGI IMG/M metagenome (GOLD analysis project Ga0157372, IMG submission 115307) | Corn rhizosphere microbial communities from Kellogg Biological Station, Michigan, USA - C5-5 metaG | ecosystem: Host-associated > Plants > Roots > Rhizosphere > Soil | place: USA: Michigan... | reverse complement strand
CCCTGCCCTCGCCCGCGAACCTTGGGAAATCGATGTGCTTCCGTCCACGTACGGGCCGGGAGCGTCTGCAGCAGATCCGATTCCATCCGGCGCACCGCGCCAGGGAGTCCTGCCGCGCGAGTACATGAAGGCCTCGCCGGAGGAGCTTGATCTACGCATCCGTGCGGCGAAGCATGCGCTGGGCGAGCGGCTCGTAATCCTCGGCCACTTCTACCAGCGCGATGAAGTTGTGCGGTACGCCGATTTTGTCGGCGACTCGTTCCAGCTTGCACGGGCGGCGAAGACGCGGCCAAAGGCGGAGGCCATCGTCTTCTGCGGCGTGCACTTTATGGCCGAGACCGCGGACGTGCTCTCGCGTCCCGATCAGTCCGTCATCCTGCCGAACCTCGCCGCCGGTTGTTCGATGGCCGACATGGCGGATGAGGACTCCGTGATGGAGTGCTGGGAGGAGTTGGAAGAGCTGTTCGGCGCGGAGCCAGACGCAGCGGGCCGTCAGCCGGTCATTCCGGTGACATACATGAACTCGTCCGCTGCGCTGAAGGCGTTCTGCGGACGGAACGGCGGCATCGTGTGTACGTCCTCAAATGCGCGGACGGTGCTGAAGTGGGCGTTCGAACGCGGACAGCGCGTACTCTTCTTCCCGGACCAGCACCTGGGTCGCAACACGGCAAAGGCGATGGGAATCCCGCTGGAGCAGATGCCGGTGTGGGACCCGCGCAAGCCGATGGGCGGCATCGGCGAACAGGTGCAGCGCGACTCGCGTGTGATTCTGTGGCACGGCTACTGCTCGGTGCACAAGCGGTTCACGGTGGAGCAGGTGCAAGCGGCGCGCGCAGAGTATCCGGGCGTACGCGTGATCGTGCACCCGGAGTGTCCGATGGAGGTAGTGGACTCGGCGGACGAGGCCGGATCGACCGACCACATTAAGAAGGCCGTGGAGGCGGCGCCTGCCGGAGCGGTCTTCGCGATCGGCACGGAGATCAACATGGTGCAGCGGCTTGCGAAGGAGCATCCGGACAAAACCATCTTCTGTCTGGATCCGGTGATCTGCCCATGTTCCACGATGTACCGGATTCATCCGGCGTATCTGGCGTGGGTGCTGGAGGCGCTCGAACGCGGCGAAGTGCTGAATCGCATCACGGTGCCGGGACATATTGCGGAGCCCGCACGGATTGCGCTGGAGCGCATGCTGGCTGCCAACCCTGCTCCGCAGACTCGATAGGAACTGACCATGAGCCGGATCGTCGTGGTCGGAAGTGGTGTTGCGGGCCTGGTGGCGGCGCTGGAGTTGAGTCGCGATCCGGCGCATGAGGTCACGCTGGTCACTAAGGCGCGGCTGGCCGAAAGCAATACTCGGTACGCGCAGGGGGGCATCGCCGCGGTGATGTTCGAGGACGATAGCGTCGCAAAGCACATTGCCGACACACTTGAGGCCGGCGCGGGTCTGTGCGACCGGGAAGCCGTTGCGGTGCTGTGCAAGGAAGGGCCGGCGCGCATCCGCGACCTGATTGCGATTGGCGTGGCGTTCGATCAGAAGAATGGACAATTTGCACGTGGGCTGGAGGGCGCGCACTCGTATCCGCGGGTGCTGCACGCGGGCGGCGATGCCACGGGGCTGGCGATCGAGATGGCATTGATTCACGCCGTACGCGAGGCCCCGATCACAGTGCTGGAGCACACGTTTGCCTGCGACCTGATCGTGCAAAATGGCCACGCGGCGGGCCTTCAGATTCTCGACGAAGCTGGTGCGATGCACGCGCTCGCGGCCGATGCAGTGGTGCTGGCAAGCGGCGGCGCGGGCAATCTGTATCCGTATACGACGAACCCAAACGTTGCGACCGGCGATGGCATTGCGCTGGCGTTTCGCGCAGGCGCGGTGCTGGCGGATGTCGAGTTCTACCAGTTTCATCCGACGGCGCTGGCTGCACCGGGAAACTTTCTTATCTCTGAGGCCGTGCGCGGCGCCGGTGCAGTGCTGCGCGCGGAAGACGGCACGCGTTTTATGCAGAAGCTGCATCCGCTGGTCGAGCTTGCGCCGCGGGATGTCGTGGCGCGCGGGATCGCGGAACAGATGGCGCAGCAGGGCGGCAAGCCGGCGATGTTGGATGCGACGGCGCTCGGCGCGGAGTACCTACAGGAGCGCTTTCCGACCATCGACGCCGCGTGCCGCAAGTTGGGCCTCGACTGGTCCGAGCAGCCGGTGCCGGTCACTCCGGCGGCGCACTACTGGATGGGCGGCGTGCGTACGGATCTCGATGGCCGCACGTCGATCCCTGGGCTGTACGCGATCGGCGAAGTTGCGTGCACAGGTGTGCATGGTGCTAACCGGCTTGCGTCGAACTCGCTGCTGGAGTCGGTGGTGTTTGCATGGCGGGTTGCGGCGTTGATTCGCGGGGGAGGCTTCGGCGCTTCTGCGGTGCCGGAATTTTCCGGGCCGAAACTTACGGTGGAAGAGACGCATGGAATTGTGCCGGTGGACCGCGCACAACTGCAGGCGCTGATGTGGGCGAGTGCGGGAATCTATCGCAGTGAGGACGGATTGCGCGCAGGACTCGCGCAGCTCGGCCGCTGGTGCGTCGAGGGAAGTTGCGTGGCTGCGCGCGAGACCCGGAACATGCTGCTGCTCGCAAGAGCATTGTTGACGGCCGCGCTTGAACGACGGGAGTCTCGCGGCGCGCACTGGCGCGAGGACTTCCCCGAGCCATCGGCTGTATTCGCGCACCACATTCTCCTTGAGCGCGAGGGCGCAGCGTGAACGAGCGGCGCGAGATCGGCAGGCTGAGCCCGCAGGCGATCAAGGAAACCGTGCGGCGCGCTCTTCAAGAGGACGCGCCCTGGGGCGACATCACCTCGGAGAGCCTGATCCCAGCGGACGCACAGCTCACAGCAAAGCTGGTGGCGCGCGAGCCCGGTGTGCTCAGCGGGGTTGATGTGTTCTCCGCCGCGATGACGTTGACCGATCCGGCTACGGAAGTGCAGCCGGTGCTCGCAGACGGTGCGCGGTTTGAGCAAGGCGCGGTGCTGGCGACGGTTGCTGGCGCTGCTCGCTCAGTGTTGACGGCGGAGCGCGTCGCGCTGAATTTTCTGCAGCGCATGTCGGGCATCGCTACGATGACCGCGCAATTCGTCGCGGCAGTCGAAGGCACACAGGCGCGCATCGTCGACACGCGCAAGACCACGCCAGGACTGCGGTTGTTCGAGCGATATGCCGTGCGCTGTGGAGGCGGCCATAACCATCGCTTCTCGCTCTCCGACGCGGTGCTCGCGAAGGACAACCATCTTGCCGTGCTGACGCGTAACGGTGAGCGCGATCTAACCGGCGCTTTGTGCGAGGTGCGCCGCAGACTGCCGCACACGACGCATCTCGAAGTCGAGGTCGACCGGCCGGATCAGATCGCCGCGGTGCTGGACGCGGGTGTTGACACCGTCATGCTCGACAACTTCACCCTCGACCAGATGCGCGCGGCTGTCGAGCAGATCGGCGGACGGACGCTGGTGGAGGCGAGCGGTTCGGTCAAGCTCGACGCGGTGCGTGCGATTGCCGAGACCGGCGTCGATATCATCTCAGTAGGCGCTCTGACGCACAGTGCGCGCGCGCTGGATCTCGGTCTCGACGCACAGATCGAATTGCCCGCGGGAGCACGCCGGTGATCTACATGGACGCGGCTGCGACGACGCCGGTGAAGCCCGAGGTGCTGCGCGCAATGTGGCCGTACCTGGCGAACGACTTCGGCAATCCATCCAGTCATCATGGAGTCGGCGAGGTCGCTGCTCGAGCGCTTGCCGATGCACGTAAGCGAGTGGCTACCGTGCTGGGCTGCCGCGCGAAAGAGGTTACGTTTACGTCCGGCGGCACCGAAGCCGACAACCTTGCCATCAAAGGCATCGCACTCGCAAACCCGCGCGGCCGCCACATCGTGACGACGGCGACGGAGCACGAGGCGGTGCTTGCATCCTGCGATTACCTCGCGCGGCGGCACGGGTTTGAGATTACGTACGCGCCGGTCGATCAGTATGGGCAGTTGGGCGTCGATGTGTTCGAGCGCGCGCTGCGACCGGACACTACCCTCTGCACCGTCATGCTTGCCAACAACGAGGTGGGAACGATTCAGCCGGTGCGCGAGCTGGCTGCGAAGGCGCGTGAGCGGGGCATTCCGGTTCACACCGATGCCGTGCAAGCGGCGGGCGCGCTTGACCTCAACGTGCAGGCGCTCGGCGTCGACGGTCTCAGCCTGTCCGGGCACAAGATCGGCGCGCCCAAGGGCACCGGAGCGCTCTTCCTGCGCAGCCGAGTACGCGTCGAGCCCGTACTGCACGGCGGAGGACAGGAGCACGGTTGCCGCTCAGGCACCGAGAACGTCGGAGGCGCGGTCGCCTTCGCCACGGCTCTAGAACTTGCCGCCGTCGGGCGCGAGATCCGCGCCGCGCAGCTCGCCGAACTTCGCGACCGCCTCATCGCGGGCATCCACGCCGTTGCACCCGGCGTGATTCTCACCGGTCATCCCACCAATCGTCTGCCCGGCCACGCTTCCTTCTGTTTTGCGGGGACCAGCGGCGAGGCGGTGCTGCTGGCGCTCGAGGAGCGCGGAATTCTCTGCTCGAGCGGTTCAGCGTGCGCCGCCGGCAGCGACGAGCCTTCGCACGTGCTGGTCGCGATGGGCGTACCGCGCGAGCTGGCTCAAACTGCCGTGCGCTTCTCGTTTGGCGACGAGATCACTGGGGAGCAGATCGACGAGGTAATCCGTGCCGTCGGTGAGGCGGTGGCAGGTCTTTCAGCGCTCGCTTCTTGAACGGCAGTCCGCTTTTTTGTGCGTAACACCCCGGTTTTGCGTCTCACAACGTGGTTCTTGGAGTTCCTGGGAGGCGAGAGATGAAAGACATTCTTGACGCCATGGTGCAGGCCATCGGCGATCAGGTGATTGCATTAGGCGGAATAGCTGAGCAGGTCACCGGCCTCAAGCAGACGCTGGCGCGCCAGTTTCCTCAGGTTACTGACGAACTGAAGGGCCAGATCGCGGCCGACCAGGAAAAGAGCCGCAAGGGCATCTATGAATTGCAAGTGAGTCTCGCGAAGCTGCGGGAGGCCATCTCTCAGCTTCCGGACGCGAAAGCTTGATTAGGAAACGCAGAAACGTTTCCGAAAACAACAAAGCTTAGGGCAGAAACCTGGCAGTTTGCAGCCACTCGGTCGTCGTCGCGGAGGCGGGTAGTTCGCCGCATTCGGCGAGGCGGCGGAGCAGTTGCAGCCTGTACTTCAGCAGCTGCAAGTCGAGGAGTTCGTTCAGGGTTTCGCTAATGTGCTGGGTTTCCCCATCCGCTCCGGCGGGGCTGCCGTTGTTGATCTCCAGCTCCGCGGCAAACTCCTGCTGAAAGTGCGCATCTCTCCAACGCTCGGAACGTTGGCGTGCCTCGGCCGGTGAGAACTTGACCTCTGCATGGAACCAGTCCACCACGGCAGCGGGATCGAGGATGGAGTGGCCGGGCTGAGAGCCGGTCCGTGTGATGAACAGCGTGCGCACCAGCATGGCGCGATACAGGTAGGAGTGGCGCCGGGTCGGGTTGCCGGCGGCTGCCAGGTTCGCCGCGCGAACAGCGATCTCGGCCCAGTCGAGCGAGCCTTCGTCCGAGGCGCGGCGCTCGGCGACATCCAGGACGAGGTCGAGATTGGCGGGCTCGCGCTCGCCCTGCTCGCATTCCGTCAGGTATCGCTTCAGCCGGACAGGCCCCTGCTGGACGAACTGGCGAATGGGAACCAAAGAATCGCCCTGCTGGACCGAGTCGCTCGCATGGATCGGGTCGATCTCTTGCGCAGAATCGGCCTTTTGGGCAGGGCTATTCTGCTGGGGGCTTCGCTCCAATGCCTCACCTCTGCGGCCCCACCCGGGGCGAAATGAAAGTTTCAGTGTCAGGTTGTGACCAGGGAAGGAGGAGAACAAAGGGTGAAGCCGATTATGCGGACTTATGTTGTTGCATTCTCGCATGGTTTGGATGCAGTTCGGCATGGGGATGGCGGCGGACCACCGGAAGTTTTTCTGGTCTGCCCCTAAACGTGCCGTAAGCGAACCTTTCCAGAGGGCCTGCGTACAATCAGTTAGACCTTTTCATGGACTTCCGGGAAGCCATCAAGCTTGCGTTGCAGTCGCTGTGGCAGAACAAGATGCGCACGGTGCTGACGCTGCTGTGCATGACCATCGCGGTCTCGAGCATCATCGCCGTTGTCACCCTCATCAACGGTGCGCAGACCTACGTGACGACGAAGTTCAGCCGCTATGGCTCGGACGTCTTCACCATCTCGAAGATGCCGCCCGTCATCATGAGCTCCGATGCGTACGTCCGGTATAACAAGCGCAAAGATATCCTGTACGACGACTACACGTACGTGCGCGACAACTGCAAGCGCTGCGTGGGCATGGGAGCGATGCAGTCCACGCGCGCGAAGGTGGTGCGCAATACGCAGTCCATTACGGACTGCATGATCCGCGGCTACACCTGGCAGATGCCCGGCCTGCAGAACCTCGACATCGCCTACGGCCGCGACTTCACCGAGCAGGACGAAGAGCACGCCTCGCACGTCGCGATCATCGGGACCGATGTGCGCGACAACCTCTTCCCCGGCGTCGATCCCCTGGGTCTGGAGCTGCGTGTCGATGGGCAGCCGTACACCGTCATCGGCGTCGCCGAAAAGCAGGGCAGCACGCTTGGCCAGAGCCAGGACAACTTCGTCGGCATTCCGCTGCCGGCGTATCAGAAGACTTACGGCACAGCCAAGACGCTGACCATCTACATTAAGGCAGCCTCCGCGGGCGAACCGCTGCAGGAGGCCGGCGACGAGGTCCGCGTGCTGATGCGGGCTAAGCGCCATGACCAGCCGGGCCAGCCGGACTCGTTCGAGCTCGACGTCAACAATACGTTGCTCACCTTCTTCGCCTTCGCGACAGCGTCGTTCGGTGCCGTGGCCGGGGCAATTGCGCTGATCTCGCTTGTCGTAGGCGGCATCGTCATCATGAACATGATGTTGGTCTCCGTGACCGAACGAACGCGAGAGATCGGCATCCGCAAGGCACTAGGGGCCAAAGCGCGCGACATCATGCTGCAGTTCCTGGTGGAATCCGGCTTTATGGCGATGCTGGGCGGGTGCTTCGGCGTAATGGCCGGCTTCATGGTGGCGGCGGCAGTGACGCTGCTGCTCGGCTTTCCTTCGAGCGTAGCGGCATGGAGCGTGATCCTTGGGCTCTTCATGGCCACCGCGACGGGCGTGGTCTTCGGCGTCTACCCCGCATGGCGCGCGGCGCACCTGGATCCAATCGTTGCCCTGCGGGCGGAGCTATAAGTGATGCGGATCGCGGATTTCAAAGAGACGGTCACCATGGCGCTGGACACGTTGCGCGCCAACAAATTGCGCAGCGGCCTGACCATCCTGGGCATCGTGATCGGCGTGATGACCGTCATCACCATCTCGTCGGTGGTGAATGGGCTCAACCAGAGCGTCGCCGGGTTGGTAGAGTCGCTAGGCTCGAACGTGCTGTTCGTATTTCGCTTCCCTGTGTTTGGTCAGCGACCGACAACCGAAATGCTGACGCGCAAGCAGTTGACCTACGACGACGCCATGGCAATGGGCAAACTGCCGCACGTGGTGGCAGTCTCGCCGGCGCTGCAGTACACCGATAACAACGCGCCCGGCCGCAGCGGCGTTACGTCGATGAAGGCTAACGGCAAGACGATCCAGAACACGATCCTCACCGGCGTCTCGCCAGAAGAGGCAAACGTGCACGAGCTGCACATCACGGAGGGCCGCTTTTTTACAGACAACGATGAGCAGCGCGCCGCACGCGTGACCGTGCTGGGTCACGATGCGGCTGCGCAGCTCTTTCCCAACCAGAGCGTGGTAGGCAAGGAGGTCGAGGCCGCGGGCATGTTGTTCACCGTGGTCGGCGAGCTAGACAAGCAGAAGCAGGCCTTCGGCGGCGGCTCCAATCCGCAGGACAACCAGGCTTACTTCCCCATCACAACCTTCCACTACATGCATCCGGAGCAGCTCGATTACTGGATCACGCTGAAGTACGACGACCCGAAGAACCGCGCGGCAGTGGAGGACGAGCTGACCGAGCTGCTGCGCCGCCGGCGCAGGGTTCCGAACGAGAAGCCGGACAATTTCGCGATCTTCGGCACCGACTCGCTTACCCGGCTTTGGTCGCAGATTACAGGCGGCCTCTTCCTGCTGCTGTTCTCGCTCTCGACCGTCGCGCTGATGGTGGGCGGCGTGGGTGTGATGAACATCATGCTGGTCAGCGTGACGGAGCGGACGCGCGAGATCGGCGTGCGCAAGGCCATCGGTGCAACCAAGCGCACGATCCTGACGCAGTTCACGCTTGAAGCGATCACGCTATGCGCGGTCGGCGGCATCATCGGGCTCATCGTCGGGAGCGGTCTGGCGCTCATCGCCAACATCTTCCTGCCCGCGCTGGTGTCGCCGTGGTGGGTGCTGGTCGCCTTCCTCAGTTCCTGCGCCATCGGCCTGATCTTCGGCATTTACCCCGCATGGAAAGCGGCCAACCTCGATCCGATTGAGGCACTAAGGTACGAGTAGAGTCCCCGGAATTGGGCATATCTGAGGCGACTTTCGGGTGCTATGTTGGCGAAATGGCTTCAGAGCGGAAACCGAAGCGGCCAATAGCTGTGTACTGCATCGTAGTGCTGGAGCTATATCTTGCAGTGAGCGGTCTTTACGTCGTCTCGAAAGCGACGGCGGTGCTCAGGCCCGACATTGAACTCGCGGCGGGGTGCGAGGCCGCGCGTCCGTTGATGATGCCACCGGACAGCATGAGTCTCTGCATGTCTTTCGGCTTGGATCAAGCCAAATCGGATGTGTTGTTCAATGGCATGGCAGTAGCCGCAATCGACATCTTCTTTATCGTCACAGCCGTCGGGCTCTGGCAATTGCAGAAGTGGGCCCGTAGCTGGTTGGCGGCCACGTGTGTGAGTCAACTCGCCTTCATCGCTCGATGGATTCTGATCTCAAAAGCCGTCGGAATCCCGGACGTCTCGAACCACATCTCACGCTATGACGTTCCAGTCATAGCGGTCACTCTTGTCGTGCTTGTAGCTTTGTACTCCACGTCCGTCCCGAAAGCGTTCGGTGCTACAAACTGAGCCTGCCATTGGTGCTCGTCGAGCTGCTTGTCTTGAAGTGAGGCGCACCAGCCGATAAAGCCGGGTTACGCCGCTCGGTTTTGGATATGAACGTGCCGTTTCATATATGGTTATCGGTGATCGACCCCACAAAACCGTAACCTACTTCGGAATGGAGATCTACGATGTTCCAGGCGCGACGTCTCCGCGGCACCATATCCCTTCTGACGGTCTTTCTTTTGGCCGTGTCGACTTGCTTTGCCGCACCGGACGATCCCGAGAAGGGCTCGCTAAACAAGCCGGAGCGGCTCGAGTGGTTCCGCGACCAAGGCTTTGGCCTCTTTATCCACTGGAGCGTCGATAGCCAACTCGGCGTGGTCATCAGCCACTCACTGGTGGGCGCGTCGCCGGAGTATACAGACCGGTTCTTTACTGACCTGCCGAAGTCGTTCGACCCGCATGAGTTTCGTCCGCTGGACTGGGCACGGCTGGCGCACCTGGCGGGCATCCGGTACGTGATGTTCACCACGAAGCATCACTCCGGCTTTACGATGTGGGACTCGAAGACTACGCCCTTCGGAGTGATGAACACGCCCTTCCATCGTGATATTACCAAGGACGTGTATGACGCCTTCCGGTCCGAGGGGATCGCCACCGGTGTTTACTTTTCCCCGGACGACTTCTGGTGGCTGCATCAGCACGGAAAGACCATCGCACGGTTGGTTCCCGAGGTCCAGCCGGTCAGTAATCCCGGTCTGATGGAGTATGACCAGGCCCAACTCCGCGAACTACTGACCCGCTACGGCAGGATCGATCTGCTCTTTCTCGATGGTGAGGCGGTGGGGCTTCGCGATCTTGCCTGGAAGCTCAATCCCGAGATTGTCGTGACTCGCGGCGCGATCAACACGCCTGAGCTCACCATTCCCGGCATGCCCAACGACGCCGCATGGGAGACGTGCATGACGATGGGCACCGCGTGGCAGTATCAGCCGCAGAACGAGCACTACAAGACGGGCGGGCAGTTGATCCGCATGCTCATTGAGACGCGCGCGAAGGGCGGCAACCTGCTGCTGAACGTGGGGCCTAAACCGAACGGCGAGCTGCCGATCGAGCAGGAAGAGCGGCTGCGCGAGATTGCGCTCTGGATGTTCGTCAACTCCGACGCCATCTATGCGGTGCGACCGTGGATTATCACCAATGAAGGAGACATCTGGTACACGAAGAAGAAGGACTCGAACACTCTGTACGCGATCGTCGAGTCGGACAAGCCATGGCCGCGCGCGACGTGGCAGGATTTCACGCTGCATTCGGTGCGCGCGACCGATAAGACCACGGTGAGCGTGCTGGGGCAGAGTGATGAGGTGGTCGAGTATCACCCGGAGATCACGCCGAAGTCCACGTGGCATCAGGAGAAGGACGGGCTTCACGTGCGCGCGCTTCAGGCGCAGCGTCTGCAGGACAACTTCCGCTGGCCGAATCCGGTAGTGCTGAAGATTACGAATGTCGAACCGGCACTGACTCCTCCGCACGTAAAGACGGTCGCGGCCACGGGTCCACAGCAGGAGACGCTGCAGGGCGAGGTGATGGACATGGGCGATAGCTCGTCGCTCCAGGTGAATTTTGAATACCGCCCGGTCGCAGGAGAAGACGTGAACTCGCGCACAGCGGCGTGGGTTGCAACGCCGGCGCAAACCGTCTCCAAGCCCGGCCCGTTTACCGCCTCGATCGCTGCGCCTGCGGGCAGCTACGAATTTCGAGCCGTCATACACCATCCCCTGCTCACACTGTACGGTGCGGAGATCCGAGTGAGGCGCGCGGAACCCCCAGCGGGAGCAGCGCAGGCAAAGTAAGGTAAATCTTGACGTATTCCGGCGGGAATAGACGAGGCGCGGAATACTCGTCGCGCAGTCGAATTTTCTTGGCTACGTCGCTTTGCGATGTTGTTGCAGTGAGCGAATAACCCAAACCAGAGTCGTGACGCAAGTCGCAAGAACGCCCGGAACCACTCCCAGGTAGAAAAACAGACCGCCCATCCCGCATGGACCTCCACCTCCGCCGAACGCAAGCCCAACGGAAACGATTGTGGCGGCCGCGAACCCTCCAGACCACTTTGCTAGACGGGACCAATCGTCCCACTTCTTAAGGCGCATGGCTGGGAGTATATCTCCAGCGGAATCCCGAATTGCCAAAATGGGCAGACGTAGGCTACTCCGGCGACGACAATACAAAGCGCCCGCGTGCCCCATAATGGCTAGGTATGCCTGCACATTTCTCTCCTGAAGCTCTGAAGTTTTTCCGCGGCCTTGCCCGCAATAATGACCGCGAGTGGTTCGAGGCCCGGCGCGACGTATTCGAGCGCGAGGTCAAGGAGCGCATGCTTGCCGTCATCGCCGAGATCAACGATAGCCTGGCGGAGTTTGCACCCGAGCACGTGCGCGACCCGCGTAAGGCCATGTTCCGCATCTATCGCGATACGCGGTTTTCCGAGGACAAGCGGCCCTACAAGTCCCACCTCGGCGCCTGGTGGGTGCGCGGCGGCCTGGAGAAGACCTCCGGCGCGGGCTTCTACTTCCACGTCTCGTCAAAGGAAACGACGATCGCCGCGGGTTGCTATATGCCGACCCCGGACCAGTTGCTCGCGATTCGCCGCCACATGGACGCCAACTACGAGGAGATCCGCACCATTCTCGCCGATCGCAAGCTGAAGTCGGTGATGCAGGAATGGGAGGGGGAGCCGATGAAGCGTGTGCCCAAGGGCTTCAACCCGGAATCCCCTGCCGCCGAGCTTCTGAAGTGCCGTCGATGGGGCCTGTCGGCAACCCTACCCGCCGAGCTCGCGGCCGAACCGAAGCTGGTGAAGGAAGTAACGCGCCGGTTCAGCGCGGCGACTCCGCTGGTCCGGTTCCTGAACGCACCGCTGGCGACAAGATCACGGGCTGACTTGCTGAGCCGCTAACTTCCTGACTCGCTGCCGTTCCCGCAGCTGCTTCGTGGCAACGCGATGGCAGCGCAGGCAAAGCGTGCGCAGGTTATCCAGGTCGCACTCTCCGCCGCCTTCGGCTACGGGCAGGATGTGGTCAGCATCCCAGAGGCTCTTGCGCGTGCGCAGGCGCAAACCCCAGTGGCGCAGCAGCTCGTCCCGGCGAGCACCGCGAGAGTAGCGAAGTTTGCGCGCCGCCACCAGAGTATCGATGCCACACGCAGCGCAGAGCCCGCGGTCGCGCTGAAAAACCTGCTCGCGCAGATAGCCGGGCTGCGTGCGGAGCTTCCACTCGTGCACGCAGTAGCCAGAGCAGAAGGTGAAGCGGCGTGGGGGCACCTCCAGCGAGCACCATCGGCATAGACCGCGCCCGCTGGGTCCGCGCGGTACGGATTTGCGGTCGACCCATCCGCCCTGCATCACGCGTGTCAGACCCATGCTGTTGTTGTAGCGCGTCGGGCAGTGAGCTGCGTGCGGAACCGTCGGCCGCGTATCCGAAGATGTACTGCATCGTCGGCCGCCTGAGCCGTCCAGAACCCCTGAATCCACATGCTTTCAAACCATTTCAGCCCTTCGAAAAGCCACAGCTTACGTCTGCCGCTCACCTCGCATCTCACAGTATCCAGAACGTGCCGCAACTACCGCTTTCGTTGGGAAGGGTCCTGCATTGCCGCCGGAGGAAAACTCGCGCCACGACTTGTTTCTACGCGCAGTCGCACCGGCGTCCAGTCCTGCGCCCGTGCCGCTCGCGGTAATGGTGTTCGCGCATCAGGACGACGAAGTGGTCGCGCTAGGTGCGCGCCTCGGGAAATTCGGCTCGGCGCATTTTGTGCACGTTACCGACGGCGCGCCGCGCAATGAGCAGGACAGCCGCCGGCACGGCTTCTCCACGCCGGCCGAGTACCACAATGCCCGTGAGAACGAGTTGGCCGACGTACTCCGCGTTGCCGGCCTGGGTAACGTCAGCCGCGAGTGCCTGCGCGTGCCCGACCAGGAAGCCAGCTTCACGCTCGCGGCCCTCACCCGCACCATCGAGCGCATCCTTCGCCAGCACCGGCCGGAGGTCGTCTTCACCCATCCCTATGAGGGCGGGCACCCGGACCACGACGCCTGCGCCTTCGCCGTTCACCATGCGGTCGAACTTCGCCCCATCCCCGAACGGCCGCTGATCGTCGAGGGCACGTTCTACCACGCGGGTCCGCAGGGTCATCAAACCGGGAGCTTCCTGACCGCGCAGCATCCCGTGCCCTGCACCGAGTTTCGCCTGACCCCGGAGGAAAGGCGCCGCAAACAGTCCCTGCTCGACCTGTTCACAACACAACGGGAGACGCTCCGCGGGTTCCCGCTCGAGTATGAGCGCTTCCGTATTGCACCGCGCTACGACTTCCGCAATCCGCCGCACGCTCCGCCCGTTCTCTACGACAACTATCCCTGGGGGATGACCTCGCACGAGTTCGT
>Ga0157372_10005409_pt1 | contig 13572 bp, 14 predicted proteins | sample C55metaG_FD_115307 | JGI IMG/M metagenome (GOLD analysis project Ga0157372, IMG submission 115307) | Corn rhizosphere microbial communities from Kellogg Biological Station, Michigan, USA - C5-5 metaG | ecosystem: Host-associated > Plants > Roots > Rhizosphere > Soil | place: USA: Michigan... | reverse complement strand
TAATTATGATGAAAACGCGGGACAGGGCAGAAGAAGTTGGGCGTAATATCAACCATAATAAAAATTTTGTTGATGACAACAAAACGTTGTTGCATGATTATATAACACCGGAAGAGTTGCGTGCATGTACTACCTGTCAGGCTTGTGTGGAAGAATGCCCGGTAAGCATAAATCCTTTGGATATAATTGTGCAGTTAAGAAGATATTTGGTGATGGAAGAAAGTAATGCGCCACATGAATGGAATGCCATGTTCAGCAATATTGAAAACAATTTTGCGCCGTGGAAATTTTCGCCTGATGAAAGAGATAAATGGACAGAGAATGTTTAATTTTTTCACGCAAAGATTTTAAGAAGGTTAAAGAAGCAAAGGCGCTTTTTATCTTAACAAACTTTGCGATTTTGCGTGAAAATTTGGTACAATTATGGAAATAATATCCATATTATCTAACCAAAAAAACATTTATATGGATAAGTTAGAAGTAAAAGGAAACTGGAACATTTGGAAAGGAAAGTTAAAACAAGCCTATGGCGATTTAACTGACGATGATTTAAAATACGAAGAAGGTAAAGATGATGAGCTATGGGGAAGAATTCAAAATAAAACAGGAAAAACACGAGACCAACTTATCAGATGGCTGAGAGGAGAAGAAGATACGAGGAACTGAATTATTGAGATGTAAGTCCCGCAAATGGCGGGACTTTTTTATTGCATAATTTTTTGCAGAATTTTTATTTCATCGTTTACAATACTGTTTATAATTTCCAGTTCATCTGTAACTGTTTTTACAGAACTTAACAAGCCGCGTGCCTGTGTTTGCGATTCAGATTTTCCTTCTTCAATTTCTTTTTGCCGCTGCTGTAATAAAGCTTGAATTTTATTCATAATGGGTGCATTGCGCCCGGAAACAGAAGTTTTTAAAGGCTCACCTTTAAGCACGCATTCGGCACGTTTAAATTTATCGTTTACATTATTTATTAAAATGCTGAAATCTGTATCATGTAAATTATCACCATATCTTTTTATTAAAGCCGATAAAGAAGCAATATGCGCTGTTAACACATAACTGCTCGAAACAAACTGGTGATAAAAAGCAAGGTTGGATTGTTTTCTTTTTTCTGAAAGCATGCGCTGAAAATTATCGCTGAGATTTGCAAGTGCAACAAATGCTTCTTTTCTTGCAGGCTTGTACATATTTTCCTGTTCAGTTATTTTAAGAAGCAATGCAGCCGCATTAAAATATTTCTTGTTGGCAGCTACCTGTTTTGATATTAGTTCTTTTGTTTGCTCATGCTCCCATACAGGAAACACAATCAGTGAAATAATAAAAGCTATGGCACAACCAATAACGGTATCAAGCAACCGGTCTTCAACAATGGCAGTAAAATTTGAATTGTTTAAAAAATGAAAACTGATTAAAACATACATCGTAATGCAAACACAACTGATGTAATAATTTATTTTTAATAAGCTGTACGCAATAATCATTGCACACGTCATTAACAAAAATTCAAGTGTGTTGTTTTTTACGAAATATAAAAATGCAAAGCCAAGTACAACGCCGGTTACAGTGCCCAGCAAACGCTGTTTATTTCTTTTGCGTGAAATGCTATACGCCGGTTTTAAAATAATCGCAATCGTCATTATTATCCAATAACCATGACCAAGCGGGAAAAAAAGTGAAATGCCATATCCTGCAAGCATGCCAATGGTAACCCTTAATGCATGTTTAAACTGGCTTGATTTAAGTGTGATATTTTGCACCAAAAGTGCAGGAGAAATTTCCGTTGTTTTTATTTGCAATTCTTCATCCTGGTTTTTTCTGTATTGCTTTGCAGCCGTTTTTTCATAACCGGAAAAATAATGCAGTCTTTTTATTCTGTCTCCCACATCCTGCAAAGCAAAAATTATTTGCCGCAGTTTTATTAATAATGGCAGCGTGTTTTTATTAAGCCGTTTTTTTCTTTCAGCGAGATAAACGTTCATCAGTGTTTGTAATATTTTATCAGTATCTACATGCGTATGAGAACGTTCATTAAATTGAATTGAGTAACCGATAGCATTTAGTTCATCCCTGAAATTCAGTAGTGTTTCTTTGATGATAGTTATCATTTCCGTGTCATCAAATGCAGCATGTATATCAGTATAATCCTGCTGCAGCGAAATAACCCGTTCAAACAAATCAACGCTGTCGAGAAACATCATCATTATTATCCTGCCTTTTGCTGTAGAATCAATCACCATTTCGCGTGTGCTTAAAAGCATTGTACGCAAAGCATCCTGTTGTTGCTGAATGGTAATTTGCTGTTGCCTTAAGCGGTTAAATAAAAAATCATCGTCGCGGTTTTTTTTAAATTGTTCAGAAAGCGTTTCGATGTAATCTGAAACAGCGCGCAGGCTTTCACCTAATTGCAGTTGTATATAACGATATGGGCGCAGGCGGTATAAAATCAAACTCATTACGAAATAACAAGTGCCGCCGGCAGTAAATAATAATCCGTTAAACCAGGCGCTGCCAAAACTGGCTTTACTATCAATATTGAAAATAAAAACAAGCAATGCAATTAAACCCACAGCATTGGCACGTGCGCCATAAATGCCCATCAATGAAAAAAACATTCCAAACAACACTATAAAAATGATGATGAGAACCGGGTTGTGATGCAACGACAACGTGATGATGATTACCAAAAAATTTATGCATATACTTATTAGTATAGTATTACGGCGGTGTGTGAATGGACCGGGACTATCTGTTGAACCAACAATGAGAGCGCCCAATGGAATTGCCGTCATCAAATGCAACACATCGTAATGATACAGAATAAGTGCAGGTATAAGCGCTGCTGCGGTAATTCTAATACCGGTAAATAAATATTGGCTTGAAAAAACTTTTTTAAGTGTTAGCTGATAATCCATTCGCGGCAAACTTAAAGAGAATAGTACCGTTTATGTTTCAAGCAAACAACATGCAAATTATTGCAGCAGTAAATTGGTTAAAAGACCAATTATTATAGATGAAGCAAAGCTCATTAAAGTGCCAATTAAAATATACTCTGCTTCTTTACGCATGATATCGCTTTTGATATCATTATAACGCAATATAGATTTTGCGGCGATAAGAAAACCGATGCCTTCATAATGATTCACAATAACAAAAGTGAGCACCAAAATTCTTTCAAATATGCCTATCCATTTTCCCGCTTCGCTTAAGCTTGTTTCTGAACGGTTGACTTTTTGCTCGATATCTTTTCTCCATCGTTGCGTAGTATAGCCTAATATAAATGCCAGCGGAAAAACAGTTATTAAATAAGCTGTTGCTATTAACCAGAAATTATAATTGCCAAGCAATGATTTTATATGTGTATTAATCCAGTTAACAGGCTGATACCAAATTAACCAAACAACAATTATTACAATAATGTGCAGTAGCTGGTCTGCAAAAAAAGTCAGGGCGTTTTCTTTTTGATACAGTTTCCACAAATCAATAATGTAATGTGTAACGAATATGATTACAGGAATTTGCCAGAGCGATTTGTTGGGCAAAAACAAATAAATTAAACCGGCATGAATTAAACAATGTACATATAAAAACCATGAAGCAGCTTTATGATGCCTTTTATTTTGAATAAGCTTTTTTGTTTGCAGCATAAAATCTGCAAAAAAATGTACAGCCAGCCATTGAAATAGTAAAACAAGCATGATTAAATATATTAAAGTGCGGGCACTGAAGTTTCAAACCGTTGCAGAATTTTATTAATTACGCCCCAGCCTGCTGCCTGCAGGCGCTGGTGCACAGAAGGCTGGGAAATATGCAAAGCCTTTGCAATGTCTTCCTGTTTTGCGTTTTGCATCTGCAGGTACAAAGCTTCTGCCTGCGCATTGCTTAAGCGGTCTAATAAATAATTTAATGTGGCGCTGTGCACTTTCCACTCTTCATTAAACTGTATGGTTTCAGAAGCTATGCTGATGAGTTCATTTCTTTTTTTAAGTTCATCAATATTTTCACCCGAAAGCCTGAAGGCAGTTCCGTCGGAAGTAACTATGCTTCCACCTTTAAAACTTATATCGCCAATACCCACCGATTGCCTTATTTTAAAACCTTCAGCAGCCAGGAAACAATACAACGAAAGTGCTGTACGCAATGCAGCCGTTTTGTTTTTTGTGAATACAGATTGCAGGCTGTCTCCTCGGAATAATTCTGTTTTAAAATCAGTATAGCTGCTGCCAATTTTTTTAATAAAGCTGTTGAGCATGCTTTGCAGCTTTTTTCTTTTTACAGGCGTAAGTTTTGATGAGGCTATTATATCGCCTGTAATTATAACAGCATTACCATTTTTAGCCACAATACAATTTTTAACAAATATAGTACTATAATACTATAATATGCTAATATAGTATTTAAATACTATAAAGTGTAAATATAGTACTACAATACTATAATTAGTAAATATAGTGCTACAGTACTATAATGTGTAAATATAGTACTACAATACTATAATGGGTTTACCGGTAATTTCCTGTGCTGTTTTATTAGCCTGAGCATTTGCAGAACAACGGCAATTAATATTAAACCAAAACCAAAAAAGAAATACCTGCTGAGTGATTTGTTTTCCTGGTAAATGATAAAAGCAAGAATAATTCCATAAACAGGCTCCAGGGTAAGAGTAAGATTCATAGTAAATGCACTTACTTTTTTTAGTGCATTTATATAAAGCAGGAAAGTAAGAATGGTGCAGCACCAGCTTAAAATAAACAACCAAAGCCAGTCGTAATGCTGTGGCATTTTATGCAGTGATGGAAATAAATAATTGTATAAAGGCAACAAAATACTTAACCCTAAAAAACCACCGGTTAATTGATATAATGTTATTGTTTCGGGCTGACAACCTGCAACTAATTTTTTATTCATTACAGACACCAGCACGGTTAATACTGCAGAAAGAAGCCCGATGTAAATTCCGGTAGAGTAGGAGAGATTGGTTTCATAAATTAATGCAATGCCCGCCAGTGCAAATATGCCCAGAATAATTTCATACATATTTATTCTGCGGCGAAAAAACATGGGTTCTATAACAGCGCTGAATAAACCTGTTGTACTTAAACAGGTAAGTGCAATTGAAACATTTGCATATTTTATGCTTCCGTAAAAACAAAGCCAGTGCAGCGAAAGAACAGTACCAATAGATGCAATCTTTAAAAAATTTTTCAGCGAAATTTTATGAATGCGTTTTAAGAAATAAAACAATATCCATAAACTCACTGCAGAAATAAACATGCGCAAACATACCAACCATCCTTCGTTTAAAGTTATTGCCCTGCCCAGCACACCTGTAAAGCCCCATATAAAAACGGCTGTATGCAAACGGATGAGTGCGCTTTTCATGCAATGATTAAATAACAGAAGTTATCCACCAGGTATTTCCAAAACTATCTTTTACACCACCGCTTCTGCCATACGATTGGTTGGTTAATTCCGTAACAGTTGCTGCGCCATTATCAATTGCTTTCTTATAGGTTGCGTCTGCATCTTCAACATAAATAAATAAGTTGGCATTGGCAGGCGCATATTGCGGTGTACTGTCTGCAAGCATAATGATGCTGTTGCCAATTTTTAACTCTGCATGCATAATTGTATTTTCATCACGCATGTGCTTATTTACCACTTCAGCATTAAAAACTGTTTGCATAAACTGAATAAATGCAACTGCATTTTTAATAATCAAATATGTTGTTACTGTTTGATAATCTTCAGGAATGTTAGCCATACAAAAGTTTCGGTTGAAGGTAATAACTAAATTTTCTTTGCAGAATGTGTGATTAAAAAAAATTGCGAAGCCATTTACCTGCTTCGCAATTTTAAATACTGTTTATAAATTTTATTGAATGAGTTTTGCAATTTGTTGCAGCGGTATGGTGTTTGCCATCGCCATAATTTGCGTATCAGTTGTATTTTTTGCTGTAAATGTAACCAGCGAACTTCCCAGCGGAATTTGAATGGTATAGTTAAATTGTCCATCACCTGCATCATCTTTTGTAAGCTGACCTTTATAACCCTGCACTTTAATTATTTTATTGTTACCGTTACTCATCATGCCGCCCAGTAACGGTGTATTTAAAAAAGCATTGAGCGTAGTAATCAACGGCGAATTTCCGATAATAGAAAGGTCCACACTATCATTTTGCCCCCATGTGCGGTGAATAGTGCTGCCCATAAATCCAACGTTACTCATTACATTATCATCTTTTGTGTTGGCAGAAAATTTATCCATTGTTGCGGGCAATAATGCAATAACTTCTTTACCGATAATAATATCAATTTCCTGCAACGCCTGTTGCAAAGCAAAATGTGCATCTTCTAATTTGCCTGCTGAATAAGCCGTTTTTGCAGAAGCAATATCTGTTTTAAAATCTTGCGAAAAAGCAGTTGTTGTAAATAAAACTGCACCAAGTATAATTAAGTATTTCATTGTAATTTTTTTGGTTGATGATTATTGTTCTCCAAGCATTTTCTTTATGCCATCAATATCAAAAGCATTTGCGGCATTCATTACATCCTGTTCGGTTGCAAAATTTATACACTCCCAAACAATAAGCGACGACTGACCAAGCTGCGCCATTAAAGTATAACCTTTGCTGTCATCGTAAGTAATTAATGCCCGGTAATTTTTTACTTTGGTTTGTTTTACATTTTGATTATCGCCGTTGCTGGTGGTTTGCATGTAACCGGCATTATTAAAGTACAAATTAACAAAGCCCGAATAAACAGTGTTGTTGCCTATTGTGACTGTGAGTTGCTGATCCGCTTTTTTATAAACGCTTTGAATGGTTAAATTATTCCAACCCCATTGTGTGCTCATTACTTTGTTTTGTGTGGTATCTTTTTCCAAACCGCTAACTGTTGCAGGTAAAGATTGCAGCACTTCTTTTCCAATCTGCAATTCAATACTCATTAATGCCTGCTGAATAGAATAACGGGCATCACTGTATTGCCCTGCAGCCTGGCTTTTTTCTGCATCGGCAATTTGCTGGTTTACATCGGGCGGTGTTGTGTTGGTTAATCCGCCCCCCTTTGTATTGGTTGGCGTACCTGTAGAATTGCTGCTGCTGTTTTGTGTTGTTTCATTTGAATTACTGGTTGAACTGTTCTCTCCGTTTACCGCTTTATTTACTTTATCTTTTAATTTTTTCAGCAACTGCGCATTACTGTTATAACTAAAGCATAAAAGGCAAACGGCAGAAAGAAGTGTAATTTTTTTCAATAAGCACATATCGTTAGATTTAATATAAGCGAATATAAATTAAATAAGGCAGTTCCTGCTCGGTAAAATATCTGATTTTTTACCCTTTGAAAGTATAAAAAGAATTTGCCTGTGCAGTACATGTAATCACCAAATCATTTATACAAACATGAGTCGGTAAATTGGCGCAATAGAAAACAGTATTGGCAATATCTTCTGCATGCAAAGGTTCAAAACCTTCGTAAACTGCTTTCGCTTTTTGTTCATCACCTTTAAAACGTATTAAAGAAAATTCTGTTTCGGCAGCGCCCGGATGTATGGCAGTTACTTTTATTTTATGACGAAGCAAATCAATTCGCTGCCCTTCGCTTATTGCGCTAACGGCATGTTTGGTGGCGCAATAAACATTGCCTTCTTTATACACTTCTTTCCCGGCTGTTGAACCAATATTAATGATATGCCCTTTTTTATTTTTTATCATCAGCGGAACAACAGCTTTAGAAACATACAGCAAGCCTTTTATGTTTGTGTCAATCATCGTATCAAAATCATCCAGTGAAGCTTCGTCAAACAAATCCCTTCCTGCAGCAAGACCGGCATTGTTTACAAGGACATCAATATTTTGCCAGTCATCTTTTAAATTTCCGATGGCAGAAAATACTTCTTCTTTTTTACGCACATCAAATGCAAGTGGTAAAATATTTATTTTATAGTTTGATGATAATTCTTTTGCCAGTTCATCCAGCTTTTCTTTTCTTCTGCCGGTAATAATACAGTTCCATTTTTCTGAAGCAAATTTTTCTGCAATAGCTTTTCCAAATCCTGATGTAGCGCCTGTAATAAGTATAGTTCTGTTCATAGATTTTTTAAATGGATTAATGTTATTTGCGAATGTGCACAAACTTTATCAATTTGTAAAAATATGCAAAGCTATATTTGTTGCTTTCGGTATCATTATGAAGAAAATATTTTTTGTTGCTTTAATAAGTATTTTTTTTATCAAAGTGAGTGCGCAGCAGCAACAGTTTATTATAAATGTTTCTGCGGTGAATAATAAAGTAAAAGTGGAATGGCAAAACCCGTATGGCGATAGTGTTGTGCAATTAAATATTCAGCGCTCATGGGACAGTGTAAAAAATTTCAGAACCATATTTGTTCCCCTTTCACCCGAGCTTCCGCAAAACGGTTATGTTGATGAAACAGCCGGTTACCCCGGAATGTATTATCGTGCATTTTATGTGCTGGGTAATGGCAAATTCTTTTTTACAAAAGCAAAAAAAGTTACCAGTGGTTTTGATTTGACAAACGAAGCGCCGCAGGAAGAGGTGAATGATTCAAGTTTTCTGGTAACCATTCACGATGAGGATTCAGTGATTGCACAATTGAGTTATAAAGCATATAAGCATTTCAGAGATTCAATAGTAAATTTCACAAGAGATACATTATACTCTCTTAGCGATGCTGATGTATTAATAAGATATTATGATAACAATGTTCAGTGGGTGCCTTCGCCGCATGTTTATACCAATGCAGATGGTTATGTGCAGATATTTTTAAATGATGCATTACAAAAAAATTACCGCATAAAATTTTTAGATGAAACCCGCAAACCACTTTTCACTATTCAGCATGTAACGCAGCCGCAACTTTTATTAGACAAAACAGATTTTATGCATTCGGGCTGGTTTTATTTTGAGTTATATGAAAACGATAAATTAAAAGAGCGTAATAAGTTTTATATACCGAAAGATTTTTGATGGAGGAAATCGAGGTAAGAAGTAAGAGATATGAGGCACTTCCTACATCCTACTTCTTACTTCCTGCTTCTGCTCTTACTTCAATTTTGTATTTTGCGTAAAATCAATTTTATGCAGCCTGCCTTACGTGAAAAATTCAATTCATCATTTACAAAAAAACAATATGAAGAATATTTGCAGGATTTGAATTCAGCGCATCCCGGAGATATTGAATTCAGGGTAGCAGAAACGCCGGTTTTTATTGGTAAAGATTTCAAAGAAAAAGTTTTATCTGCCTGCGAACGTATTGTTGATGTTATTACAAAACCTGGTTTCAAAACATTAACTGCTCACGCTGTTCCTGAAAATTTAAATGTGCCAAACGAAAATGAACATGCGAATTTTATTGCTTTTGATTTTGGCATTTGCGAAAATGAAAACGGTGAACTTGAACCACAGCTAATAGAAATGCAGGGTTTCCCTACTTTGTTTGCTTACCAGGTTTGGGATGATGAAATAACACGTAAACATTTTGATATACCTTCTAACTACGATTCTTATTTAAATGGTTTTAATAAAGAAAAATATATCCGGTTATTAAAAGATATTATCGTTGCCAATCATAATATTGAAAATGTTATTTTGCTGGAAGTACTTCCGCATCAGCAAAAAACAAGAATTGATTTTTACCTCACGCATGATTATTTAAAAATTCCGGTTGTCTGCATAACAGAATTAGTAAAAGAAGGAAGAAAATTATTTTATATACACGATGGAAAAAAAACTGAAGTAAAACGAATTTACAACCGTGTAATTTTTGATGACCTTCAGCAACAGTCGCCCGAAATTCAGCAGCAGGGGAAAATTTTATTTGAAGATTTAGATGTTGAGTGGGCACCTCATCCTAACTGGTTTTATCGCATCAGTAAATACACACTGCCTTTCATCAGCAACCAGTTTGTGCCCGAAACAAAATTTTTAAGTGATGTAAAAACCATTCCATCCGATCTTGAAAATTATGTATTGAAGCCATTGTTTTCTTTTGCGGGGCAGGGCGTTGTTATTGATGTGAACAAAGAAGATATTGATAAAGTAAAAGACCCGCATAACTGGATACTTCAGCGTAAAGTAAAATATGCAGATGTAATTAAAACACCTGATGGCGGTGCGAAAGCAGAGATAAGAATTTTTTATTTCTGGAAAGATGGCGAAGCAAGACCTGTTGCCACGCAAAATCTTGCACGCATTAGCAAAGGCAAAATGATTGGTGTGCGTTATAACAAGGACCGTGAATGGGTGGGCGGAAGTTTGGTTTTTTTTGAGAAGTAATGTTCACAGTAACGAAAATAAAAAACCCCGCCTAAGACTAAGCGGGGTTTTTCAACCCTAAACCCTTAAAAAACGGGATAAAGATAAGACACAAACAACTAATAAATCAAAAAAAAATTAATCTATTAAAATAAATTTTAAAGTTTGGGGAAAAACAGGTGAAAAACGCTGGAAAGAGCGTTCAGCAAGCACTACAGAGTTTTGGTAAGAGTCGGAAACCCTATTCCTATTATGTTTATAGTGCAACCAAAAATTATAGTTTAATATTTGCTACTAAATGCTCTTTTGAAGTAAAAAAAATTGCCAAACTAAAAATTCGCAGAACACTTTTTGAATATTCAACAAATGATGTGTTGAATAAAATTGATTCTTATTTTTACTATAAATTATTAACCATGAAAAAAATTTCCACACTAATTTTTGCTGCAACCTGTGCTGCGATTTTAACGAGTACCGCTTTCGGTTCTTCAATCGTAATTTTACCGGAAACAACACCTGCAAATGATGTCGCAGCTACCACAAAAGGCATCTTTACAGATCCTGAGTCTCCCATGCCTGATGCTATTACATTAAAATCTGCTTTCGATGATTTTAAACATCTTTCAAGAGCAGAAAGAAGAAGCCGTATTAAAGAAGCAAAAACCGCTATTAAAGAGTATAAAAAAGAAAAAAAAGCAGGTAAGGCAGATAGCGATACAAACACTCTGCTCGAAGTTATTCTTACTATTTTAATTCCTCCTGTTGGTGTTTTGGTGCATGAAGGTGGTATCAACAGTAAATTCTGGATTGACCTTTTGCTTACACTTTTATTTTACATTCCAGGTTTGATTTACGGATTAATAGTTGTTTTAGGCGACTAAAATTTTTTTATAAAAAGGAAATGGAGAAAGTAATTATGCTTTCTCCTTTTTTATTTAAACCCTTATATAAATTTTCTTTTTGTCAAGAATATATCCAACCAGCCAGCAATACAACATATAACAAATAGCAAATAATAGCGAGCCGATATACATAATGAGCGAACCGTTTGAACCGCCAAGCCTGAAAATATTTTGATAGAGCCAGGTAAATAAAGGCGTGCCATTTATATTTATCATGTAAAGAATAATAACGCTAAGTTCAGATACGAGATAAATGAACAAAGGATTTTTTCCGAACACTTCAAAAAACCAAACACCGGTGCGGCGCTTTGCAAAATCGATGTAATACATAATACAGGCAAGCAGCATACAATCTAAACCTGTAGTATGTAAAACAAAACTGCTTGTCCATATTTTTTTGTTGATGGGAAAACCGTAATTCCACCAGAAGGCGATTACAAAAAGTAAAAAGCCCGCCATAAATAATTTGGCAAGACCTTCAAAAGTTTTTCCGCTTTTTTGAACATATTTTCCAACTAAATATCCGCCCACAACATTTCCAATAGAAGGAAAAGTGCTCAAAAATCCTTCGGGGTCGAAAGGAAAACCTTCGCCCATGTATAAATGTTTTGTACCGATGAGCCATGTGTCTAAGCGAAGAACAGCATTGGTATGCATGTCCAGGGGATCACTACCTGTACCAAAATAAACCATCACAGGCCAGTATAAAAGAAGTATGAGGCATGTTATAATTACTGTAGCTCTGGTTCCTAAAAAATACAACATCAGCGAAGCAAAACAATAACCCAATGCTATGCGTTGTAACACGCCAAATATGCGTGTGTTTGCAATGGGTGATAAAACAAGATGATGCTGGTCGTTGTATGCAAAAAAAGGAAACCAGTACATTAAATATCCCAATAAAAAAATAATGAAGGTGCGTTTAAAAATTTTTGCAAGTACCTGGCTGGTGCGCATTTCACTCCATCTGCGCATAACAAAACTCATAGCATTACCTACAGCAAACATAAAAGATGGAAACACTAAATCGGTTGGTGTAAAGCCGTTCCAGTGCGCATGATGCAACGGAGCAAAAGTAGTATGGCCGTTGCCGGGCGTGTTTACAATTATCATTAAACAAATGGTCATTCCGCGAAATACATCGAGTGCAAGAAACCGTTCAGAAGTTTTTGATTGCATTAGCAGTTTATTTTAGGTTCTAAAGATAGAAGTTTGAATGAATAAAAAATTTTTAGAAAAACTTTTTAATAATGTTTATTAAAACAGTAAGCAGCACACTAATTATAATCATAGTGGTAATGGGAAAATAAAAACGGAAATTTTCTTTTTCCACTCTTATATCGCCCGGCAATTTGCCCAGCCAGTTTAATTTATCATGAAAAAAATAAATGATGATTCCGGCTACAACAATTATAACACCGGCTATTATTATCCATTTGCCTGTTTGAGAATTCATGATAAAAAAAGTTTCAAAGTTTTAATGTTTCATTGTTTCAATGTTACTTATCATGCTTTAGTTTTTAAACATCCAAGCAATGAAATGTATTATTCAATTATAAATTTACTTTGTTATACAAAATTGCATTTGTTTATGCTTCGCAAAAAATGGTTAAGAGTTTTATTGATTGTATTTGCTGTCATTATTTTAGTTTATTCGTTGGGACCACGTCCCAAAGCGCCGCTTTATTCCCATGCATTACCGCAGGTGCCTGCAAACGCAGATTCGCTTGAAAATTATATCAAACAAAATGAAGCACAACATAAATTAAAACCTAATAATGAAGCAAGAATTGTTTGGTTTGATTCATCAAAACAGAAAACAGAATATTCCATTGTTTACCTGCATGGTTTTTCTGCAAGCCAGGAAGAGGGGAGACCTATTCACACAAATATTGCAAAAGAGTTTGGCTGCAATTTGTATTTAAGCCGTTTGGCAGAACATGGAATTGATACAACCAACCCAATGATGAATTTAACAGCTGATAAATTATGGGAAAGTGCAAAACAAGCATTACAAATAGGTAAGCAATTGGCAACAAAGTAATTTTAATGTCAACATCAACAGGTGGAACGCTGTCGTTAAAACTTGCAGCAGAATATCCTAACGATGTGTATGCTTTAATTATGATGTCGCCCAACATCGCTATTAACAATAATAAAGCATATCTTTTAAATAATCCATGGGGTTTGAAAATTGCACGAGCTGTAACAGGCAGTAATTATATTACTGCAAAAGACACAAGGCCTGTTTATAAACAATATTGGTATTGGCGTTACCCATTAGAACCCACTGTGCAACTGGAGGAATTAATTGAAACGAGCATGACAAAGCAAACTTTTGAAAAAGTTAAACAACCTGTACTGTTATTATATTATTATAAAGATG
>Ga0157372_10005408_pt1 | contig 13572 bp, 12 predicted proteins | sample C55metaG_FD_115307 | JGI IMG/M metagenome (GOLD analysis project Ga0157372, IMG submission 115307) | Corn rhizosphere microbial communities from Kellogg Biological Station, Michigan, USA - C5-5 metaG | ecosystem: Host-associated > Plants > Roots > Rhizosphere > Soil | place: USA: Michigan... | reverse complement strand
GCCAGAGCCGAGCAGCTGGAGCGCGTGCGCGCCCGCGTCAGGGCCAGCGAGGAAACCGCCGCCGAGCGTCAGCTGGCGCGCCAGAAAATCGTGGCGGAGCGCGAAGCTCGTCATGAAGCGCGCGAGACCGCCAGGCGCGCCGAAGCCGAGCGGCTGGAAACGCAGCGTCGCGCCGAAGAACAGGCTCGCATCGCCGCGGGACGCGAGGCCGAGGCGAAGCGGCAGGCGAATGAAGAAGCGCGCCTTGCAGCGGAACGCGAAGCCGAAGCCGAGCGGCAGCGCAAAAAGGAAGAAGAACGCGGCAAGCTGGCCGAAATTCTCGCCTCCCAGAAGGCGGCACGCGATGCCCGCTATGCCGCGCGCAAAGCCCGCGCCGGAAAGAGGTAGCTTCCAGGTGGTCGCCTGGGTGCTTGCCGCCCGCTACATTGGTGCTCGGTGCACCAGGCGAACTGGAGGACGAACGTGGCAAACAAGGCAAAGCACGAAGACCTGGTGAGCAAGCTCACCTCTCCCGGCTGGCGGCTGATTCCGACGGGAATCGATCCCGCCGTCGAAGGCACGCTGGAGGACATGGCGCGCGCGGCACACGCGCGCAAAAAAAGCGGCAAGGAAGCAGGGCGTGTTCAGCGGCTTGAAAACGAAATCGAACTCGATGCCTTCGACCTCGAGCAACTCTGGTGGCACCTCGGCCTGCCGATGTAGCGCAGTCGCCACAAAAGAGCGACAAGGGCAGTCGGAGCTGCCCTGTCGCTTATCGACACATAACTCGGATTACTGCGGCGCAGGCTGCGTTCGCTCTGTGCTGAGCGACGGCGTGTGGGACACTGGCGGCGTCCGCCGTGCTGTCGCCGACGGTGTGTGCGAGATGGGCTGTGTCTTCAGCGTGTGCGTCGAAGGCGTCCGGCTCACCGGCTGCGGCGTCATCGTTGAGTGCGTTTGCGGCACCCTCGCTGTGCTGGCTTCGGGCCGCGTGCGCGGACTGGAGGCTGCCGGTTGCATGTGAGAGGCCGGTTGCGGCCGCATCCGCGGGGTCACCGAGGGCCGCACGTGCGACACTGCCTGCAATCCGCCCTGCTTTTTCGCGAGGCCCGGCGGCATACACCCGCCCGAACCGGGCGAGCAGCCCCAGCCGGTCTTCTTGCCGTGGCTCCATCCCGCCGGCGTTCCAGCACTGGCGAAATGACCACGATGACTGCGGGTCATTGACGCGTGATGGCTGAAGCGCGTGTGCGTCGCGAGGCGAGGCCGGCCGGAATGCGCGAAGGAGGCGTGGCTGAATCCACGATGCGAAGCAAATCCGGCATGGCCGAAGCCGCGAGAGCCAAAACCGCCGCCATGAAAGCCATGGAAGCCGCCGCCAAATCCTCCGCCGTGAAAACCGCCGAAGCCGCCGCCGCGGAATCCCCCGCCTGGTCCTGCCAGCGCCACGCCCGAGGAGGCCAAGAGAATCACCGCCGCCGCTGCCGCGCGGGCCGATAACCAATGCAAAATTTTCCGCATGTCGCGCTCCCTGATTTCCGACTGGAGCGCCCCTCTTGAAAGTAAGCTGTTTCCGCTGCGCACGGTTCCCGCAAAGCGGGGGGAAGAAAGATGCTCTTTGCTTTGATTAACCGCGCGATCCAGCGAGCGCCTGCTTTCTCCACCAATCAAAGCAGCGCGGCGAGAAGAAATCCGATGCCGGCGGTGGCAATGGCCCAGGCAATGGTGCGCGCGACCGGTATCCCCGCCGCGTACAGCGGCAGATAGAGAATGCGGCCGGCGAGATACATCTCGCTCCCCCACACCGTGCCCGGGCTGTGGCGGCCCAGCACGCCGAGCGCGAGCACGCAAGCCGCGAAGAACGGAAACGTCTCCTTGAAATTGCCAAAGGCGCGGTCGAGCCGCCCGGCCAACGCGCTCCTGAGCGGCGGCGTGTTGTCCCGCGGCCCCATGTTCCACCACAGCCCGCGCTCGGCCGTGATCGCCTGCGCCGCCAACAGCATATGCAAGGCGCCGAGAACGATCGCCAGCGCCAGCATTGTGAACTCAGTCGTCAATCCACCGATTGAAAGATTCATTTTCCCTTCCCCTGCCAAGCTGCAATCTAGTCCGCAGCGTGGACCTCGTGGCGTTCGCGGGTTTTGGCGAAGCGAAGCGCCTTGAACTTCTCCACCAAATATCCCAGTTCCCACGCGGATTTCGCGAGGAACACCGGCGCGCCATCGCGGTCGGTCGCCATCTGGTTCCGGTAGGTGGAGACGAGCTTCTCCAGCGCCGCATCCTCGCCGGAAACCCAACGGGCCGTGTCGTAGGGCGAGGTGTCCAACTCGACATCCAGTCCGTATTCGTTGCGCATGCGGCTCTTCAGCACATCCAGCTGCAGTTGGCCAACGACGCCGACGATCCAGTTGGCGCCCAGCATTGGCTTGAACACCTGCGTCACGCCCTCCTCCGCCAGGCTCTCCAGTGCACGGGTGAGATGCTTCTGCTTCATGGGGTCGGCGAGCCGCACGCGACGCAGAATCTCCGGCGCGAAATTCGGAATGCCCGTGAACACGACGTCGCCGCTTTCGCTCAGCGTGTCGCCCACCCGCAGCACGCCGTGATTGGGAATGCCGATGATGTCGCCGGGCCACGCCTCATCCACCGTTTCGCGCTCCTGCGCGAAGAACAGGATCGGGTTGTGAATGCCGATCTGTTTGCCGGTGCCGGACTGCTTCAGCTTCATGCCGCGCCGGAAGCGCCCCGAGCACAGGCGCAGGAAGGCCACGCGGTCACGATGGTTCGGGTCCATGTTGGCTTGCACCTTGAAGACGAAGCCGCTGACCTCCTCTTCCGCCGGTTCGACGGTGCGCGCTTCCGCGGCCTGCGCCCGCGGGCTGGGCGCGTGTTCGGCCAGCGCGCCGATCAGCTCCGTCACGCCAAAATTCTTCAGCGCCGAACCAAAATACACCGGCGTGAGATGACCCTCGTGGTAGCGGTCGGCGCGGAAATGCGGCAGGCCGGCCTGCGCCAGCTCCGCTTCCTCTTCCAGCTTCGCGAATACCTCCGGTTCTAACCGCGCGCGCATGGCGTTGCCGCCGATCCGTTCGCTATTGCCCCGTCCGTTCCCGAACACCACAAATTCGTCCGCATACAGATCGAGCATGCCCTTGAAGTTCAGCCCGGCTCCGGCCGGCCACATCATCGGCGCGCATTCCAGCTGCAGCTGGTCGGAGATTTCATCAATCAGCTCCAGCGGATCGCGCGCTTCCCGGTCCATCTTGTTGATGAAGGTGACGATGGGAATGTCGCGCAGGCGGCAGACCTCGAACAGCTTGCGCGTCTGCGCCTCAATGCCTTTCGCCGCGTCGATCACCATTACCGCCGAATCAGCCGCCGTCAGGGTTCGGTACGTGTCTTCCGAGAAATCTTCATGACCGGGCGTGTCCAGCAGGTTGAACACTGCCCCGCCATACTCGAATGTCATCACCGCGCTGGTGACGGAGATGCCGCGTTCCTGCTCGATACGCATCCAGTCCGAGCGCGCCCGCCGCGCTTCGCCGCGCGCCTTGACCGCGCCCGCCGCGCGAATGGCGCCGCCCAAGAGCAGCAGATGCTCGGTGAGCGTGGTCTTGCCGGCGTCCGGATGGGAGATGATGGCGAAGGTGCGCCGCCGCGCCGCTTCCGCCGCAGGCGACGTGCCGCCAATGGTGTTCGCCTCACTCATGAAGGGGGCGGTAGCAAGATTGGTCCGGCCTGACAACGCGCCGGCGCTCTGTTTACCATGCGAACAATTCACGAACATTCCTTGACTTCAGCCGCTGTCGCGGCTAGTTTCAGCATCCGCTCAATGACGGGCGGAGGGATGCCGGATGAGCGATATTTCCCGTCAGATCTGGGACATGAAGTACCGCTTCAAAGCGGCGGACGGCGCGCCCATCGACGGCGAGCCCGAGGACACGCTGGCGCGCGTGGCGCTCGCGGCGGCGCAGGCCGAAGCATCTGAGCAGCGCGCGGGCTGGGCGTCCGAATTTGCCGGCGCGCTGGCCGGTCACAAATTCCTTCCCGCGGGGCGCATTCTGGCCGGCGCCGGCACGGAGCGGAACGTCACCCTCTTCAACTGCTTTGTCATGGGCGCGATCCCCGATTCGATGGACGGGATCTTCTCCCATCTGCGCGAGGCGGCGCTGACCCTGCAGCAGGGCGGCGGCATCGGCTACGATTTCTCGACCCTCAGGCCGCGCGGCGCGGAAGTGCGCGGCGTGGGCGCGGATGCCTCCGGCCCCGTCTCCTTCATGGAAGTGTGGGACGCGATGTGCCGCACCATCATGAGCGCCGGTTCGCGCCGCGGCGCCATGATGGCGACCTTGTCCTGCGATCACCCGGATGTCGAGGAGTTCATCGCAGCCAAGCGCACGCCCGGCCGCCTCACCATGTTCAACCTGTCGGTGCTGGCGAGCGATGCGTTCATGGCGGCGGTGAACGCGGATGCCGACTGGCCGCTGAAATTCGAAGGCCGCGTCTATCGCACCGTGCGTGCGCGCGGCCTGTGGGACCGGATCATGCGCTCCACCTACGAGTACTCCGAACCCGGCGTCATCTTCATCGACCGCATCAATGCAGAGAACAACCTCGCCTATTGCGAAACCATCCGCGCCACCAACCCCTGCGGCGAGCAGCCATTGCCGCCGTATGGCGCCTGCCTGCTGGGCTCGATCAATCTTGCACAGCTGGTGACGCGGCCGTTCGAGGATGGTGCGGCGCTGGATGAGGATGAGCTTGACCGGCTGACCCGCACGGCGGTGCGGTTTCTCGACGATGTCATCGACATCTCGCGCTTTCCGCTGCCGGAACAGCGGGCGGAAGCGCTGGCCAAGCGGCGGATCGGGCTGGGCGTCACCGGCTTGGCGGACGCACTCATTTTCTGCCGCGCGCGCTACGGTTCGCCGGAGAGTTTGGCGCTGATGGAGCGTTGGCTCGCGCGGTTGCGGGATGCTGCCTACCGCGCCTCCGTGGAGCTGGCGAAAGGGAAGGGCGCCTTCCCACTGTTCGATCGCGACGAATACCTCGCGCGGCCCAATATCCGGCGCCTGCCGCAGGACATTCGCGACGGCATCGCCGCGCACGGCATCCGCAACGGCTTGCTTACCTCCATCGCCCCGACCGGTACGATTTCGCTTTTCGCGGGCAACATCTCCAGCGGCATCGAGCCGGTGTTCGCCTATCGGCATGCCCGCAAATTGCTGAAACCGGACGGCGCCAGCAGCACGGAACAAGTCGAAGATTTCGCGTTGCGCGCCTTCCGGGAGACGTTCGGCGCAGACACGCCACTGCCGGACTACTTCGTCAGCGCGCAAACGCTCTCGCCGGACGATCACCTCGCCGTGCAGGCGGCCGCGCAGAGATACATCGACAGCTCGATCTCCAAGACCATCAACGTGCCGGCAGATTTTTCCTTCACGGCGTTCGAAGACATTTACCTGAAGGCCTACGCGAGTGGCTGCAAAGGTTGCACCACCTACCGCCCGAGCGATGTCCGCGGCGCGGTGCTGGAGGCGCGGAGCGAACCAGCGCACGCTGAAGTGCAGGCGAGCGCGACACTGCCCGCGCCCATCGAAAATCCGGCCGAGCCGTCGCTCCCCCTGCCGCTGCCCCCGCCCAGACCGCGGCAGGAAGGCGGCGTCGTCTATATGACCCAGCCGCTGGACCGTCCCGAGGTGCTGCTGGGCCAGACCTACAAGATCAAGTGGGCGGATTCCGATCACGCCTTCTACATCACCATCAACGACGTCCAGGCCGATGGGCGCAGGCGCCCCTTTGAGATCTTCATCAACTCGAAGAACATGGAAGCCTACGCCTGGACGGTCGGCCTCACCCGTATGATCAGCGCGGTGTTCCGGCGCGGCGGCGACGTGTCGTTCGTGGTAGACGAGCTGAAAGCCGTGTTCGACCCGCGCGGCGGGCAATGGATGAACGGCCGCTATGTGCCCTCGCTGCTCGCGGCCATCGGCGAAGTCATCGAACGCCACATGATTGCCATCGGTTTCATGACGCCGCGCCAAACCATTGTGCCGGAGGAAGCGCGCGCCATCGCGGTGGGCGCCGAAGGCGTGCCGGCCAAGCCCTGCCCGCGCTGCTCCTCGCCCAGCTTCGTGAAGATCGAGGCCTGCGATACCTGCCTCTCCTGCGGCTACTCCCGCTGCGCCTGAGACGGCAATCGGCAGCAGGCAATCGGTAGCCGGGGAGCGGCAATAGGCAGTAGGGGGCGAACGATGGATGAGGAAATCAAATCCTATCGCGACTTGCGCGTATGGCAGAGCGGAATGGACATCGCCGCGACTATCGCACCCTATGTGATATCCAACCAACACGCGCGTGCGCTGATTTTGGCGCGAACGCAGCTTTCCAACTCACGTGCGCAACCAAGCAGCGCTGCCATTCCGCCGCTGATCGAAAAGCTCGGCTATGTGCAGCTCGACCCCATACGCGTAGTGGAGCGGGCGCACCACCACATCCTCTTCGCCCGCAACAGCGCCTACCGCCCCAAGCAGCTGGAGCGATTGCAGGCGCAATCGCCGCCGCTGTTCTTCGAGAACTGGACGCACGATTCTTGTCTGGTGCCCATGGCGTTCTATCCGTATTGGCGGCACCGCTTCGCGGATGCGCGCAAGCGGATCGTCAAATGGACGGAACGCTTCGGTGACAAGCGGGTGATCGCGACAGTGCGCGCGCATGTCGAAACGAATGGCGCGGTGCGGGCGCGCGACCTTCTGCACCTCGGCGGGCGCACCGGGCCGTGGTGGGGCTGGGGGCCCGCGAAAGGCGCGCTGGAATTCCTCTGGCGCACCGGCGAACTGGCCGTGGTGAATCGCAGCGGCTTCGAGAAACTTTACGATCTCGCCGAGCGGGTGATTCCAGAGCCGTTGCGTGCTGCGAAGCTGTCACGCGCGCAGGTCATCGACTGGTCGTGCGAGCAGGCGCTCATTCGCCTTGGCGCGGCGACGCCCAAGATGCTTTCCGATTTCTGGGATCATGCCTCCATCGACGAGGCGAAGCATTGGATCTCAGCAGAAAAGAAGCGCGGCCGGCTGATGGAGGTCGTGCTCAAAGGGGCACCGGGCCAACGGGATTTCGCGGCCGTGGCCCGACCGGATATCGAGATGCAGCTCGCGTCGCTGCCCTCGCCCACGTCCCGGCTGCGGGCGCTTTCGCCTTTCGATCCGCTGCTGCGCGACCGCGACCGCGCCGAGCGGATTTTCAATTTCGCCTACCGCATCGAGGTCTATGTGCCGCAGCACAAGCGCCAGCACGGCTATTACATTTTCCCGCTGCTCGAAGGCGACCGGCTGGTGGGCCGCATCGACATGAAAGCGGAGCGCGAGCACGACCGGCTGACGGTGCGCGGGCTCTGGTTCGAGAGAGGCCTGACGCTCAGCCGTCAACGGCGCGCCAAGCTGGAGGAGGAACTGGCGCGGCAGGCACGGCTCGCGGGCGTGCGCGACATCGTATTCCCGGCATCGGCGCTCAAGGCAGGCTAAGGGACAACATGCGCTATTCCAGCCGATTCTTTCTCTACGCGCCGTTCGGGGGCCTGCTGCTGCTGGCGGCGATCGCGATGACGAATTGGTTGGTCAAAGCCACCGCCCTGGCCACGCGTCTCGACGCCATCAACCGCCATGAAATCATGCCGGGCGTGCGCCTCAGCTTTGCCGAGAAGCGGATCGCCGGTTTTCCTTTCCGCCTGGATACCATCCTGAAGAATGTGCATGTGGAGGTGGCGGAAGTCGGCGGCCCGGTGGTGTGGACGACGGAAGGCTTCGCGATGCACGCGCTCACCTACGGCCGCGTGCAGGCGATCCTCGAAGCGGGGGGACGCCAAACCCTTTCGTGGCACGATACCAATGGCGGCGCGCACCGCTTCGCCTTCCTGCCCGGCACCTTTCGCGCCAGCGCCATCCTGCAGCACGGAACGCTGATCCGCTTCGATGGCGAGGTTGCCGATCTGGATGCGGCTGACTTTCGCGCGGACAACGCGCAGCTGCACGCGCGCACCAGAGGCGACGGGATCGACCTCTATCTGAAACTCTCCAATGCGCACATCACCGGCGGCTACGCCCAATCGCTCGGCCGCGATATCACGTCGTTGGTTGCCAGCGGGCGCATGGATCGTGGGGCCGCGCTTGAGCCTCTCCTGCGGGGCGATGAAGCACCCGAAGCCGCCATCGAAAAATGGCGCGACGCCGGCGGCGAGATCGACATCAGCGAGTTTTCCATCGTGCGGAAAAACAGCAACCGGCAGTTCACCGGCAAGCTCACCCTGGACGACGCGCACGACCTCAGCGGCACTCTTACTGCCGCCGGCAGCCGGGTCTTGTTCCAGGGCAGCCGCGTAGCTGTATCCGTGCGGCCGTGACTGCCAGCGCCGCAGGCTGAGAGAAACCCAGCAGCTCAGTTGCCAATGCGAAACACCGTCCCCTCTTCGCGGCTGCCCCCGAACGCGGTGGTTCCAAAAAGATTCCCCGCTGCGTCCATCACCAGCCCGCCAAGGGGAAGGGCGCCGTCCGGGTCGTCGGCGAAACTGTGCAACACCGTCTCGGTTCCCCGCGGGGTGAGCCGGAAAACGACGCCGGCGCCACTGTCGCCGCCCATTGCCGCCGTGCCGTACAAGTTTCCAGTGATGTCTACGACCAAAGAATCGTAGGGAGTGCCGCCATCATTACCGTTGAAGGCGTGCAACACCGTTTCCTTACCGTTCGTGTTTACCTTGTAAACGATGCCGAAGTTGGAGTCGGTGCCGCCCGCCCATGTCGTGCCGTAAAGATTCCCCTGTGCGTCCATGACCGGTGCTGCAAAAGGATTGGCGCCATCGACGCCACCGGCAAAGGCGTGCAGCACGGTTTCGCTGCCGTCCGACCCGAGCCTGAAGACAGTCCCGCAGCCCAACCCGCTACCATCGCAATCGACTCCGCCTGCCCGGGTTACCCCATAGAGATTTCCCGCACCATCGATGATCAAGCCGGCTATTGTGTTGGCGCCGTCACTGCCACCTTTGAAAGTGTAGAGTGTCCTCTTCTTCCCTCTCACAGACAGCTTGAAAACCGTGCCGCATCCCTGCCCAGTGCCGTCGCAATCTTTGCCGCCAAAATTGGTGGTACCATAAAGGTTGCCGGCCGCATCCGCGATGACGCCGCCGTCGGGATGGCTACCGTCGCTGCCGCCGCCGAATTTGTAGAGCACTGTTTCCGTTCCTTTGGGGGTGAGCTTAAAGACGGTGCCGCAGCCCTGCCCCGTCCCGTCGCAATCGGTGGCGCCAAGACGGGTTGTGCCGTAAAGGTTTCCGCCTTTGCCGATGGTAACGGGAGCCGCATAGGGGTCCGCCCCATCGCTGCCGCCCTGGAACACATACACAATGGATTTCTTGCCCGCCGGCGTGATTTCGAAAACCGTTCCGCAGCCTGAGTCGATTTGTACGCATCCTCCTCCGTGGTGCGTGGTCCCGTAAAAGTGCCCGTTGCCGTCCGAGATCAGGGATGCCCAAGCATAGGACCCGTCGCCCCCGCCAAGAAAATTGTAAATGACGGTTTCCCTGCTTTTCGCCTGTGCGTTTGCAAACGGAAACAGACTTGCGGAAGCGAACAGCGCAATAAAAAAAAGAGTCGAAACGCCCGGCATGATTGTCCCCCCAAGTGATCCAGTCTCACTCCGGAGAGGCTGCCACAATCCGGCGATCTTTCAAAACTGTGCCGGCGCAGCCTCCCGCCTCGCTCAGACAAGGGCGCCGAGCGCCGCCTTTTCGCACGCGCTCTCCAAACTCCTGCCGAATTCAGTTCCTCCGCGCCCGTGAGCGGCCGAAATTGGGCGCGGGCGTGTCCTGTCCCGCCTCGATAATGCTGCGGCGGATGGCGCGGGTGCGGGTGAAGAGGTTGAACAGCGCCTCACCATCGCCCCAGCGGATGGCGCGCTGCAGCGCCGCCAGATCCTCGTAGAAGCGGCCCAGCACCTCCAGCACGGCCTCGCGGTTGTTGAGGAACACGTCGCGCCACATGATGGGGTCGGAGGCCGCGATGCGGGTGAAGTCGCGGAAGCCGCCGGCGGAAAACTTGATCACTTCGCTTTGCGTCACCGTTTCGAGATCGGCGGCGGTGCCCACGATGTTGTAGGCGATCAGATGCGGGATATGACTGGTGATGCCAAGCACGATATCGTGGTGCTTTGCATCCATCAGTTCCACTTCGCTGCCGCAGCGTCGCCAGAACATTTTCACGGTTTCGACCGCCTGCGCGTCCGTGCCCTCGGGCGGGGTGAGCACGCACCAGCGGCCGTCGAACAGCTCCGCGAACCCGGCCTCCGGGCCGGACTGTTCGGTGCCGGCGATGGGATGCGCGGGAACAAAATGCACGCCGGCGGGAATATGCAGCGCCACATCCCGCACCACCGCGGCTTTTACCGACCCGACATCGCTGACGATGGCGCCGGTCTTCAGCTGCGGCGCAATCGCTTGCGCGAGCTCGCCGAACGCGCCGATGGGCGTGGCCAGTACCACGAAATCGGCGTCGCGCACCGCCGCTTCCGGCGTGTCGTGCAGCGTATCGGCGAAACCGATCCGCTTGGCCGCGTCCAGCGTTTCCGGGCTGCGCGCGTAGCCTGCGATGTGCGCGGCCAGATCGGCGCGGCGCATGGCGTGCGCCATGGACGAGCCGATCAGCCCGATGCCGAGCAACGCAACTTTCCCGAAAAGCGGTTTCAGTTCCATGGTCATGGCGGGTTCTTCTTAAACACCGCCAATGCGGAAACAACCGCGCGGTTCGCCTCTTCCGTCCCAACCGTGAGGCGCAGGCAATGGGGCAAGCCATAGGCGCCGACCGGCCTCAGCGCGATGTTCTGCTCCAGCAGGAACGTGTCGGCGGCGCCCGCCTCAGCTTCATCGACGAATTGCAGCAGCAGAAAATTGCCGGCGCTATCGCCAACGGTTACGCCCAACGCTCGGAGTTCCTCTGTCAGCCACTCGCGCCAGTGCACGGTATGCGCGACAGCGCGCTCCAGATGGTCGCGGTCCTGAAGCGCCGCGATGCCCGCGCGCTGCGCGGCGAGCGAGACGTTGAAGGGGCCGCGTATACGGTTCAGCACATCCAGCACAGCTGGCGGGCCACACGCCCACCCCACGCGCAACCCAGCCAGGCCGTAAGCCTTGGAGAAAGTGCGGGTCATCGCCACGTTGTCGAATTGCGAAACCAGTGCCGCGCCGGACTCGTACTCACCTTCACGCATGTATTCGGCATAAGCGGAGTCGATCACCAGCAGCACATGCGCAGGCAGCCCGGCGTGCAGGCGCCCAAGTTCTTTGCCGGAAATCCAGCTGCCCGTCGGGTTGTTGGGATTGGCGATAAACACAAGGCGGGTTTTGGGCGTGACGCGCGCAAGCATCGCATTCACATCCACGCGCAGCTCAGGCTCGGGTGCGGCAACAGGAATGGCGCCATTCGCCATCGCCGACATGCGATAAACCAGAAAGGCATGGGCGCTGAACAGCACCTCGTCGCTGGGCCGCAGATAGGCATTGGCAATCAGGGTGAGCAGTTCGTCCGAGCCGTTGCCGCAGACGAGGCGCGCGGGATCGATCCCATGCGCTTCGCCGATCGCCTCGCGCAGCGCGTGCGCGCCGCCATCGGGATAGAGGGAAATCTCGCCTGCGGCAGAACGGTAGGCCTCCATCGCGGCCGCACTCGCGCCAATCGCGGACTCGTTCGAAGCGAGCTGATAGCGAATAGGACACGCCTCGCCGCGCGCTGCCTTGTAGGGCGCAATCTCCAGCACGCCGGGCCGCGGCGCAGGTACATCCTGCCGTTGCCGTGCGGTCGCTTCGGTCAATTGGCGCCCCAGGCCGGCAGATTGTTCCCGAACATGGCGCGAAGCGCTTCGCGCTCAGCGGCACATTCCTGCGCCAGCTCCGCGCGCAATTCTTCAAGCCCCTCGACGCGATAGGTGTTTGGATTCGAGACCCGGCCCAGAATCGACCCCTCCTTCGGCCGTGCTGTACGGCCAAGAAAATGGGTGATCCTGGCAAACAGCTCTTCCGGGTTTGCTATAAGATCATCATACAGAAAGGCACGAACATCCTTGCCGAAAACGCTCGCCCAGCGCTCAAGGGCCTTCGATTGCTTGCGCTGCTCCGCGAAGGCTTTCCTTTCTCGCGCGGCCTGAACGTCGGCGAGCGTAATCCTCTTTTCGAGAATTTCCGGCACATCGTCGAACGAAACCGGACGACCGACCTGCCTGCCAAGAATTTTCAGCAGGCGATCCATGTTTTGGACCCCTTTCTGTTTCAGCCCAAAACGATGTCTCACGTTTCGCCGTTGCTCTTCCTTGCTGCCGTTCAAGCCCAGCTGCTTGGCGATGGCGTCCATCACCGCCCCCACTTTGGAGGTGCCGAATACATGGTCGGTGGCAATATGAACGAGATGACTGAGATCGCGGTCCGCGGGATTGCGAAGGAACATAATGATTTTGGCATCCGGTGCCACGCGCTTCGCATGCTCGATTCCATCGAGACCGACTCTGGAATAGCGCGGACTGATATCGCCGGTGATGCGCCTGCCCGCCGAAGCAAAGAGCGTTCGGTACCAGTGGTCATCGCGCGGTTCACCCGTCAAAAAATAGGCGAGCCATTCGGTCTTCTGCCGCTCCGTAATCTGACCGCCGGTGATGCGCCCGAGAAGCCTCGGGTTTCGCCTGGGATGGCCGAAGTAGTTCAGCTCCTTCATCGGCGTCATCCAGTAGCCGGGGGAGTTCGCCAACGCTTGATACAGCCATGTCGTCCCCGCTTTCGCGGCTCCGATGCAGATGAAATCCGGCGAGCGCCTCATCATGCCGCACTCTAGGCGGCGGTCCGGAAACCCCGCAACCGGCTCGCTGCCGGTGGAAACTGCGTCGACGAACAGCCACAATTGACACCGGCGGGCTCGCGCCCCTAAGCGCCGCGCGATGCCCGAAGACATCCTGCCGCAATTCCCGCGCCCCCTGCTGGCGCCTGAGGCTGACCGTGGACGTGCGATGCGATTCGACGAACCGCTGCGGCTGGAGTGCGGGCGCGCGCTTTCGGCGTTCACGCTGGCGTACCAGAGCTACGGTGAACTGAACCGCGCCCGCTCGAATGCCATCCTGGTATGCCATGCGCTGAGTGGCGATCAGTTCGTGGCCGGCAGGCACCCCGTCACCGGCCGCGCCGGATGGTGGGAGACCATGGTGGGCCCCGGCAAGCCGATCGATACCGACCGCTACTGCGTCATCTGCGTCAACGTGCTCGGCGGCTGCATGGGCAGCACCGGGCCGGCGGACACCGATCCCGCAACGGGAAAACCGTATGCCCTAAACTTTCCCGTGCTCACCATTGCCGACATGGTGCGCGCGCAAGCGATGCTGCTGGATGCCCTCGGCATCGCACGTCTGCTCTCGGTCACCGGGGGTTCGATGGGCGGCATGCAGGCGCTGGAATGTGCGGCGCGATATCCGGACCGCATAGTCTCCGCCATGCCGCTTGCCACCGCAGCGCGGCACACGGCGCAGAACATCGCGCTGCACGAAGTGGGGCGGCAGGCGATCATGGCGGATCCG
>Ga0157372_10005407_pt1 | contig 13576 bp, 20 predicted proteins | sample C55metaG_FD_115307 | JGI IMG/M metagenome (GOLD analysis project Ga0157372, IMG submission 115307) | Corn rhizosphere microbial communities from Kellogg Biological Station, Michigan, USA - C5-5 metaG | ecosystem: Host-associated > Plants > Roots > Rhizosphere > Soil | place: USA: Michigan... | reverse complement strand
GCCGTCTGCTTCCTGACGCTCGATCAGAATTTCGTTGCTTGCGTGGCGCTGAGTTTGGAATAGATTGCTGTCTAGCAGAATCTTATTCTGTACGTTTGGCACTTCAAAGGTGTTAGCGATAGAAACATTACTACCGAAAATTTCACGTAGATCCATTATTATATTCCTTATTGATTAGGTAGTAGGTAGAGCAAATTCAGCCCACGATGCGAAACGGTATTTATCAGCGGCCATAACTGCGATAATTACACTACGATCAGCACCTTCACCAAATACCAGAGCCTGGTCTTTAAGAATGGTATGCTCTTTAGCTGCAATAACGACAAATCGATCACCAGCGAAAGCAGGTTCAACAATAACGCCAGCAATAGATGTTTCTGCATCTGCAATCAGTGAGCCATTAGCGGCGATAACACTACCAACAACCAGATCAGCGCTAAGCGCTTCCGGTAGTTCCAGCTTGCGATCCTGTAGTACGCCGTCACCTGAATAGGCCACGACTGCGTGACGAAAGTCTACGCTTTTAAAAATACGACCAAAACGAGCCATAATTATTTTTCCTTAAGTTTAAATAGTTCAGACACGATATTTAATACCATTCACCAAATCTTGTAATGTTGGTTTAGGTGTTGCTGTATCTGATTTAGTGATTGTTGCTTCGAGCTTAGATTTTCGTGCCTGAATAACAATATTGTTTGCTTCTTCCAGGTCATCCACAAACAAAGTTACTGGAACTTTTTCACCTGTAAGAAACTCGGAAGCTTTTTTAACTTCCAGTGCAGTAGAGTTTGAGTGTTTAGCAATAAACTCTAAGTCACACTTATTAAACCCTGTGACGTTACAAGATTTTAATATACGTTGTTTCGCGTCTGGCGCGTTGAGTAATACCATTTGATTTTATACCTTGTGGGATGCGTATTATTTTACGCAGATAGATATAAAAAAAGTCCCCTCGGGTTAATCAGACCGTCAACAGGGATACTTTTGTATATAATTTAAAAGGATATCTAATAAGCTACATTTAGAGTTTCTCACGTTCTAACGTGTCTTAATTTTAAGTGCTTCTCAGCACTATTAACGGACGCTAGTCAGCTAATGCTTTTAGAATGTAATATTCTTTAAAAAATCTACTCTCTAGGAAGAGTAGATAAACGTTTAAGGAGAAACGTAGATATGTCAGGACAAAACCCAATGATAGATTTTTGAAAGAATACTAAGACTAGAAAAGAAAAAGGGGGGAGAACCACGCCCCCACAATTTCTAACCACTGTCCAATAAGGAAAAGACAAACCACAGGGCAGGATCGGTGAACCGTGGTCTATCTAACTTCGTAGCCGTAAGTGCTTGAAGTAGAGGAAAGAACACTAATCTCCCCCCATACCTTTATAATACAACATCTTTAGATCTTTGTCAATAGTTTTTGCGTATTATTTTACGCAAATTCATCAACTTCTTTGATCCCTTCTTCCTCTGCTACTAGACGGGCTAAATCAAACTGGTGGTACACCTGATCATCAATAATGCTGGCTTCTGAGTTGAGCCATTCGAGCTGGTCATTTAGCAAGGCTTTAAGCGTTTCCGCTTCACCGTCACGCAATGCAAAGTCTTTGCTGTCTGCGGTGGCCGCGATAAACCGCACAATCGCTGTAAGCTTGTCTGAGGCGTTTTTTAGCAGTGCTGCCACTTCTGCTAAGCTTATCTGTGAAAGCGTGTCAGAGAAGCGTAGAGACGCTTCAATGATTGGCATATAGTGGGCGTCTTCAAATTCCCACACAAGGGAACGGAAGTAAGTGAAAGCGCCTGAATGCTCTGTAGTTGGATCGATACGTTCGTTATTAGTGGATTTTGTCATCTAACATTTCCTCGTCTGTTACTTGTCTGTAGTTAAAATAATTCCATTCTTCGTAATCATCAGCCGATAGGAAGCCTAAAGCTTCCCATTTATGCGGCTCAATTCCGTTAGGTTTAGTTGTCTTGGTCTTGCGGGGTTTGTAGTAAACCCCTTTCACAGAGGTGATATCTGAAACAGCTTTATATTCTTCCTGTGAAAGAGGCTTGCTATCTTCTTCTATTACTACCATCGCATAACCAGATGGTAAACTTCTAATTTCCTTTGCTAGTCTTCTTTTCTGCTTATATTTCATAACAGAAAGATCTAATCTAGTTTCGTCCTTAGTTGGTAATTGATTATTGTTATAGGGTTTAGCCACGTCTTAAATCCCAATGTCTATTTTTATTATAAAGTCCCTGCAATCCATCAACGCTATTACAGTTATCTTTCACTCGGTGAATTTCACTGCGATCCACACCGCCGATCAGGACGTTATCGGATGCCTTAGCTTGCATAGGACAGCCAATCACCTGCATCTGTCCGTAGAAATACGCATCGTGTAATCTCTGCCAGGGGTTATCAGCATAAATATCGCTGTCGTTGAATTTCGTGCTTACTTCTACCTGTCCGACTCGCTCCGTTCGCTCAATAGCGCCACCTGTAGCGGCGGCTATGTCGATGTTCCAGCGTGCTGCCAGGTATTGAAGGGCGGATAGAATAGAGTTGTATAGGATAAGGCAACGTTTGTTATTCTGTTGCCCGATACTCTCAAAGTACTGGTTGATGATTTCTAATAGTTGCTCGTCTGTAATCTGTGTGGCATCTGCATAGATTGAGCGTCTAACAAATCCTAGTAACTGTGTATCAACTAACATAATAAGTATTCACCTCTCCGCTTTCGTTAAATAGGTTTCCAAAGTAATCCGGTAGAATGTTGCTTAGCTCTTTAAGAAGCATAAGGCGATCATAATCAAACTTGCTACCGCTGCTAACGTTCTTGAATAAGTCGGAGTATTTAAGGGCAAATCCGAATAACGCGCTTTCGTATGTTCCAAGGTTTCCAGATTCCTTAATCCGTTTCATTTCCAGTGCTGCTAGTAAGCAGTCGTAATGCTGTTCTTTATTGGTCATCGGTGTATCTCGTTTGGTAGTAGTAGGCTGCTTCGCCTTTAGTGTGTACAAATGAAGTGTATAGGATTCCATTTTCCTTATGGTTATACATAAGGAAATCACCTGGAATGTATTTTGTTTTGTGTACGTCTTTAATTAACAGTCTATAATGTCGCTTTCTTGCTTGGGATTTAGTTATTAGCAAATCGGCGTCTCCATCAGAAAGTTTCCGTGATTAGGAGTTTTCAGAATGGTTCGCACTGTGTCCGGTGTATGATCAAAGAATAATTCACATTGTTCTAAGTCTTCGCCTAACTTCTCGGCATACTCTATAAAATCCTGTTCGTGTTTATCTTCGGTATACTTAATAAAAAACTTCTTGTCAGTCGTTAACATTTCCCACCTCTACAATCTTTATTCCCTGATTAACTTTTACATAAGACGGACAGTTACCGCGTCGAATGTATTGGATAGCACCAAAATCGATCAGCTTATTAATAGCTGTACTTAGATAAGTTTGTGTGCCTTTGTGGTTTTCCTGGTATGCCTTAACTGTAAACTCAAAATAACCTAAAGCGTTGTCTAGGCTTCTGGCTCGTTCGGTTTGGTCTTGCATAAACTGGAATAATTGGGCTTGCAGGGGGGATAGGCTAATATTCTGGTTTGTTCTTTCGTTACTTAAAATCAAGTCATTGCTCCTTTAGTTAAAATGGTTCCTCGCACTCTTGTTTTGTGTATGTGCGTAATGGTGTTTTGTTATTTGCTACGCGGCGTTTGGCTTCTTCTAACGCATCATCCTGATCCGAAGAAGTGCGGATAGGTAAAACGTTATAACGTTTAAGATCTCTAACAGGCGGCGTGTATCCGTGTATCAGTTCGGGGATAATGTCATTATCATCGCTATAAGCCTCGGTGACGGCTTCCACTGCTGGCGCTGGCGTTTGTACGTCCTGCACCTGTTCAGGCTCTTGTTTGGCTTCCTGTTGCCTCTCAGACGGTAGCGGTAATACTTCGTATAAGTGACTGTTACCAGGGCGCTCTACAATAGACAGGAGACCCATAGCTACTAGGTTCTTAACTTCCCTGCGGATCACCTGCTCTGATCCAAGATTGAGCGTCTTAGACATTCCACCCATAGAAGGAAAAGCCTGTCTATTGTTGTTCCTGAATCCTGCAATGTAAGAATAAATTATCTTAGCGTTAGTGCTGATACTGTGCGACTTTCCGTTATGTTCGATCTCGCTCAGTAGTAAGATCTCGTAGCTTAATTGGATGTGTGGTTTCATTGTGTTTTATTCCGTTAGTGGGCATTGTATAATCTCCTCATTGCACATTACCCTTCCCTTATTATTCGTTAGCTTCTACGAGCTTTTTAGCACGATAAAGGTTTACGCCGTGGCGTAACATTTTACCGTAATCTAGATCGCCGCGATGCTCTGCTACTCTGGCTGTATTCATCACTTTTAACGCTTCTTTGTCGCCGTCTACAGAGTTAGTTAGTAAAATGAATACGTGGTTACAATCGATGTATTTACGAGGCTTCCCGCCTTGAGTTAAACGTGTTGGCATTGGTTGCTCCTTATTTTAGAAATAGAAAAACACCGTCCAGCTATTTAGCTGACAGTGCATTGTAAAGCGCTTTTGTTAGTTGATAATTTCATTGTAACGCATAATCATTACAATGTCAATTGATTTATTTAATATTTTTTCACTCGTTTAATGTACCACAACACCACCTCTGAGTACAAGCACTTTATACACTCATCTGTAACGCTCTGTAACGCATCCTAAGCGCATTAACCCACTAACACGCCTCTAAGACCCTATCAGCGCTTCCTGTGCAGCATACGCAATAAGATCTTGTGCCGTGGAGTACTCCACCTTACAGGCGGCACATATTCCCCTGTAAAAAGCCTGCACTCACCAGACAGAGACAGACAAACTTTAGTTTGTTGGTTGATTGGATGGGGATAGATGCAGGTTTGAACGTGGTAGCGTAGCGTGACAGGTTATTACCTCACGGTGCATAGCTTCGCTATTGCCGTAGGCATTGCACGTAGTAGATGATCAGGAAGTGTTTCAGCGGGTAGCTGAACAGATAGAACAATCAGCCAACCCTAACAAGGGCAGGCCCATTAGTTGACCTGGTACGCGCCAGCGTAAGATTATTTGGCTACGCCAAAGATTTGTTTGGCGGGTAACGCCTAAAGATCATAATAAAAGATTTATTCTTATAGTTATTCTTATGTTTATTCTTATTATCTATCACCGGTAATAGAGGTGGGTCTGTTACGGGCAATAGAGGTAGGGCTATTATGGGTAATAGAGGTCTGCAATAGGGTTATTGCCCGTAATAGGGGTAGCTCTGCATAACAGGTACTTTGTTATTAAGCTGAAATTAAGCTTATATTAGCCCGTTATTATCTGGTATGTCCGGCATAACTACACCTGCACTATCACCACAACATTGTGCGAACAAATACCCGTTAAAATGGAATGACAAGCTAAAGCCGCACACAGCAAGGTTTAAGGGTAATGTGTGAAAGTAGAATGAAAGTACTTTGCCCCACAATACCCACTTATGCTGAACGAGTTTTCTCGTTTTAATTTTTACCTGAAAAACACCTGATTTTCTGTGCAAGATGTGTCTAAATAGTTATAGTTTCATAAGCACACCATTAATCACCTTACGTTACTACTCTACCCCCTCCAGTAGGTGCAATTCTCTACTTAACACAATGTAGATTCTGTAAACTAGAAACCACAAACCCAGTGATAGCAAGGCTTCCCGCTTGTTACGTGCAACAGCGGAGCGCTCACCGATGCTTTATGCAGCGTTTATGCACTGATTATTCACTTTTGTGCAATAATGATTTCAAAAGAAATAGTTTCGGATAGATATTTGATCGGCTTGAAACGTCAGATCAGGGGGGCGGAAAAATTCGCCCCTAAGCAGTGAATAAGTGCGCTTGATAAATTACACATCCTTGTGTGGCTATCTTCCCTTCTCCCTGGTGTGGGGGTGAATGAGTGTAGACGATATTGCTGTCATTATACGCATACCAAAAAAGATCTTTACATCTATTATAGGTCAATGTAGCCTCACACTTAACAAATCAACTCGGGAGTAAATAAGAATGAAAGCAGCAGCGATTTTAGAAGTGAGTGAGACAAAGGCAATCATTGAGGAACTGGAACAGCAAGGAAACGATTTAGTAGCTGATGTGTGCCGTGTTATGGCTGTGTGTCTGCTCCGTGTGTCAGATGCAATCAACCTACGTTACAGCGACTTTGAGCGCGGTACGTTGAAGATCGTAGAGCAGAAGACAGGGAAGAAAAAGGAGATTGAAAACCTGCCAGCCTCAATCCTGGCTATGGTGGCTAATCGTCGTGCGGCCTACCCCAAAGATACTTTTATCTTTGCTGGCAAGGGCAACCGCTGCAAAAAGGATACGCCAGTAAGCCGCGTATACGTATCAACGTCGATCAAGAAGGCGGCAACAAAGCTAGGCATTGATGGAACAATCAGCGCTCATAGCTTCCGCAAGTATGGCGCTACACAGGTGTTAGATAAGACAAAAGACTTAGCACAGGTTAGCGATCTTCTGAATCATACCAATTTCCAGAGTACCAAAGCCTATCTAAAGCTGAGCGCTAAAAGTGCTGGCATTGCGGTGTCACACATTGAAATCTAAGCATTTTACATAAGCTTGGCTGCAAGAATGCTAAAAATCTTCGGGGATGCTTCTCAGTTATGAATGAGTGTGAAACTTGATTACTCGTTGTTTTGCTTGTGAAATTAAATAAGAATATAAGCTTAAAAATCAAAAGGGTGTTAAATGAAAGTTAAGATTATTGCGTCTTTGGCTGTTGTTGGTTCTCTGTTGCTGTCTGGCTGTGTTACTCGCTATGTTCCGGTGCAAAGCGCCGTTACTCCCCCGCCAGCGCGTGAACCTTTGCAAATTGTGGGGGTGAATGTATGCAAGTTTGCTGCAACGATGAAAGGGCAAACCCTAGATTTACCAGATGTAACGCTTGTCACCTTTTCAGACGGTGATCAGTGGGTGAAGTTTCCAAATGGCGCACGTTATCACGTCATTGGACGCGAAGACCCGAATGACTCAAGCAAGATTATGGCCTACTACGTGAAGTCTTACTCTAAAGCGGGTGATCTGGTGCTGGGCGGCGCTCACCACTGCAAGTAAAAGGAATGGGAAGTGATTAAACGTTTATTTACAGGTGCAGCGGTTGCACTGTCTCTCGCAAGTTCTCCAGCTTCTGCAATAAAAGCGACTGACCTTGTTACAGTCGCTAAAGGGATGGTAGCGCGGTCGGCAGTGCCTTGGGAAGATGGATATTTTTACGGGTATGTATTAGGTACATTGGAAAATATGCCGCAATTACTTTGCCTGCCTAAGCAGATAACAAACGGGGAAATCGTTAACACTGTAGCTTATTCGATTACGCGACATAGTGAGCTATATAGCCTGCAAGCTTCAGAAATGACCAGACGCGTTCTTATGCTTGAATACGGTTGCAAGTAGCATAAACAGGGTTATCTAACGATTTCCCTACACCCTATAAGATCTTTAGATCTATAAAGGTTGGCATAATGAAAAGTCACCAGGTAAGAGGCTGTGCGCTGGTATTCCTTGTCGGAATGTTGTTCACCATCGATGCCAACGCCTACCAGCAGAAGACATTACAGCTCGTAGATGAGTTTGAAACCGACAACAAAAGGATATGTTTTTATGAAGACGCTCAGCGCTCGGAAACAGTGGAAAAGAAGCTATCGCAACATTGTGCTGCGGTCTTGGTTATCGCAGTTGACTAAGAATATGTGGGCTAAGCGGATAGCTGCTGTGCTCCTGGTGGTACAGTTCATCGCGCTTATTGTTCTTATAAGAGCTTAAGAAGCCCACACTCAATGAATTAATGCTTTTATTGAAAGCTGTGAGACTATGTTTTCAATAGATTTTGGAGGGCTGGCATAGTGCTGGCCTTTTTTGTATCCTTCTCTCTAAACATCTTTGGAGGGTAAGCCAATGACACAGAAGAAAGAGTACTATCACCCGCTCACGGCAGACGAATTAGCAAAGGCTAAGCTGTTCAAGATCAGCGCTGAGATTGATTTAGAGCTATACAGGACGTTCAAAGCGGAGTGTGGCGCTAGGGGCTTAAAGATGAAGGAAGAAATAGCCAAGGCTATCGCCAATCACCTTAAGCTTTTAAAAAAGGCTAACAAGGAATAGTTAAATAAAAGCTATTTTTAGACAATGGAAGCCATTAAACCCTAATGCTATCCACTCGCCTAATCATACTAACAGCCTGCTCATAGCAGCCTTGGCAGTATCGGCCCCATACTTTGTCAAGTCTGATGGGCCTACATAGTTAACATATGAAGGTAAACTTTCTCTGAAATATTTATGGGCTATAGAAGCAGATGCAATAGCAGTGTCAAATTCAGGGGTATATCCATTAGCAAAATGTTCTGAGTTGAAATGAGCAATAACATTGCTCCTGAATTTAAGCATCTCTTTCCAATATAAATTGAATTCCTTCGCAGTAATACCTAGTTCTGAAAACAATACTTCCCGTAAATGAGCGTGATCCTCAACAATATTTTTCCAGTGAGTACCCTCAGCATCAGAGCCAAAAACCTTACACCAATTTATACAGGCATCACCGAGCAAAGCATTACAGATAGTTCTGTACGGATGGAGATCGCCAGTGTAGGAATCTAAGTCATCTAGATGTTTATATATGGCAAAAAAGACGTGGATTGACCGGGAAAATATTGCTAGACACATCATACTGTTTTCTAAGGCTTTAACTTTAACTTCGTCCATATTATGAGACCAATTACATATCCATTGATTGAATTTTAGGCATAGTACAACAAAAGCCCCGTTGGTGGTAATAGCAACAAGCGGAGCGAAGCGACTTCATCAATTGTCCAGAATGATCACACCTTATCAGGATAACCGTGTACCGTTAGGAGCGTGGCTGAGACGCTGGCAGAGCCGGATCTGTAGCTACCGGGGCATATACCACCATAGACCTGTTTACGCAGCCATAAGGCCGCACATCGGGCTTAAATGCGTGTGATCAATCGTGTCTTGGTATAAGGTTTAGAGATGCTGGCACATCTTCCGGCTTCAAAGGAAACAGCAGTACAAGGTTGAGCCTGGAAACTACTTGCCACAGCGTGATAACATACCAAAGCCATTAACAAACGCAGTGGCTTTTATACGGGAAAGAGTTTAGACAATTTCTAGGAGCAAGAAAGATAGAGTAAACATCCTATCTGCTTGATTTTCCTAAGAAAAGTGTAAATGGTGCCGAAGGCCGGAATCGAACCGGCACGCCTCGCGGCGGTGGTCGCTTATCCAGCAAGCTGATCTAAGCTATTGAATCAACAGCTACAATTTCGCCACTTCGACAATCTACACAAGCAATTCTACCGTGTAAAAGCACCTGCAAAATAACTGGGGTTTATATGCAGGTCAAGAAAGATCGTTATCTCGTCTTAGATTTATGCGGAAACTACTATGTAAGGATCACCATCCCTGCATATATGCGTCATCTGTTTGAACAGAAGCGCTATTTCGTAAAGAGCACAGGAACAAGTGACATAAGGCAAGCAAGGCTATTCAGAGACGCTATAGCCGTTGAATGGGCACGTTTACGGGAACAGGTTAAACCTAAAGAAGCCAGCAAGATTGAAAAGGCTATTGAAGAGCTAAAATCAGCCAGTAAAAGTGCATTTGAAATGCCGATGCAGCAATTCAGTAGTGTGCAATCTGGCGGTGTCCCTACCCTACTTATGATGCGTGACATCTACATTTTGAAATTCAGTGAGAAGAGAAAGCTCACTACCCTATCCAAAACCAATAAAGCGGTTGAAGTGCTGTTATTACACCTCAAAAAACGTGATGTGAAGTTGAAGGATGTGAACAGAACAACAGTAACAGCCTGGATAGATAGCCTTAAGGAAGATAAGGCCGCACAGACAATACAAAACTACATCAGCTCTCTTGCTCAGATTTGGGATCTGGCTAGGAACCGGTATCACGATGCACCACAGGATAACCCCTGGCGTGGTCACGCTTTGGAAGCAAAAAGCAGTAAGGTGAGTTACCAACCGTTCACAGTGTCAGAGTTAGCAAAAGTATTTGCTGCATTGGAAGGTGACGAAGAGATGCAAGCAGTTACATTAATTGGGATGTATAGCGGGATGCGACTCAATGAGATATGTTCACTGAAATCAGAAAGTATCAAGACAATCGAGGGTGTATTGTGTTTTGAAATCAAGGAGGGGAAAACGAAATCAGCAGCAAGAATTGTCCCTGTGCATAGTCAATTAAAGGGGTTGGTTATTAGGCTGCAACAAAAGCCTTATGACGGCTTCCTTTTCTACCGTGCATCAATCACAGACCGTGCAGACGGCAAGCGCTCTACGTGGCACACACAACGATTTACCAGGGCTAAGCGTAAGGCTTTGGGAGAAAATGGAAATGAATACAAAGTTTTCCATTCGTTAAGGGGAATGTTTATAAGCCAGTTGGATAGAGAAAAAATACCAGAAGACCGTATCGCTTTGCTTGCAGGTCACGAGCGCGGCAATACGGAAAGTTTTAAAACATATTCGAAAAACTCCGCTTCGCCTGCTGAGTTATCAGAATATATTGAGAAAGTCGCTTTCGAAATAAAATCAGGCGATAACTGATAGATTCAGAGGCGCGAGAGCATAAGAAGAACGTTCTGCGCCTAACCTTATTCATAGAAATACTGCTGCTAATACCTTGAAGATATCCCCTATTGAAAGCTGTTGGCTTGCTGGCAATGTGGATTCATACCAGACAAACAGCACAGCGATAATGCACCAGGCAAAAGTCAGCTTACTCTCTGGCTCTTCTTCTTTCTTGTTACGTTGAAACATCGATCACCATCCAGACGTTGAAGATACTATGCTCTGAGTCTGTCGCTGCATACCCTGTTCAAAGATCGCAGTAACGTTAGTGCTAATTGCCCTGTTAAACTCACTATCATTAACGCCTGTTTCACTTCTAACGATAATGTCAGGAATGTTAACGATCACAGGTGCCGCTGACTGATAGCCTACAGGCTGAGACATAGCCCCTTTAGGACTGAATGCACTGATCATCTGTTGAGCGCTGCTATCAAGCTGGTTAGGCTTCTCACCCAGGACAGGTGCGAACATATTGGAAGTGTTCTGTGCTGCTTCCTGAGATCTACCGCTAAACCCTTTGATCCAGTTCCAGAGTGCATCCCCAGACACATTAGCGTTAGCCATTGCAGCCGGATCAGCGCCAGCAATACCAGTATTAGGGTTAACAGGTGCAGGCTTGAAGCTGAGAGCGTTAGACACATCCTTGCGCTGTTCTAGCGTCACTTCGTTGCGATGGAAGAGATTAGACAGGCTTTCTTTTGTCTCTCGAATACTCTTAACCAGGCTTCCCAATTGAGTGATGAAATCGCCCACTTGTTGCCCCATCCACTTAGCAGCGGGAAGCAGATCGTGTAATGCTTCTTTCAACTGGTCACTACTGCCTACAGCATCCAATACACCGTTGCTAAACTCGTTGCTAAGCCCTTGTGAAGCCTGATCGAGTACAGCGCTAAACCGCGTAGCCTTCTCTGTGTTGTTGGCTGTCTCGTCTGTGAGGTTGGCCCCTGCATACGTCATCTGTTTAATAACGTCTACAAGCCCCTGTCCGTTGTTCTTAAGCGCTGGCAACAGGTATGTAAGCTGATCACCTAAACTTTCGATCAGGTTGGCTGTCTGTGCATCTGATAGCCCTTTCTGCTGTCCTGCATTCACTGTAGCTTGAATAAAATCAAGCGGGTTTTGCTGAAAGCTTTTGATCGTGTCTTTATCCCAGCCAAATTGGTTGGCAATATCGCCCACGGCCCCGCCGCCGCTCCATTCCCCTTGTTTATTCAGTGTGGCATTGTTTACGAAGTCACCGATCTTTTCCCTGGTATCTTTAATCTGATCGCCTGATTTCTCGTTGTTGGCGTCAAGGAAGCCAGCGGCTTTCTGTGCCTGAGTCATCGCTAGCAGACTGTTGGCATTGATCCCAAGAGATTTAGCAGTGTTGATTACTTCGCGGTTTGCTTCTGTCGTGTCGCGCACTGTATCGATTGCTTTGCTTAAGCCCAGCCCCACAGCACCCACACCCAAAGCACCTACGCCAGCAGCGCCCAAACCGCCTAACAAGCCCTCTGAAAGGCTCCCTTTCTTCACGAAGTCTCTAGCGGCTCCACCTGCGACACCTCCGGCAAATCCGTGACCGCCTCCAGCACCGCCAGCACCAGCGCCGCCGCCTTCCGCTTTACGTCTCTGTGCAGCAGCACGGCGCAACAGTGTGATCTGTTCCCTGATCTCTAAGTTGGTACGTGCAACGCTCTGGCGTCCGTGTTCCAGTTCCCGAGCCTGTCGGTGAATCTCACGACTCACTTTGTTCTCTTCGTCTGCTGTGCGTCCTACAATGCCGTTAAGCTGTAGAAGCGCTGAGCGGCGTTTTAAGTCGGCTTGTTCTGCACGTCTTGCCCCTGCAAGGGCTTCCCTGTCTGCGGCCTTCTGTGCGCGTTCTGCGGCTTTCTGGTCGCTAAGTTGCTTACGTGCATTCTGTGCCTTCACTCGGGCTAGCTCACGCTCTGCTTTCTTCTGACTGTCATTAAACTTTTTAGCAGGTGCCTGGCGCACTTTGACAGATTCAGAATATTTCTTTAGTTGCTCAATAGATTTCTTTGCATCATTAAAAGACTTTCTATCAACTTTAAAATCTACAACGTTCGTTAGCTTCTGAACATTCATCCTAACGATTCCCCTTTAATATTTAAATGTAGTTTACATAATCGCTTTGATTATTTGCTTTGGTTGTCTACAGCTTTCTTTAGCGCTGCATCCAGTGATAATCCGTCTCTGTGAATGTAAGATTTAACTGTGCTGTATTTCACATCAAGTAGCTTACACATCCAGCTAACATTAATAGCGCTTTCGTGTTTGTTTAAATCAACTTCAATATGTGTTCCGGCACTCTTTAGGATCATTTGCATTATTAATTCACTCTCTCTTTATAAATAACAAAAGGGACGAAGCCTTTAAGCCCCGCCCCTTATGGCTTAGACCCTAAGATCTAAAGATGTTAGATATCGCCTGTAACGCCACCATAAACGATTGCTTGCGGCTGCTGGACAACAGGCAGGATGCTAACCTCTGTATGCACACCAGGGAAGCCCCAGCGCTGATCATAGGTGAGATAGCTACCGATTCCGTTATCATCTAATACGTGGCTTTCCATATGGCGTACAGCCTTCCCTACGTGCAGATCAAACAGCGATGCACCAATCAGGCGAGGAACAGCAACAAAGCCGTCTTTGTCTGCCAGGTATTTTTCATACTGAGGCAAGCCGCCGATATCCAAGAACACAACACCATTCAATTCCCATTTACGGGCCTTATTCAGGTTAGGTGCGATCTGTGTCAGTGGGTTGGCATCGTTGTTAAACGCCATAGTAAACTGTACGAAGTCTTTAATAGACTTGTGACGCTTGAAGGCTTTAGCAGACTTACCAGCACACAGCACGATCATAGATTCGCGGTAG
>Ga0157372_10005406_pt1 | contig 13577 bp, 8 predicted proteins | sample C55metaG_FD_115307 | JGI IMG/M metagenome (GOLD analysis project Ga0157372, IMG submission 115307) | Corn rhizosphere microbial communities from Kellogg Biological Station, Michigan, USA - C5-5 metaG | ecosystem: Host-associated > Plants > Roots > Rhizosphere > Soil | place: USA: Michigan... | reverse complement strand
TGGCGCCATCATATTTAGGTTCTATACAGTATTCTATTTTTTCATCCTTCGTATATTCCCTGCAGCGGCGGTCCCAGTCACGCAGGTCTTCTGCATTGTAAGTATTGTCCAGGCTCAGCATAGGTACCAGGTGGCTTACTGCGGGGAACTTTTCACTGAGCCCCATTGCTACCCGCTGCGTAGGAGAATCAGCAGTTACCTGTTCGGGATATTTCTCTTCCAGCCTTTTTAATTGTTTGAAGAGCTTGTCATATTCCTCATCAGCTAATACCGGTTCATTATTGATGTAGTATTTCCAATCTGCGTAATTGATCACATCACGCAGCGGCTGTATATTATCTTCAGTTTCAGAAGTGGTCAGTAATGCTTTTGCCTGCTCATACAAGCGTTGTTCGTCTTTAGCAGTATACATAAAGGCGGATAAGTTTTGTGTAAAGCTATTTTAAGCTATCAACTTTTCCCAATTGCCTGCGCCCTGCCTTACTACTACAGCATCGCCTGAAGTGCAATCAACAACTGTGGAAGGAACCACATCGCCAATGCCGCTGTCTATTACAATATCCACTACTTTTCCAAAACGCTCCTGCATCAGCTCTGGGTCTGTATAATATTCCACATCGCCATCCATAGGAAGCGATACGCTCATTACTGGATGACCAAGTTCACGCACAATGGTTTGGCATATCTTATTATCCGGCACACGTATGCCCACTGTATCTTTTTTTGCCTTCAGCATTTTAGGCACCTCTTTACTGGCATCCAGGATAAAAGTATATGGCCCTGGTAATGCCGCTTTTAATAAGCGAAATATTGGTGTATCCACTTGTTTTGCATAGTCGCTGAGGTGGCTCAGATCTGAGCATACAAACGAAAACTGCGCTTTCTTAGGATCAATATTTTTGATGCGGCAGATGCGCTCAATGGCATGTGTATTATAGATGTCACAGCCCAATCCATAAATAGTATCGGTGGGATAAATGATAACGCCGCCATTCTTTAAAGTGTCTATTACTGTTTTAATATGCCTTGGCTGTGGATCATCAGGATGTATGTGTAAAAGCATGTCCGTTCTTTCCTTAAAAATACACTATATCAGGCTTTCTACAGCCAAAAGTGCCTGCCGTAAACGCTCCTCAGGTGCGCCACTCACGCTTACCCATTGAATGCCACTGCTTTGTACAATATCCTTATACACGTTGTAAAAATATTTGCGCAGTTCCGGCTGAGGGTGCTCACGTTGCGGATCATCCTGCCATGGAATATCTATATCGGTCAGGAGGTACAGATCATATTTTCGCCCAGCGATCTGCTCTAGTATCCAGCGATCACAGTTACCATATTTATGTTCACTCCAAACTTTTATCACATTCAGATCTGTATCGCTAATAAGTAATTCACTTGCCTTTGCAGATAGTTCATCTTCCAACTGCAATTGGCCTTTTGCAATTTCCAAGAGATCTTGTTGTTCATAAGCACGATTCAATTCATTCAAATATGCACGCGCATATTCAGGCACCCAAAGTGTGTTTAATTCCTTGGCGAGCGCCTCACTCAAAGTACTTTTTCCCGTAGACTCCGGACCAATGACAACTATTTTCTTTTTATTGCTCAAACTTATGTTTATGATGTTTTTGAATCCAACGCTGTCCTTTATAGCCGAGGTAAGATGATCCCGCACCAACCAGGGCAGCAACAAATACATCGCTGGGATAATGCATACCAAGATATAACCTGGAATAGCCAACAGTACCCGCCCATAACATAGCCGGGGCAATTACATACCACTTAGGGAACTGCAGGCTGAGCGATGTAGCTACCGAAAATGCCGTTGACGTATGCCCCGAAGGCATGGAATAACTTAAGTCGTAACGATAAGGGACGATGTCCTTGTAAGTAGTATAAGGGCGCTCACGCCTGGCAGCCAGTTTAATGCCTGTAGACAGCACAACTGTGGTCGCCAGTCCGGCAGCAGATTGCCAACCTGCTACACGCATTGCACTATCGTGAGCTATATAACCATAAGCTAATTCTGCAATCGGTACTTCGCCACAGATCGCGTAGCTTGAGTTAGTAATCCCCTTCATTATATTGTCTGCACCACGACTATTATTACTGTGAATATTGCGCAGCCATTGTATATCCAGGTTCTGCGCTTTTACAGAAAATGAAAGCAGCAGGGCAAAAATTAAGCAGCAGCTTTTTGCGTACGATAGATCTTTAACCATTCGAAGTATCCAAAAATAGCTACAATAAAAAGAAATATGGTAAGGCATGCTGTAAGCGGCAGCTTTTTATAAAACAACAAAGGGATGGCGCAAATGTTAGACAGATTCAAGAGCAGCCAGTTCTCAATTTTACGGCGCGCCAATAGCCACATACCCGCCCATGCAGTGGCAGATACAAAAGCATCCCAAGCCGGTACGGTTGAGGATGTATATCGTTTCAGCACGAGGTAAAGAATAACCCATGCAGACATAACAATGCTGAGGGCCACTATCCATTCTTTATTACTTGTTTTTGTAACAGGCAAAGGCGGCTCATTCTGTCGCTTCAGCCAGTGAAACCAACCGTAAAAGCTCATAACCAAATAATAAATATTCAATACAGCCTCTGCAAATAAACCTGCTTTTGCCATCAGGTACACGTAAATGAATGTGCTTATAATACCTGATGGGTAAAGCCACACATTGTTATTGCGCGCCAGTAAAACCTCTGCTACAGCCAATAATACCGCGATCCACTCGAGCGGCTGCGTTTCTTTTATCTGCTCTGCAAACAAGGCTATCCATTGCTGTGTAGTCATGCGATGCAAATGTAGATTGTAATAGAAGACATTAGGGTAATAAATTTTTAAAGCAGTTTTGGAAAGTTCAGGATTAGTTCTATTTTTGCCATCCCAAAACAGCGGGTGTGGTAGCTCAGTTGGTAGAGCAAAGGACTGAAAATCCTTGTGTCGGGGGTTCAATTCCCTCCCACACCACTCGCAGATCACATAGAGGCTTGTAAACTAATAGGTTGCAAGCCTTTATTTTTTACGTTGTTGGTTTGGTTGTTGGTTTTGAACAACACTCCAACATTGCAATTCTAAGATACAGTTTAAACATATACGATCAAGCATTACTTTATACTATTAGGGCAAGATTCCATTTAATATTAACAGCCCCAAACTCCTGCACAGATACATTGTATACGTGCTATCAGTCGCCAGATACAGTTATATATATGCCAATGAAAGTATGCTTGGGCTATACAACTATAATACCTTCATTTTGTTATTGCATTTTGGATACATCTTCTTGAAACTTCTGCATAATAAATTCGCCTAACTTGTTTACTCTATCCAAATGATCAATGTAGCTCTTCAATTGTTCAATTTTATATTTTTTCTCAAAATCAGGATCTGTTATTGTTCCATCATCATCTATTATGTCATCATCGCCATCTACAATTATTCTAATAATTTGGGTATCAACGCTTTCAGGAAGAGTAACTGTGGCTTTTAGCCATTCAATATTTTTTATATTGCTAGCTTTTTCTGCGGCTAATTGTAAAACAGCCTGAAGTAATATTCTTGCAGACTTATCAATCTGTTCAGCAACTGCTATCCAAAATTCAAGGGAATCCACATCTGGCGTTATACTGCTTTCATCTCTATCTCTATGATTGTCTGGAAGTGAGAAAAAGTAAGGTGTTTTATTATCAGGATTGAGGTTTTGCAGTAAATTAAATATAGGCTCAAAATTCTCCAGCGGTCTTCTTCCACGTGGGAGCCTCCACCTGTGTTCCCAAAGCTTTAATATTATTTCAAAACATTCTTTTTCCGCATTTTCTTTTTCCAAACCTTCAGATGTATTTATCTTTTGCATTTTTTGTGCCAAATAAAAAGCCATCCATTTAGAAAAAGTATCTGTCCCCGGTTCCAGGTTTAGCTCTTTTACGAAAAGCTCACCCAATTTGAACACTTGCTCCCAATTCTGTAAGTTGCCCATCTTCTGATAATATGAAAATTTTATGTATTGCTTTCATGTATTCCTCGCCCTTGTCTCTATAAGGATAAATAAAGTCCCTCGTAATGCCGACATCGAATATCAATTCACAATCCAAAATCTTACAGAGATATTTTAGGAATGAAAGAGATGCTTTTGCCCTGTTGCCTGACTGTTCGGACTCTTCTTCAGTATAATCTTTGCGACTATTCCAAAGCTCTGACATTACTGCAATATGGGTATTATTTGAAAAATGATATATTTTACCATCAGCATCTAATGTCAAACCCAGTTTTTCACATATTTCTTCACCAATCGAATGAGGTGGATAATCAATCTCATTAGCATAGGGGTCAAACTTATCGATACCCTTTGCCTTATATAGTTCATCAATCCATCCTTTTAGAAAAAATGGGGCTTCATCAATTTCCATGTTCTCCTCGTCGTAATGTGGTAGTTTGTAGTCATATGGATCCTTGCAATTGGTTAACGCTAAAAGCAAAGCAGATGACGCCTGTTTACATACTAATGCTGAAGACACTGTATAAGTCTCTTTCCGATGTTCACTGATTTCATGCCAGCTTCCTTTTACAGTTACAAAGTGCTCATCTTTAATCTTGGATAATAATGCATACCAAAAGTTCTCTGAAGTTAATCCTTTTCTCCATTCATCTTTTTTTAAACTATCACCATGAAATTTTTGCATGGTCCAATCGGGTCGATCAAAAGGTGCTTTGTTCCGAATGTCTGCCAGCCACTTCCCATCTGTCCTGGTTAGTATGTGATACGAAAGCCAATCCTGCCACCTATCCCCTTCTTCATCGCGTGTTGATAGCACCTGCATCCTTTGAAGTAATTTTGCTGCCACCACAAACATCGAATGATATGAATTGTAAAAATCCAGATTATCGGCCTTAGGATAATCTCCATGATCATGCCATGTTTCTCTTCCACTATGATGATTATTCCACAGTACCGTTCTTGGGTCATTATTATACCCATTTTGTTCAGCAGTAACATTCCATTCATTCTTCAATATATCTGCGGCAAGATCTGCTACCTGTTTTTCAGGGATACCAAAAACGTTTCCTAATGGTGCAAACCAGTAATGGTCAAAATCCCAGCCGAAACTGTAGTTATCATTTTTTTCAATTTGATTATGAATATGCCAGACACTGTCGGTGGCATATTCATAGCCAACGTTTAGGATTGGAAATTGGCTTTTATTTGCTGAAACTACTTGGTTATAAATCTCGGAATCATATGTTCCTGGAAATTTTGATTCAATATTTACAATGATATTTGAAGCAAATTGTTGAATCAATACATGAGGTGTCAATGCATATTTGATAAATAATGTACTGTGTTCCCGTAATTGTTCCGGATATTCTGCAGAAGCGCGTGATAAAGCAATAAGCAGATATAACTGGGCATGCAAGTAATAAAAAGGAAAATTTTTACTGCCAAAGGCGCCGGCGGTATTATTTTCTAAACACTGGATCAGCTTTTCAATTACTCCTGTAGCATTATATGTAAAAAGCGATCGTACACAGTGAGCAGCACTCCACCGAAATGCAGTTCTAGGTGAGGCTAACGAAGCCCAAAGGAAAAGGGCAATATTTTGATTTATGTCTTCTGATACTTGCAGCCAATCAGCCCAAGGGCCGTCACCAAAATCATCCTCAATATGCATCTCCATTCTTTTAAGGGAATAGTCCAATAATTCAGCAGCTTCATTGGTTGTCAACTTCTGTGATGCCAACGCAACAAATTCGAAGAATATGGATGCATCATTGAATTCATTCCCATTAGCCAACCGATCAAATATCCCCTCATTAAGTCTAGGTATATATTCTTCTTCTATTCCAATGCCTTGTATAAAATAAGTTAGTGCATGTTTACCCGTTAGATCATAAGCATATTTTTTGCCAATCTCAAATACCACGCCCGGCCACTTATTTTTAAAACTGATTTTATTTTTCCATTCTATGGGAATACATGTAAAAAACTCCCTTGCTTCATAAATGTTACCCAGATCACTATTTAAGAAGGCCTCAATGATTCTCCCAATACTATCTTCGTCTATTCTATTGAATACTTCTTTCCAAAATCCGTGCCTTACTCCATACTCAGAAATGGATTCTGCCGCTAGCGCTTTTTTGTAAGCATTTTCTATACTTTCAGCATTTTCCAAGTCTATTCCGTTGAATATTTTCTCCCACTTAAAAGAATCATTTTGCACGTTTTGCGGATAATAATCTTTTGACTTTGGAGGTCTGCTCTTTTGATGTGTTAAAACGATATCATTCAATTCAGTATTTACAACTCCGTAAGTATCTGCTAGTTCTTTTAATTCCTCTAAGTAATTACCTCCAGAACCTTGAAGTCGTAATACAGTTACAGCTTCACATACAATTTGAGTTCTTATTTGAATACTAGGTTCAGACTTTAAACAGACTTCAACAAACTCATTTAAATAGGGTGATAAAATGAATTTGCGCAAGCTCCATGCAATTTCAGCTTCTACAACTTGTTTTTCAATTAAACTTGACAAAAGTCTTTCAAGCATACCATCAAAATAGCCTATATCGCGATCCCTCCATCTGCTAATAGCTGAAACACCTGCGCCTGGAGAAATTTGGGCACAAACAGCAATGGCATTATTTCTGTCCCAATACTTCTCTTCCGTATTTTCACCGACTATTTCAGCAGCACGAATGAAACGATACCCTAACTGATCAGACAAAGGGCCGTTTTCAGTTGCTTTGCCAGCTATGCAAATAATGGCAAACCAACGCTCATTAAGTTCATCTCCAAATTTTGATACTATTTTTATTGCTTCTTCAAAATAAGCATGAGCATCTGTTTTTGAAGATATTACAATAGCACGCGCAAGATCAATATATCTATTCGCAATATTTTCAGGTCCATCTTTTATTGACCTGATGACTTGATAACATTCTTGTTCTATTTCTTTTTTGATAATTTCCAAATGTGGTAAGCGAAATGCAGCACGCACTCCATTTATACGCTCAGAAAGAAATAACTCCTTCGTATGTTTTAAATAAGTTGAATAATAGCTGCTGATAGCAGTTTGTGAAGAAAATTTTGCATGAAATAATAAAAGAAGAGAAACGCTCGCGATCTCATTAGGTAAAGTATCATTTGAAACGTATCGATTCGAGCGTGCTTTAATAGACTTCTCGTTAGCTGACTTAGCATTATCAATCAAATCCACTTCTTCACCTGAAATCAGTTTTGTACGTAGTAAATACCAAGGGAATAACCCTCCAATGTATTCTTTATATTTGATGTAGTCATCTTCCCGGTCATAACGATCCGAATCTTTCTTTTTCTTTTCAGGTAATATTTCTTCGTAATTAACATCACTCATACCCGCTACTACCGAACGGATTGCAAGAGCGCGTAAAAACAAGGCTCGTTCCTTACCGTCATAATAAGTAATAATATCACTCGACGCTTTTTCTGGCATAAAATAGCGAAGTGCTCTCAATATTAGAGCAGAAGATAGTTTATTGTGTAAACAAGCTTCAAGAAAACTAATAATTGTTGGCCTTATTTTGTCTTCGTATTTAAATCTTGTAGCAGCTTTACCTCTTGTCCTTGAATTTGTAAGCAGAATAAGGCAACTTTTGATTTGTGCAGCTTGTGGATAATACCCTGTTTCCATCATTGCTGCAACTATAGCTGGATTAAAATAAACGTCTCTTTCGCAATAAACTAAAAAATCATTTATGACATCAAAACTACCTGCATCGATCAGCCTTCTAATAAGATTTTGCATTATAGGGATCATTGCTTCTTTTGGAGTTAGCCAGTTGAAAAAACGCATGGCTGCGTCGACACCATAAATATTAAGATGGGCATATGCTAGTTCAAGTAATTCATCATCATCAAGTTTATTCTGAAAATGGCGTTCGTTACGTGCACGTATCTCATCAAAGTAGATAACAAGCCAGTTCATTGCAGCACGTAAATAACTTCTTCCTTCTCCTTTATATTCTTCGATACCGGAAAGCAAAGAGGCAGAATAAACATTTTCGGATCCCTTCCACTGTCCCTTTAACAAGCTCCGATATGCTATCTCCTTAACTTTTGCCCTACTTTGCAGTGGAACTAACAAATCAATATTTTGCTTTAGCAGTAGAAGTTGCCGTTGATCACCAGCCACTTCTTCGCCAGCTCTTATTGCTACCTGTATAGCGTCTTTGAAATTCCCTAGCTTTAAAGCCGCTTTAAATGCAAATTGCAATCTATATACACGAACGTTACGCGCATCAATAGGATTATTTTCAGGTAAAAGATTATCGGAAAGTGCGATTTGGATCAGCTTTTCATATTGTTCTGCTTGCAAATACAATTGAGGCAGCGTTTCAGCCACATAAGTTTCAGTGCGGGCAAGTGGTTCCAGTATCGCAATATAATTTTCCAGTTGCCGCTTTGTTGCACAGTACTTTTCCCTAAACCACGTTTCTGTTGGCTCGTCCCGGAACTGTATAAGAGGTTCCAATGGCCATAGTGCCCTGCCAAAGTCTGCAAGAAAACTTTTTACGGTGTCGACATCTACTACGGCTGCTTTTGAAAGTATGGAGATGGGAATATGAGGCGGTAAACTTGCCAACCCTGTACATATTGCCTCAATTTGTTTATTAACTGCTGAAGGATATAGATCTTTTAATTTATTTACTGCCTGATCAAGCTGAGCCCTAATCGTATCTTCGACTGACATTCCGCCAGGACCGAATGTTTCCAGCAAGTCATGTACTTTGTTACATTTAGTATCCAAAGCATTTGCTTGTACGCGCGGATTGCCATTTGTCAATTTATGAAATTCCTCTCCATCTTGCTGTGTACAATCAGGAAAATAGGATGAGAGGTTTTCAAAAGTCTCTTCCGTTGAAAAAGAGGGTAGTTCAAGCTGCAAAACATAGCTTTTGGGCCTTAACAGATGTATACGTTCAGTCCTGCAAAGCATTATCAATTTACAGTCATCGGGGAAGGATTCTGCAAGTAGCTCATGCGCAAAGCACTCTTGATTAAACTCTTGCGCAGCCATTTCGGCATTATCAGCTGCATCTATCAAAATATAGAGCTTGGCTTCAGCATTAACTTTCTTAAGAGCAGCGATTGAATCCCGCAATCTTTTTAAAAACTTTCTAGTTATTTCATCGTCTAAGGAACTATTTTCCACAATTAAAGGATCACACCACCCTTTTATTGCAAGTTCGTTCGCAATCTGCACTAAAGCGTCCCGATGCCTGTGCCTCTGCGTACTCCTATTCCTGTAAGTGCCGGAGCCGAAACAATCATAAGAAATGGAAAGAGATCCATTCTCTGTTTCTTCAACAAATTGTCGGCAAAAAACAGATTTACCAACACCGCCAGCGGCATGGATGATTACGGGATACAAAGAATTTGAGACTTGTTTTCTTAAATCCTGATGCGCAACTCTTTTTATCACCTTATTGAGGTTCTCCCATTGAGCAGGTGCAGGATAAAGTTGCCTTTCATTGCTGATCCCAAATCTGTCTAAAATATCTTCCTTAGTAATTTTCCCATCTGACCTTGGCAATACCTTTTCCTGGACAAGCGCAACAATGTTCACAATGTGTTGACTATCCACCTCACTTGCAAATAATCGCCCTAATTCCTTCTGTAATTCTTGCTTTTGAACTTCATAGTCGCCGTGCCCATCTTCCAAATGTATAAGGCTGCAAAATTGCCTTAATTGCTCTGACTTCAAGTTTGTGTAATTCTCAATAGTCGCTTGAGCCCTTTGATTTAGCGTTTCACCCTTCCCAAGCTTAGCAATATTTGATTTAAATGTGTCATCAATTTTTCGGTTAGTGATCACCGTAAAAGAAACCGTAGATACATTTAACGGAACAACACCTTTGCCAAAATGCTGTATATATCGTTTTGAAAAACCGACAATAGTATCTTTCAAATCACTAACTGTAAATGTGCTATCATTTTGTGTACTTGTATGTTTAAGTTGAAAATATTCAATTGATCGTATTCCTTCCTGTTTATGTTCTTCAGTTACATCGATTACACTTTCCCCTTCTTTTTTCTCTTCTGGAGAACCTTCTATATATACAGCGATCAAAGTTGACTTTGGGTATAATAAGCGAAGAGCCCTTCTGGCTGCCCATCTATAATGAAAAACGTCTCCGGCACGTGAATAACCTATAGAATTTTCAGGCATAACAACGAACAATAGCGGTGATGTAATAAAAATAAGAAGTTAAGTTGAATATCACCAATTGACAAAGTATTAGACCAAATAGAAAGTTGTTCGCAATTAAATCGGTAGATATATGAGATGTTGCCAACACCTTTGGGGCCTATGATTGCTCTATAATCGTATTTTATCAACTTAGATCTTCTATTTCAAATGGCCATTAAAAGAGTAAAAACAACTTATCGCGTGAAAGTGTTATCATTCCTTTGTTCATAGTATATCCGATGATTTTTTATACGTGCATTATTTCGGCCTAAAGTCATAATACCTATCGCTCCTGCAATCTATCAATTGCCGACTGACTCAATATGTAGTAATGTAAGTTTCTCTCTATAGTTAAACCCTAAATGAATTAGATTTGATCTAAAACTTAAGTATTTTAGTAAAAATTTTCGCCTATGAATAACGCCTGTTAGGGCAATTATATACTTGTATTATATCTATTAGTGCCGTTCTAAATTACCACAAATACAATCTGCACACGATAGACTATGGTACGCCTCACGGCGTAGCTACGTCTTTGTGCAGATGGGCTGTGGTAAGCCTTGAACGGACAATGACCTCTGGTTACGCTATTTTTTTGTCAACCGTTCAAATTACCACAATGAAATTTACATTACATCTGCTAACACTAATGCTTGCTTGCTCTGTGCCAATATATGCGCAGTTATCATTACCAAAAGATTTGTATTATTATTCTGACTTCAACATAGAAGACAATCAGTACAACTCATCTATTGAAACCGGATCCGAAAATGTACACATCCATTTTCATAACCCGCTGAGCGCCGAACAATCAAACCGACCTTTAGAGGGTGGACACATCTCATTTGCATTTACAGAAGATGGGACAGAACAAAGTATCGATTATAAAATTGTCTATAAAGAAAAGAAGATTGATAATGAATCAACACTATATTTTGATCACAACATCTCAGCAGGACTATACAATATTCTTGAGATAGCTTATTATAAACAGCCCATCTACCGTAACCAAAAGCCTTATACGGTTAATATTGTTTTATCGAAACGTGTATATGGTAACAGACTAAAAGAATCAGCATTTTTAGCTCAACCCGACAAGCAAGCATATGCTAATTTGTTTTTCTCTGGCACACGGAAATTTTGCGATAGTCATGAAATTTGGACTTACATAGTAACAATTAATAATGATGACGTCATAATCAAATCGTTTCCTGGCAAGAACAATAACTTATATAGAGACAAATCAAAGGCAAATGAAATTATTAAAGGCAAAATTGTAAATGGTGAAATCAAAACTAAAAATCTAAGTGGCGTCCCTGGGAATCGATTTAAATATGAGGATGGCATCTTCTATGAGATGAATGATGAAGATGGATACAATGATTATCACCTGTGTCAAACGCTTAACCCTTGTTCTAATTGCCCGAAATATCATTTTAATAGTCAAATACAAAAAGACAGTTTCTAACCATTACAAATGATAATTATGAAAAGGACATTTATCTTGATGTTATTGCTATCTATTAAAGTTCATGCTCAAAAACATTATGTTTATCACAAGCACAAAACTTCTCATAATGGGAATTTTTACTTAGGCAAAGGAAGATCGCATAAAGGTGGTAAATACTACAATATTCAAACTGGGTACCATTATGGTAAACATAAATAAGCATAAGATAATGAGCTATTGAATTCAATAGCTCATTATCTTAAGTAAATAATTGTTTATTTATACAGGCAAAGCAAAATAAAAGGTAGCTCCTTCGCCTATTTCACTTTCCACCCATATTTTGCCACTTTGAGCGGCAATAAATTCTTTTGAGATGGCTAATCCTAAGCCGGTACCTTTCGCCTTAGCACCTGGTACCTGAAAATATCTTTCAAAAATACTGGATAGATACTCTTTTGCTATTCCTGGCCCTTCATCTTTAATAGAAAAGCAAACTGTATTTCCCCTCAATGATGCATTTATCTGTATTTTACCTCCATCACCTGAATATTTAATTGCATTGGTAAAAAAGTTATTCAATACCCATGTCGCTTTTTCTGCATCTGCTTTTACAAGAGGGAGGTTGTCATCAATTTTTCTAATGATTGTGATATTACGCTCCTTTGCTGTAGTTGCTATGGTATCTATAGCATTATCAACAATAAGATATGGATTAACAGATTGTACATGTAACTGTATTTTGCCTGTTTCTACTTGCGACATATTTAAAAGCTCACTAATTATTTTTAGTACGCGCTGATTGTCTTGTTTCAAATTCACAATTAGTTCATGCTGCTCTTCTGATAATGTCCCTATACGTTCATCTTCTAAAAGTTTGAGGCTAAAGTCAGATGCAGCAAGCGGTGTTTTTAATTCATGGGAGATAGTAGCTATAAAATTTGTCTTTGCTTCATCCAGTTCTTTAAAGGACGTAATGTTTCGTAATACTATTACTTTATTACTTGCATTTTCCTGGTTAACTTCAATTGTCTCTTTAGTAAAGTAATTTTCTTTGTTACCGACCACGATCTTAAAGGGTGCAGTTGACGTATTAGTAATAAGGAAATGAAAGAGATCATTTGTTTCACTCAATTGTTCAACTTTTTTACCTACAATATCCTGCTGTTTCAAACCCAATAATTGTAATGCTTGCTGGTTAGCAAACAGAACAATATCGTCCTTATCAATTCCAATACTTGCATCCTTCAAGCTATTAATTACCGACTCTGCGCGTTTTTTTTCAAACATCAGCTTATTTAGGTTGCTACTCTCAAAATACTCCAACCTTTCGGCCATACTATTAAAAGCATCTGCCAACTTTCCAAACTCGTCCTTATTGTCAAGTATTACCCGGTGTTTATAATTTTTATTACTGATCTCAGTGATCGCTTCAGAAAGCATTTGTATGGGCGTTGTGATCACCGAAGGAAAATTAACTGAAAATGTAAATGCTATAAGAAATACGAGTGCAGCTAAAGATATAATGATGGTTACAGCACGGGCCGCAGTCTTTTCGGCATTTATATCCTTTGACTGTATGGCATTCATATTCAGTTGAAGCACTTGCTGAATACTTTGTTCTATCCGCCTGATATTCTCTTTAGAAGAATCACCGGATTTCAATTTACTAAAATCAGCTTCCAGCGCCTTGGTGCTTAACGCTTCACCTCGTTCGGTAATATTTTGTTTCTGCAAATTCAAAGTGTTTTCAAAATTTGCAACAGATCCATTAAAGTTCACACTGATACTATCAAGCTGCCGCTGCATAGTGTGGCAATATGCAAGTGACTCGTAATTATCGCTAAGTACAGCCCGCGCTTCCCGCTTAAGCTTTGCCGTAAAATAAACCCCT
>Ga0157372_10005404_pt1 | contig 13581 bp, 9 predicted proteins | sample C55metaG_FD_115307 | JGI IMG/M metagenome (GOLD analysis project Ga0157372, IMG submission 115307) | Corn rhizosphere microbial communities from Kellogg Biological Station, Michigan, USA - C5-5 metaG | ecosystem: Host-associated > Plants > Roots > Rhizosphere > Soil | place: USA: Michigan... | reverse complement strand
TCATGTGGTCCATTGTCACTTGTAAAGATGATATAGGTGTCGTTTTCTAATCCCAGATCTTTCACCTGCTTAACAATTCTCGCAACATCCTGATCTAAGCGATAGATCATAGCCGCAAAAGCTGCATGAGGTTGAGGCTGGGAATGATAGGAAGCTCCATTTTGAAGATAGGGAGTCTCCGGAGGAAATTTACTCGAACCATCAGCGTTCTGGAATTTCTTCATTAAACTTTCCGGCACCTTCAATTCAGCATGAGGTAATGTAGTAGAAAGATAGAGGAAGAACGGCTTGCTCTTATTGTCTTTAATAAAGTTTAAAGCGTGATCCAGGATCAAATCAGGAACATACTGAGTGGAATCAATAGTTACTTGACTTAGTTGCCTGTTCTTTACTTCAAACAAGTGGTCGGTATAGTAATGATGGGCATGTCTTTGTAGCAAGTATCCGTAGAAAGAATCAAAGCCTTTTAAATGAGGGGCTCCGGGTTCGTTTTCTAATCCTAATCCCCATTTGCCAAACATTCCTGTAGCGTAACCAGTGCTTTGAAGTCGCTGAGCTAAAGTAGTATCCTGCGCTCTTAAAGAAGCATTTGCATTACCACGTATGTAGGCGTGGCCCATGTGTTTTCCGGTCATCAAAGCAGCTCTGGAAGGAGCACAAACCGTGTTGCCAGCATAGAAATGAGTGAATTTTGTTCCTTCCTGTGCTAACTTATCAATATTAGGCGTTTTTAAAGGGCTTTTAGGATTAAACGATGAGATATTGCCATAACCAAGATCATCAGCCAGTATGAAAATAATATTGGGCTTTTTTGATTTTGCTGTTTGAGCTATTGAATAATTAAAAGATGCAGCTGCAGCTAAAAAAAAGATTAAATTTTTAAGACGCATAAAAGATGGAAAATCTATAGGTTATATAAGCAAACATAGCTTATTCTTTAGGTTTCTTTTGATAAATTTTAGTTTCTTCGCATCAATTTTACAAATACAAATACAATGAAAGCTTTCCTTTTTGATTTGAACGGGACGATGATTGACGACATGGATTTTCATACAGATGCATGGCATGAAATATTGAATAATGACCTGGGTGCAAACCTTAGTCGCGAGGCAGTGAAGAAGGAAATGTATGGCAAAAATCATGAATTACTGGTTCGTGTTTTCGGTGAAGAGCGTTTTTCTGAAGAAGAAAAGGACGAGATTTCTTTTGAAAAGGAGAGACGTTATCAAAAACGTTTTAAGCCGCATTTGAAATTAATTGACGGTCTAGGAGAGTTTCTTGAAAAAGCAGACAAGAAAGGAATTAAGATGGCTATAGGTTCTGCGGCTATTACCTCTAACGTAGATTTTGTTTTGGATGGATTGAATATCCGTAAATATTTTCCTGTAGTAATCAGTGCAGATGAAGTAAGTGTTAGCAAGCCTGATCCTGAAACATTTTTAAAAGGAGCCGAGCAGCTAGGCATTAACCCGGAAGATTGTGTGGTATTTGAAGACAATCCAAACGGGGTTGAGGCTGCAAGAAGGGCAGGGATGAAATGCGTGGTATTAACTACTATGCATGAAGAATATGAATTTGAGGGGCTAGATAATATCCTGGTTTTTGTGAAAGATTATACCGATCCTTTTTTTGAACAGTTTTTAAGTTAAGCGTTTAAATCAGAGAGAGATTAGTATTTTTAGCAAGCACAATTTTTAGTAACAATTTCTTAATAACCTCAATCTAACGCTTAAAAAACTATGTATACCCTTCTCAAAAATTGCTTACAATCTCTTTCGGGCTTTAACACAGAAGAAGAATGGGACGCCTTAAAGACCAGACTGGAATTTAGACAGGTTAAAAAAGGCGATCTTTTAATTAAAGACAGCGAGGTAGAAAACTACGTGATTTTTGTGAACAAAGGTCTGCTGCGTATTTTTTATACAGTAAATGAAAAGGTACATACTGCAAAGTTTTTTAAAGAGGGAGATTTCGCATCATCGTATGAGAGCTTCTTAACCCGACAGCCTTCTCCGCATAGTATTGACGCACTGGAAGATTCAGAATTGTTGTTGCTGAAATATGATGATCTGCAGTTTCTCTATAGCAACTTTCCGGTTTATGAACGACTGGGACGAATGATTGCTGAAGATCTTTTTATTTATGTATGCGAAAAGAACCGTAAGGCGCTTCAAACTCCCGATGAAAACTACAGGGATTTTATGATAGCTCATCCTGATCTTTTGCAACGTATTCCCTTATACATTATCGCTTCTTTTATGCATGTAACGCCCGAAACCTTAAGTCGTATCCGTAAAAGAATGGTAAGAAAGCAAATTGACTTGAATCAAGAAAAAGTAAGCGCTTTAGCTTCTTGATTCAAATCAAGCAGAATAGTGAGGGCTGCAAAGTAATTTTGCAGTGTTATGAAATCACTACTATTAACGCTCTCTCTTACTTTTTCAATTTGTTTGGTATTTGCTCAGAATACGCAAGTTATAAAGGGTATTGTTACGGATAAGGCTTCCGAAAAACCTCTTGCAAATGTTACAGTAAGTATATCTGGTTCTGCAAACTCTGTTCAAACAGATTCTTCCGGCCATTATCTTCTAAAGTCAGTTCCTGTTGGCCGACTTCAAATTTCCTTTAATCGTGTTGGTTATAAAAAAGTAAGTATTCCTGAATTGCTGTTAACTGCTGGTAAACAGGTTGTGGTAGACGTTGCTCTGGAAGAAAATATAGCAAGTCTGGCAGAAGTTCGAATTGTAGCTGGCAGATCAATGAAGGGTGTTGCAAATAATGAGTATGCCGGAAGCAGTGCACGCTCTTTCAGTACAGAAGAAGCAAGCCGGTATGCAGGAGGAAGAAATGATCCGGCTAAGCTGGCAAGTAATTTTGCCGGTGTTTCAACTACCAACGATTCACGAAATGATATTGTCGTAAGAGGAAATTCTCCCTCAGCAGTACTTTGGCGAATGGAAGGTATTCCTATACCAAACCCTAATCACTTTACTACTTTAGGAACAACGGGTGGTGCCGTAAGTGCTCTAAACACGAATGCTTTAAAAACTTCAGACTTTTATACAAGTGCTTTTCCTGCCGAGTACGGTAATGCAACAGGTGCTGTGTTTGATATAGGATTGCGAACAGGAAATGCTGATAAGTTTGAAACTACTTTGCAAATGAATATGTTCAGCGGGGTTGAAGCAATGTCTGAAGGTCCGCTTGGAAAAAAAGGTTCTTCGTATCTGGTTGGCTATCGGTATTCTATGGCTAAAATTGGTCAGTCGCTGGGCTTAAATATTGGTACGAATGCTCCTCCACGCTATCAGGACTTAATATTCAATATCAATTTTGCAAAATCAGCTTTGGGTAAAATCAGCATTTTCGGTATTGGAGGATTAAGCGACGTAAGTGTAGAAGGCAAGGATATTGAGGAAGACGATTTCTTCTTTAATAAAAACGAAGACACGTATTTCAAAGGAGGCTTTGGCGCTCTTGGTGTAAAACATTTTCTTGATCTTGGTCACAATACTTTTCTTAGAACTGTAGTATCGGGTTCGTACTTTCAAAACTCCTTTAATTCATACAATAGTGATCCTTCTTTATCTGAAAGGAAGCATGAGATTGATCAGTCAACTATTAATAGTGGTTTAAGATGGTCTTCTATAATTAATTCAAAAATAAATGCTGCTTTGAGTTTCAGAGGTGGAATCCTGGCTGAAGAAATAGGTTTGGATACTTATTTAAATACTCGGCAAGACAGGCCCGATTGGGTTTTGCAGAGGGATTATGACGGAAATTCTTTATTGCTGCAACCCTTTGTGCAAGGGAAATACCGCTTTACAGATAAACTTGCTTTAAATGCAGGCTTCCATGGAACTTATTATAACCTTAACCATACTTATTCTGTTGAACCTCGTGCTTCATTAGTTTATTCTCCTTCTGATAAGCAAACCTTAAGTTTTAGCTACGGAAAACATAGTCAATTACAACCCCTTCCTGTTTATTTATATCAGGAGATCCGAAGCGAAGGCACTTATGATCAAAGCAATAAAAACTTAGAGTTTACAAAAGCAGATCATTATGTATTAGGCCAGGAATGGAGATTTGCGCAGGACTGGCGTTTGAAAACTGAAGTCTATTACCAGCATTTATATAATGTTCCTGTTGAAAGTACGTCAAGTGGTTTTTCAATCCTAAATGCCGGAGCCGATTTTACATTTCCTGAAAAGTCGGGTTTGGTTAATAAAGGAACCGGAGACAATCAGGGGATAGAGTTAACTGTAGAAAAGTTCTTCAGTAAAGGTTTTTATTTGCTTACTACGGGTTCGTTCTTTAATTCAAAATATAAGGGAAGTGATGGAGTTAAACGTAGTACAACATTTAACAATCAGGTAGTATTAAATACTCTTGCAGGAAGAGAATTTAAGCTTAATCGTAATGCTCGCCGGACCTTTACTTTTGATATAAAAGCTGCATATTCCGGCGGCAGGTATTATACTCCTGTCGATCTGGAAAAGTCGAAAAGTATGGGCCGGGAAATGTTTGATGAAAGCGCTTACAATGCTCTTCGTCTGTCTGATTATTTCAGAATTGATACACGAATGGGCTTTAGGGTAAATGGCAAAGAACGTAAGCTTTCTCAAACCTTTTATATGGAACTTCAAAATGTCACTAATAATAAAAATGTGTTTCTAATGAGGTATAACCCGGATAAGCAACAGGTTGGCACTGTGTATCAGATTGGTCTTTTCCCTGATTTAATGTACAGGTTACAGTTTTAGCATTCTCGCGACCAAGTTCTTCTCATCGTTTACAAAAGCAAAATAGTAAGAGAAATGTGAGTTTTTATTTTGTTAAATCTAAGGTTGAAAACTAAAAGCTAACCACGATTTTAAACAAGATTACTAACTCAAACACTTTATCCCATGTATATTGTTCGTGATATTTTTCATTTAAAATTTGGACATTTTAAGGAAGCAAATACATTATTGAAAGAAGCAATGAACGATGGAATGATGCCTCATGCGCAAGCTGCCCGCGTTCTTTCAGACTTTACAGGTCATTCTTATCGTTTAATTTTTGAGGAAGGTTTTGATTCTCTTGCCGATTACGAAAAAACGCTTAGCTCAAGTATGGGAGAAGATAAGTGGAAAAAATGGTACGATGGATTTAAGCAGCATGTAGAAAGCTCACATCGCGAGATTCTTCGTACAATTAATTAGCTTAAGTAAGAAGAATTACAAAAATAGAAAGGCTGCGCAAAAGGCAGCCTTTCACAACTGTGTGGTATTGGTAATTAGTATTTTAATGCCTGCCTTTATAATTCAAGGTCCATCTCTGCTGCCTGAACATCGTCTTTACTTCCATAATCAACCACTCCGGTTACTGTATATTTACCTTTTTCCAGAGTTGACGGAATACCAAATTTTACTTCACGTGATCCACCGGGAAGAACGGTAAAGGCTGCAGGTTTTAAACGGTCTTTTTTACCCGATTTAAGATTTACAAGCTCAACATAAGATGCACAATCAATAATTGCATCACCTGTATTTTTAGTAAGTATAGAAATAGACTTTTCATCAGGAGTAGTCCCTTTAACCTGCTTCATTTCTGCAATTTCAGCTTGTTTGTTAGTAATGTTAGGAGGTGTTTGAAACAGATGTACTACAAATTGAAAAGTTTCTAAAATTCCCATACCTACCGTGCTTGCATCGCCTTTATTGGCAGCTGTTTTTTCTTTTACCAGCTTTACAAGTACTGTGCCCCATTTTACTTTATTAGACTCTGGTAAGTTTGGAAGCTCCAGTAATATTTGAACATCCTTGCTTTTTCCTGGTTCCAGTTCAAAAAAAGCTGGTGTTGCACTAACGTTTTTTGTAATAGAGTTTGGGCTTTCGCCTGGTTTCAACAGAACTGACTTTCCCTGGCTCCCGGGTGCCGCAAAATCTCCAAATGAAATTGAAAATGATTGTTTATCTCTTGAATTGTTAGTTACTTTCAGTATTTGTGATTTTACTTGTCCGGGCGCAACTTTAAAATACATGCGACTTGGTGCTATAGAAACACTCTGCGCTTTTAAAAGTGGCGTAGCCAGAAGAGCAAACGCAATAAATGTTAAAATCCGTTTCATTCTTTTGTACTTTTTTTTCTGATAGTCTATTTATTTTTAAAAGGCCAGAAAGAACCTTTAAGCTACTTTCATCCTCCGTTTATAAGTTTCTGCTGATGAAGGTTTTTCTTTTCTTTTATCTCGTTCCCTTTTTGATCGAACTTTTTGATGTTCAGTTTCTTTTTCTTCTCGTTAGCAATAAATGCAATGTTGTAGTTATTGGCCACAGAAGTCATCTCTAACACAATACTGTTTTCTTCTAATTCGAAATTTTCTGGTAATGCCTTTTCATTAATACTTATCCTATACACTCCAACAGGTACTCTCAGGCTAAACATTCCGTTATGATCAGTTAGAGTATTAAATGTTTTACCAGCCTCGTCCATTGCAGTAATTCTGATGTTGCTTATATCAGGCATCTTATCAAAGTCAACAGCATTTACGTCACGATTAATCATTAAGTTTCCGGTTAATTGTACCCCTTGATTCAGGTTCATATAAACTTGCGTGTCATTATCAACAATAATGTTTTGTTCGCTTCCTGCAAAAAAGCCATTCGTTTCAGAAAGAGGTATAATGCTTACTCTGTACCTGCCTTTTGGTAAATTTTTGTATAAGATATTCCCTTCTTCATCTGTTACAAAACTCTCACCAACGTCTTTAAATCCAAAGTTGGTAAGTGCTACGCTATCAAGCTCTAAAGATTTGATATTAACTAGTACGTTCCTTAATCCGCTCTCATTTTTGTCTTGTTTGTTATTGCCATTCAGATCTTTGTAAACAGATACCTTAAGTTTATAATATTTCTTACGCGATACAGGAACTCCAAGCCTTCTTTTAACTCCAAAACCAAAGAAATAATTGCTGGAAGTAGAATACTGCATAAGCCTGTCGGTATTGTCTATTAGATCTAAATTAATCAGAGGATTTTCCCTTTGCGTATTGTTGAGGTATTGTGCGTAAAATTTAAATTCAAGTCCGTTCTTTGGTATATAATAAACCTCCGGTCTGATACTTATCCTGTCTCTTTTGTAGAGAGTTTCATAGCTGTAGTTTACGTTAGGCTCTAGTGTTAAAGTGTTTTTGATAAGCCAAAATTTCAAATTGGTATTTGTGTAAATAGATTGGTTGTTGATTTTTGATTTAGCAAACAATATTTGTTCAAACGATTGGTAAGGGCCATAGAAATATCTGATGTTGCTTGTCAGGTTTTTCATTCTCAACGTGGTTCTTACCTGAGATGAAAAATAGGGGTCCAGGTTGTAGTCAAGCAGTTTTACGTACGCACCCAAAACAGAAAAGAAGAATCTGAAGTCGCCGTTAGCAGCAGGCCTGTAATCAAAACCTAAACCATTAGATTGAGATCTGATGTTAAAAATATCATTATATAAATATTGATACCGGCTGGTGAAAGAATGTAGACCTGTATTGTAGTTGTGTTTTAGCTCAAGTCTTTCACTTCCTGTTCGTCGGAAATTTAATAAAGCTCCTGCCTGACTAAAATATTCCGGTTTCTGACTAAATGAGTAATAGGTTGCTGTAAAGCTATTGAAAGGATTTAAGCGATAACTAACATCTCCCCCTAAAGATTTAATACCTCTGTAACTAGTATTGAAAGCCGTACCTAAGGAGGTGGAAAGACCAATAGTGAATTTTTTAAAGCCACCCGAATAGTTTATTGCATAAGCAAATCCTCGTTTAGATATAGTGTTTTCGTCAATAGAATAATCTTCTTTAGAAACAGAAGAGTTAAGTATTAGATTATGAAACCTGAAAAAGTTGAGTTTAATTCTGTTGCTGTATATGGTGGAATTAACTTGAAGATAGTCGTTGCGGTTAAATTGAATAGAGTTTTCAATTGTATTTCGTCCCAAAGTTAATCGATGAAGAAACCCATAATCGTCTTTGTTTGCAGTATTAAATGAAAAGCGATCTTTAAGATAAAATACCCCGATGGTATTGTTTTTAAACACTTCCTGGGTAGCTTTTACACCAACGCCCGTTACGGTGAAACCAAAATTGGAAAAGCCGTTGATATTGCCGGTTTCTATACTTGATTTAGGGGTGAAATAGCCAAGGTAATGTGAATCTCCCCAAAATGGACGGTAACTAAGGAAATTATTGAAAAACGAAGTTTGAAAGTTATAAGAAAGATTCCTGTTATTCTCGAATTCTTTGTTGCCGTATAAAGCCAAACTCAAAATAGTGGAATTGTCCAGGATATTATCAACATTAGCTTCGATAGTTAGAGGGATTGTATTCGATGCACTCTCACGAAGTTTAGATTCGGAGGAACTTTTAATAAAATCAATAGAGCCACGCCAGGACTTGCTTAAGTTACGATCTTCACTATCATTTTTAACCGAGATCTTTAACGGAAGAATATCGCTGTGATTTAATTGCTCATTTACTTCAAAATCATTTCTAAAAGTTTTTTGTATCGGCAAACCTCTTTCTGCTTTAAAGTAAAGAAGGGTATCTGTGTTTATAGGGATGGTGATGTTTAAAAAATGAATTTCTTGGTTTAGTGCTGATTCATGAAAAACTCTAAGCCGTTTTTCAGATTGAAAAGATATTTTAAGATGCTCTTCAGAATTTCCATTGTTATTAATCCTGAGAGCGAATTTCACGCTGTTGCTATCATTAAGAAAGAATACTTTGTTCTGAATAATGCTAACAGACCAGTCTGAAACTTTCTTTATATTCATATACCAGATTGCTGAAGCGAATTGAACGCCCGAATCTGAAATTAAAGTCGCATTGATTACGTTATTTACGTTCCCGGTGATTGCTTGTTTGTGCGCAATGTTTACTGGTACAAAAACCGAATCATAAGGTGAAATTTTGTATGTTTTCTCTTTCCTGGCTACATACTGCCAGCCTGCAGGGAGAGAAAGGTTAACTCTGAAGGAGAATTCTCTGCCTGAATTATTTTTTATTTTAAGGATATTGGATGATAATTCGTTAGGCGAGTGTTCTGTTTTTTTCTGAACAAAGCTTACTTCTACTCCTCTTTTATTATTAATATCCTGACCCTTGGCATCAATACACAAAATATTGACCGCAAGCAGCAGAATACTAATAATTATGATTTTATATAAGTTAGAAGCTATGTTCATGGAGTTTTACAGGTCTTGAACTAATATAAAATCAACCCTTAACGAGTATAATCCAGCCCGGTAGGTTAACCCGGGAGTAGCTTTTAAGTCGACCTTAAATGTGTAGCATTGCGGTTGAGTGGCATAAGAGCCGGACACGTTAGTTCCGGTAGAGCCGCAGTTAGCAGAAGCATCATTTGATGAACTTCCAATTAAATAAGTTGGGGTAGCAATATCGGTAAGATTAAAGAAAGATGTACCTGTTAAAGAAGTATTAGAGGTATTGTAAACCCTGGCTTTTAAAATGCCAACAGGGATTGCCGCCGATCCGGAAGTGCTATAACTATTTAACAGGTCAAAATTACCTGCTGTTATGGTTGTAGTTCCCACATATAAATCCCATTCTGAACTAACTGCTTCAACTTTCAAGGTTAGTACCGAAGGCATTACAATTCCTTGTTCGTACTTCTCAATAGTGTTAAATACAAAATCAATGTTAGGGCTTGTTTTTAAAGCGAAGCTTACGGATTGAGCCTGTAGTTTTAAACTGACCAGAGTTATTAGAAGGGTTAGCTTTAGAAGAATTATAAACTTCAATGCTATAAATGTTTAGAGATGAAAGCGTTTTGTTGATAAGGAAATAGAGCAGGTTAGTGCTCTATTTCAAAAGATTATTTTGTTACAAATCTTCAATTAATGCATATACTACTTCAAGATAATAATAACCTGATTGTGCATAAGTACCAAGTGGAACTTCTGAATTAGTAAATAATGCAGGAATTCCCGGAACCATTCTGTAGTGAATTCTGAATTGGTTTGTAAGTGGGTTGGCGGTAGCAGAACCTGGTTGATATGACAAAGTGCTACCAGAACCAAATCCTCCTGCAAGATATTGTGTAGTTGCAGTAGGCACACCACTTGCCACTCCAGATAAGGTTGGACCTCTCAAGCTGGAGAATGTGTCGAAGTTTTTCAATTCTGCAGTAGCTGCATTGATTCTGGAAGTTTTCATTTCTAAAATGGTGGAAGGTAACACACCCTGGCCATTTGTAGAATAAGCGTCAACCTGCGTCCAGGTATCAGAGCTTGCATACGCAAACAAGTCCCAGGCAACAGTAGCATCAACATCTAGTTTAGTAGCGTTGAATTTAGTAATACCATTTCTGTAATCGGGAACAGACTTAAAGGTGAAATTAACCGATGGATCTGTAGTCATAGTAAGGTTAAGGATGCCTTGTAAGTCCATCGTTACATAAGCATACTCTTCATCTGATAATTGGGCATAAGAACTACCTGCGAGGCCAAGCATCGCCAATAAAAGAAAGGCTTTCTTCATTTTTGAACGGTTTAATTGTTAGTTTATGGATTTATTTCCAGCGAGTTATACGAATGATGTTTTGATAAAGTTGTCTGAATGTTAAAGAATTGTAAAAAAAATATTTAGCAAAACAAAAAGGGGGAGCTGACGTTAACTGCAATTCGGTTCAGGGCAGGTTATAAAATAAAAAACACCGATAAGAGACTTACCGGTGTTTATGCAAAAAGTATCGGTTTATATTATGCTTTATTCAGTTGATAATATACATCGCTCCAGCGAAGTTCATTTTTGAATTGATACAATTCTGTGTTCTTACCAATTTTAACAAATTCTACTCCTGAAATATCAGCAAAGTCGCTCATGTGTTCAGAAGTTAGATTTTGACTATAGCAAGTATGGTGAGCACCGCCTGCTAAAATCCATGCTGCACATCCTGTTTTCATATCTGGGTATGGTTTCCATAATACACGTGCTACAGGAAGTTTAGGTAGATCATGTTGAGGAGCTACTGCTTCTACTTCGTTTACAATTAAACGGAAACGGTTACCCATATCAACAATTGAAGCATTGATTGCCGGCCCCGCAGCTACGTTAAATACTAAACGTACCGGATCTGCTTTGCCACCAATTCCTAATGGATGGATTTCGCATTTAGCTTGTCCGTCTGCAATTGACTCACAGATCTCAAGCATGTGTGATCCTAGTACCAAAGGATTGGATGGATCGAAATGGTAAGTATAATCTTCCATAAAGGCGTTACCACCTGGAAGTCCGCTGCCCATAACTTTCATTGCACGTACTAAAGCAGCTGTTTTCCAATCGCCTTCACCTGCAAATCCATAACCTTGAGCCATTAAACGCTGAGCTGCAATGCCTGGTAATTGTGCCATTCCATGCAGATCTTCGAACGTATCAGAGAAACCTTTAAAGTTTCCATCTTCTAAGAAAGCTTTTAAGCCTAACTCTATTTTAGCTGCTTCTCTTAAAGATGAATACTGTGCACCACCTTTGCGTAAAGATTCAACAACAGCGTAACGTGCTTCGTATTCTGCAGTTAAAGTATCAACTTCTGCATCACTGATCTGGTTGATAACTGAAACTAAATCACCAATACCATGAGTGTTTACGGAGAAACCGAATTTCATTTCTGCTTCTACTTTATCTCCATCGGTAACAGCAACAAAACGCATGTTATCTCCGAAGCGAACAAAACGAGCACCTTGCCAGTCGTACCAACCAGCCGCCGCACGCGCCCATGCATTTAACTGATCCAATACTTCAGGATCTTGCCAGTGGCCAACAACTACTTTACGGTTAATTTTCATTCTTGACATAATGAAACCGTACTCTCTGTCGCCGTGTGCACTTTGATTTAAGTTCATGAAATCCATATCAATAGAATCCCATGGAATATCGCGATTGAATTGAGTATGTAAATGCGCAATTGGTTTTTGAAGAGATTTTAAACCAGTGATCCACATCTTAGCAGGAGAGAAGGTGTGCATCCATGTAATTAAACCAATTACATTCGGAGCAACGTTAGCTTCCTGACAAATTGCATAAATTTCCTCAGTGCTTTTTACAGTAGGTTTGAATACTACGCGTACAGGAATTTGAGCGGCATTGTTTAAAAATGATGCAATTTCCTGAGAATGCGCTGCAACTTGTTTCAGAGTTTCTTCTCCGTACAGATGCTGACTTCCGGTCACAAACCAAACTTCAAATTTTTTAAGATCAGTCATTATTTTATTTACGATTTACGATTTACGATTTACGATTTACGATTTACGATTTTTTGCCTTAACGGCTTTTAGCTTTTAAATTTTTATCTTCTATCGGAGTTAGCTTATACAGGCCTGCTCCGTGGCGATTGATTAATTGAGAAAAGTCTCCCTTAAAAACGCCTAACTCTTTATTGGTCCACAGGTCTTTAACTTTTGCAGTAGTCAGACCAAGATCCTTTAATTTTACAGATACTAACTCTTTTTCGGGAGGAACAGGGCCTGAAGGATTCTGAGTGAAAACAAAGAATTTAATACTCGCGCCGGTGTTTTGAGTAGCGGCGGCTTTATCCAAACCGACAGTAGCTCTGAAACGAGAATAACCTTCTGGGATATCAAATTCAATCAAAGAGTTTGAATGGGTACCAATCCCATTAGAATATTCAATATTATTTACTATTAAACGATTGCCCGATACGGATCTGTTAACGCTAGCTTTTCCCCATCCGGCAGTAGCTTTTTTCCATTTCAATGAAGTTAATTGCAGCGAATCTCCATTGCTCTTGTATACTACTGGATTTATCCAGTCCGCGTGATCCCAGGAGCTATCGTCGCCACCATCAGTAACTGCAAGGTAAAGCTTAGTCTGACCCGTTATATCAATATCTACCTTTTGGCTTTGGTCCTCAGATGCTCTGTTGATTAACTTGCTCGACCAAACGGAATTTTTCTCTATCACATCCTCCTGATCATTAAAGTTGAATAAAGCAAGATATTTTGCTCCAGATTTTGGATCGTCTGCTATCCAGGCTGCCTGGCTTTTAGTCCTGAACAGCTCTTTATTGTTTCTGCTGTATTTTAAAACATCAAGAACATTTTTATTAGTCAGTAATGAATTTGTGAATTGATCATTATCCGGAAGATTGCCTCCAAACATCAAAGGTGAGCGGAAAATGCTCCAAAGAGTCATCAAAGTATACTGCTCATCTTTGGTAAAAGCAGTCATCCTTGGGTTTCCTCTTTCGGCTCTGATCCCGATCTTACCTAAAGGAAGCATATCACCATCAGGCCATGCACCTTCTTTTCTGTACTGATTCCAGCGACTGAAAACATCAAAATGTTCTTTTAACTGCTGCCAGCTATCCCAGAAATCTCCTACTGTTCTCCACATATTCGCATGGCTTTGAACATGGTGAGCTTTATTTATAGGCGTTTCTCCTGGTGAAGTACTTAAAACAATTTTTCTGCCTGTTCTGTCTATCGCTTTGCGAATCATTTCTACTTCTCCTGCGAAATAAATAGGGGAGGAGAGGTCGTCAATCTTTACAAAATCAAGTCCCCAGGAAGCAT
>Ga0157372_10005403_pt1 | contig 13582 bp, 9 predicted proteins | sample C55metaG_FD_115307 | JGI IMG/M metagenome (GOLD analysis project Ga0157372, IMG submission 115307) | Corn rhizosphere microbial communities from Kellogg Biological Station, Michigan, USA - C5-5 metaG | ecosystem: Host-associated > Plants > Roots > Rhizosphere > Soil | place: USA: Michigan... | reverse complement strand
CGTGTAATCGGCGGCAGTCTGGCGGAGACGGGGCCATCCTACAACGTGGTCACTTACGATGAATATTCCGAGGCGGAGGGTTCTTCACCGACCTTATCGGGCAGCGGCGTGAGCGACCAATTACGGTTCTATCCCGCGCGGGCGCGAATGACGACGTTTACCTATGACCCCGTGCTGGGCAAGACCTCGGAGTGCGATGTGAACAACCGCATCAGCTACTACGAATATGACCCCTTCGGCCGGCTGCATATCGTCCGGGATGAGCAGTCGAATATCATCAAAATGTATGAATACAACTATAAGCATTAGGATATGAGCCTTTCCATTCAACGATATACCGTTATCGCCCTCCTGCTGGCCGGCGCCTTCCTTTTGCGGCCGGTTACCGCGAGGTCGCAGTCCATCCAGCATGTCTACGGCAACCCCTGTGTAGGGCTGCAGAACGTCTATACCTTTGCCGGCAACGGATCGGTCACCTCCTGGAGCGTCGTCGGTAATTATACGATCGTTTCCTCCAGCTCCAGCACTCTCGTGGTGGTGTGGAATCAACCTACAAGCGGCGCCAGTGTTTCCGCCAATTACACGGGTAGTTCGGGGTCGGGCAGTGTCTGGACCGGGTCGTTCTCCATCGGTACGACGGTGACGCCGACCGTGTCGATCAGCGCCAATACGAATAATGTCTGCCAGGGCACCCCGATCACGTTTACGGCGAGCCAAAGCAATGGCGGGAGCAGTCCCAGCTATACCTGGTATGTCAATAACAATCTTGTCTCGGGGGCGACCGGGTCCACCTATACGACCAGTTCGCTGACGCCCGGCTCGCAGGTGTACTGCATGCTCTTCTCCAACTACCCCTGCGTCACCTCGAACACGGCGCAGTCCAATATCATCTCTCCGACGATCAATGCCCGGCAGAATATGACGGCGACGATCAATGGTAACTCTACGATCTGCGGCTCCGCCAGTGTGGGATTTTCCGTCGGCATGCAGAATAGCGGAGGTAACCTCACGTATCAATGGAAGCGCAACGGCAACAATGTCAGCAGCAACCAGGGCAGTCCGCCCCCTTATGCCCTGGCTTATGGCCCGGTAAATAACGGGGATGTGTTCCAGTGTGTCGTGACTTCGGATGGCTGCTATAATCAAGCGACTTCCAATTCCGTGACGATCGCCATCACGCAGCCGCAGGCTTTTTCGGTGAGTGTAGGTCCTACCACGGGGATCAGCTATTGTACGGGTCAGACCGTCACCTTCACTGCCAACGCCAATGCGGGCGTGTCGAGTTACCAATGGCAGCAGAACGGCGGCAATATCCCCGGGGCTACCGGCAGCAGCTATACGACGACGGTGACCTCACTCGCGCAGCTGCAGGGTATCGGAGTATACGTCACCGGCGGTGGCGGCGGCTGTATCACCGGTACGACGGCCACGGCCAATGCAGCCAATATTCCCTTCACGGTGAATACCTCGGTCACGCCGAGCGTCAGTATCGGCTCTTCGGCGGGCGCCAGCATCTGCTCGGGCAGCTCGGTGACCTTTACGGCGACGGCGGTCAATGGCGGATCGAGCCCGCAATATCAATGGATGCTGAACGGCAGCCCGGTCTCCGGCGCGACTGCTTCGACCTGGACGACCAGCGGGCTGACGAATGGACAGCAGGTCAGCTGTCAGCTGACGAGCAGCGCCGTCTGTGCAACGTCGACGACGGTAAACTCGAATGCGATCACGATGACGGTTAATACCATCCAGCAGATGGGGATCACGATCAGCGGTTCTTCTTCCATCTGCCAGGGCAGCGCCGTGGGTTATGGGGCGGCGGTGACCAATACGGCCGGTAACCTTACCTACCAATGGATGAAGAACGGCAGTGACATCAGCTCCGACGGCCCCGGGGCAGGCAATGTTCCGCCCTATGCGCTGCATTACGAGGAGGTCAATGACGGAGATGTGTTCAGCTGCCGGGTCAGCTCGGATGCGGCCTGCTATCTTCCCGCCACTTCGAATGGCTTCACGGTGCATGTCAACACGCCGCAGCCCTTTACCGCGGGCATCGGCACGACAGCGATCAGCCTCTGCCAGGACCACCCGGTGACGCTGTCGGCTTCGGCAAGCAGTACGCCGCTGAGTTACCAGTGGATGTTCAACGGTACCAATATCGTAGGTGCGACGGGTCCGACCTATCAGACGACGGCGACATCGGTGGCCGATCTTCACTCGTTCACCGTGCTGGTGACAACTGATCTCGGCCAGTGCATCACCTCGACCCAGGCTACGGGGACGAGTGCGCAGATACCGTTCAATATCAGTCCGAACGTGCCGACGGCTGTCAGCTTCTCGCCCAGTGACGATATCCGCATAGGCACGCCGGTTACGTTCACGACGACCGCCCTCAATCCCGGCGATCAACCTACCTATCAGTGGCAGCTGAACGGGCAGGATATTCAGGGGGCTACCGGACCTACGTATACAAAGAACTTCCAGACGGGGGCGGAATACCAGACGCTCAGCGTGACCATGGTGTCCAATGCCTGGTGTGCGATCACGCCGGCGTCGAGCACGGCGCAATACCCGATCCACCTGGCTGATTGGGAGAACCTGAACTATATCCGCGTCCACGAGGTCCATGTGGCGGGCGTTAATGACTGGATCGGCGTGGGCGCCACGGCCATGGGCGACAAGACCGAGAACACGACGTATTTCGATGGGGTGGGAAGACCGATACAGCATGTCGACCGGGAAGCGGCGACCCCGGCTTCGCCGGGTGGCGCCTGGGGGGATATCGTAACGCCTGGGTCTTATGATCCGTTAGGCCGGTCCCCGCAGGGATATTTACCGTACACCACAACCACGACCCTGGGACAGTTCAAGACCTCACCGTTGACCGAACAAGCCCAGTATTACACCAACAACTACAATGAAAGTTCCGCCTACACCCAGGTCGGCTATGAGAACAGCCCGCTGAACCGGGTGATGAATACTAAATCGGCGGGTGCTGTCTGGGCCGGCAGTTCGGGGAATTCCATCGCCTATGACCTGAACGATCAGCTGGGTGACAATGTGCAGATATGGACCGCCGGTGACAACCCGGGTGATGGACCCGTGAACCAGGGGGTATATCTTTCCAACCGGCTTTACAAAACGACGAATACCGACAGCAAGGGGAATCTCGTCATCATCTATACCGATAATTCGGGCCAGGTCATCCTGAAAAAGGTAGAGGTAAACAAGACCCACGCCAACCCATATGACGGGTGGATGTGTACCTATTTTGTGTACGACGACAGGGGGCTCGTGCGGTTTACCCTGCAGCCGGAGGCGGTCAACTACCTCCAGGGACACAGCTGGTCCTTCTCGGGCACGACCATCCTGGATGATCTGTGTTTCCGCTATGAGTATGATGATAGGGGCCGGCTTACGCTTAAAAAGTCTCCCGGCGCCCAGCCTTTGTATTCCGTTTATGACAACCGGGACCGGCTCGTCTTCCAGCAGGATGGGAATCAACGGACGCCTGCGGCACATGAATGGACGGCCACCTTATATGACGAGCTGGACAGGCCGGTGCTGAATACCTTATACGAGAGCACTGCAAGCGCATCGACCCTGCAGTCGCTGGTGCCCACCGGCAATACCCTGACGACGATGACCGTCAGCGCCCAGGGGGCGACGGTGAGGGCATTCAACAGCCCGCTGGCAGGCGCCGACCTGAATAATTCTTCCGTGACCACCATACTGAAATATTATTTCTACGACGATTACGGGTATCCGGGCGTCAAGGCCTTTAGCACGAATTTCGACAACAGCCAGGCTTACCCCACCAGCGACCCGATGACGCCGACGCAACGGACACTGGGCATGGTTACGGGAAAAATGCTCAGGGTACTGGGCACGTCGAATTTCCTGTCGGCCTCCCTCTATTATGATGAGCCGGGGCGGCCGCTGCAGCGGGCGGAAGACAACATCAAGAGCGGCCAGGATGTCATCACCAACCAGTACCGGTTCGACGACGCGCTGCTCAGCAAGGACTCCAAACACAGCACGGCCAATACGGGCATTACCAATTTCGGCATCCTGACCAAATTCGGGCTGGATTCCCGCGGCCGGGTCACCAGCCTGCAGAAGCAGTATGGGACGAACGCATTCAAGACCGTTGCCGCCTTCGATCTGGATGATATGGGCAGAATAAAGACCAAGCATCTCGATCCGGGTTACACCGGCTCCGGCAAAAACGAGCTGGAATCACTGACCTATAGTTTCAACATCAATTCGCAACTCACCGGCATCAATAGGGACTATGCTTTGAAAACGGCGGGTAAATACGACAAATGGGGGCATTTCTTCGGCCTGTACCTGGGCTATGACAACACCGACGGGATGTTCACGAACAATCAGCTGGACGGCCAGGCGGCGGGCGTGGTATGGTCTACGCAAGGCGATGATGTACAGCGCAAATATGATTATTCCTATGATCCCGCGGGAAGATTTATCAATGCGGCATTTGCCGAGAGGGCTTTGTCTACGGACCCGTGGAGCCATACCCAGACCGATTTTTCGGTGACGGGCGAAAGTGGCCAGATAACATATGATCTGAACGGCAACCTGACGAACCTGATCCATCGTGGCGTCGTGCAGGGAAATCAATTGTTCCAGAGTGTGGACGACCTGCACTATCAATACGCGACGCTGAGCAACAAGCTCACCAAGGTGAGCGACAACGGCACGATGGGGCCTGTAAATGGATGGGTGGGGGATTTTGTCGAGCGGAACACCACGGGTGGGGACGATTATATTTATGACGCCAACGGCAACCTGGTGATCGACAACAACAAGAGCATATCCGGGATCGGTGGCGCCGACGGGACGAACGGCGTCCACTATAATTTCCTGGACCGGCCCGAGACCATTCGCATCCAGGGGAAGGGAACGGTGAGGATCGTTTATGACGCCGAAGGCAATAAATTACAACGCAGTTTTACTCCCGAGGGCAGTTCTACGGCGACCACCACCAGCTATATCAATGAATTTACGTACCAGGGTGACAATTTGCAGTACATCAATTTCGAGGAGGGCCGGATAAGAGTGATGCAGGCGGTGCCGCCCGGTAGCGGGCTGGATGTGCTCAACATCGACGGGAATATCGATCTGCCGGGTGGTAACCGGGGAGCCTATGACTACTTTATCCGCGATCGGCTGGGCAGTGTCCGGATGGTCCTGACGGAAGAGACACATTCTGCCAGTGACGCCTGCACGATGGAGTTGTCGCGGGATGGCGTCGAGCCGGCCATCTTCGGCCAGGTGGATGCGAGTGGGGCGCCGACGGCGGCCAATGAGGTGAAGGCGAGGTTCCCGGTGGGCAGTATTCCGGGCCAGTAGACAGGGGGAGGCTGGAATGATGCGAGCATCGGCAGTTGGGTGTCGCAGGTGGGCAACTATGCCGCCAGCCATGTCGGACCGAATATGCTGGTGAAGGTGATGGCGGGGGATCAGATTGCTGCACAGACGCAATACTACTATAAGGATCCAGTGACCAATCCGGTGGGTGGTCCTTCCTCGGTGACCGATGTCATTACTGCCCTTGCCGCGGCGATTGCCGGCGGTCCGGCCACGACGGGCCCCGCGCACTCGGCGTTGGGTGCGTCCGGTGTGGTTTCCAACCTGACCGGGAACGTTCCTTTCGCGGCCGGCGCCGACCCGGATGCCCAGAATGGTACCGGCGACAAGCCCAAGGCCTATCTGACGGTGCTCTTCTTTGACGAACGGTTCAACTTTATCGGGGAAGGCAGCCAGGCGGTGCGTGTCCAGACGTCGGGTGGCGCCACGTTGCCCTTCCCGCCGACCCGCGCGCCAAAAAATGGCTATGCCTTCATCTACGTAAGCAACGAGAGCGATGAAATGGTGTACTTTGATAATATGCAGGTGTCGACCATTCGGGGCAATATCCTGCAGGAGAGTCATTATTATCCGCATGGCCTGAAGATGATGGCTTTGAGCAGTTCGGCGATGGGGTTACCCAATGAAGGAAAGTTGGCCAATAATTATGAGTACCAGGGGGATAATGCGGAGAGCGATCCGGATATCGGCTGGACGGAATTCGCGTTGCGGGACTATGACCCACAGATCGGGCGGTTCGTTCAGCAGGATCCCTATGATCAGTTCGCCAGTCCGTACGTGGGGATGGGGAATGACCCGGTGAACAGTGTGGACCCCGATGGTGGATTCTCGGTTCCGGGGGCGGTGATCGGCGGCATGGCCGGGTTTATTGTGGGTGGCGCTTATGCCCTGGCCAACAACGAAGACCCGGTGAAGGGCGCCGTGATAGGAATGGCGGGCGGGGCGTTATTGGGTGGAGTGTTGGGTGATGCGAATAAGATATTCCCTTCGTTCGGCGATACGCAGACGGGCACCGGTGGGCTGAATATTTCAGGGCTGCGTGGCACCAATCCTGGTTTAGCGGCCGCACTGCTGACACAGTTGCATCTCATAACGGGCCTTTTCCTGGGCACGGATGGTGCGGGCAATGTGACGTATCAAATGCATAGAGGGTGGTTCAATCATTATGTTCCGACGGTTGCGAACTTCTATTCGTCGAGCCGGTATGCGCGGAAGATGGTTGTTGAGATGGTGGATGAGGATGTGCCTGAACAGGTCGTAGAAACTAATAATCCGAGATTAAGCTATGTGCATGGAAGTGACAACGTCGTTAACCTGCATCCCGATAACGATAATGTCGAGGCGCATGGTGTTGACCCGATGACCGCCCAGATTGCGATGGTGTTCCTTCACGAGTATGGCCATACTGGAACCGGTGGCAACTATGACGATGTGGATCGTGCCAATCCTTCTAAAAGTCACCGTGACCAAGGCGGTATCAACGAATATGCCAGGCACCTGAACAGGATAAGAAGGCAAATGTCCCGAAATAACTATCTTAGCTGGGGCGAAAGAAGCGACTACAGTGCAACACCGGATGGTGGAACAGTCGATGTATTCGGAAAGTATCATGGATGGATCATTCTTCCCTTCAACAAGACCGCAGTGAAAGAGATCCGGCGGCAGCAAAGGGCTGTGCCGGGAGGCTTCAATCCGAGGAGACCGATCCGGTATAAATTTTCGCCGAAAGCAAAATATGTACGGATTTTTATAAGGTAATCTTTTAAAAGTATGCGATCATCCTTGTTTTGGACGCTGTTATTCACCACGACATTTGCTTTCGGCCAAAGCAAGGATGATCCCGCTGTGACCGAGCGGCGGATCCGGGCGATCTGTGTCTATGTATCACAAAAGGTGCTCAGTGGCAAGAAGCCGAATTTGTGGCCTGTCTATGTGGATAGTGCTAGCGCCTCTGGCGGCGGCAAACCGGAACCTATTCATTTTTCCGACACCAGTGTCGCGCATGTTTATGACGACTGGCATAAGGTGAAGGATGGAATGACTATTTTCCTGGCGCCGCCGCGGGGGGGTATTTTTCGGGGAGAGCTGAGGCCGGCCTATCGTCCCCTGGCGGGGGGGTGGACCCTGGATTTCGAATTTGATGGTGACCGGATCGTAAAGGCCGACGTCCGACAGTGGTTCAATTAAAATCATCTCAATCCTTTTTCCTTCAGCCAGGCGACGAGGTCGCCGGGATGATCCGTTTGCAGTAAGCGGGAGTTAATAAAAATGCGACGGTCGAAGACCGCCGCATTGAATTAGTGCATGGGTGACCGTTAGGCCTCCCAGAGTTCGATCTTGTTGCCGTCGAGGTCGAGGATGTGGACGAACTTCCCGTAGTCGGAGGCTTCGATCTTATCCAATACCGTGACGCCTTCTTTTACCAGCTCTTCGATGAGGGCTTCCAAATTTTCGACGCGGTAGTTGATCATGAAGTCACTGGTCGAGGGTTCGAAGTATTTGGTCTTTTCGGCGAAGGGGCTCCAGAGGGTATAGCCGTCCTTCGCCGCATCCGCGCTTTGTTGGTAGGAGAACATGGAGCCGAAGGATTCCATGTCGAAGCCCAGGTGGGTCTTATACCATTCCCTTGTCTTTTCCGGGTCTTTACATTTGAAAAAGATGCCGCCGATGCCGATTACGCGTTTCATGCTTGTATTTTTGGGTTGTGTTGGTCAAATATAGGCTATTCAGGCCTATGCCATTCAGGCCTATACCATTCAGGCCGCGGGTTGCCAATTGGGTTTCGGAGTTTTCCGTTTGAGCATCAGCGACGCCAGCAGGGAGATGCCGATGCCGACGGGCAGGACCTCGGCGTAGGTGAAGAGGACCACCATGACGGGGTTCTTGTAGAGGTCGCTCATTTGTTTTATACCGGCCAGCTTTTTTTCCAGTGCGGCGCCGGAGAGGCTGGCGCGGGCTTCTTTCGCGATGCTGGCGGCATACTTATCCATGAAGTCGGGGATAAAGAAATAATAGTCGATGCACCAGATGAGGACATAGGCGGTGGACGCGATGAGGGTGATGCCGAGGCCGATCCGGAAGGCTTTGCCGAAGCTGATGAGGCCGTCGTTGTATTTGTCGCGGTAGCTTCGGATGCCGGCATAGATAAAGGAGAAAGCGATGATCATGGAGCTGTAGCCCCAAATGGCGTTGCCGGTGTGGAACAGGCTGAGGGAGATGATGAAGAGGCAAAGGATGAGACTGGCGATGCCTCCGAAGACGAGAATAGTTTTTTTCATGGTCTGTTGTTTTATGCCTCAAAAATGGGGGTTGGGTGGCGGATTGGCTTCATACTTTCGGGTGATTTTGGATTGCGGGGCGGGTTTTCATACTTTTTGGTGACCGATGAGCCCGAGGCGGCGGGCTTTTTCGACGGCCTGGGTGCGGCGGCGGGCGTCGAGTTTTTCGAAGATGCGGGAGGAGTGGGTCTTGATGGTGTTGAGGGAGACGAAGAGGCGGGCGGCGATCTCCTGGTTGCTGAGGCCTTCGGCCATGAGTTGGAGGACTTCGAGCTCCCGGGTGCTAAGGCCGAGTTTGGCGATGGTTCCAGGGTCAGGGGTTTGGGCGGATTCGGCGGGTGGCAGGGTGATGGTGACGACCTTGGGCCGGGCCAGCTTTGTCGCCAGCCAGATGCCTAACCCGGTGAATAACACGGCGATGGCCCCGCTGTAAATCTCGATGGCATGGTCGAAGATGATAAATCGCCATTCCAGCCACTTCAGGAGGAAAAGGAGCATGGCGAGTCCGGCCCCGTAGAGGATGGTGTATCTGTGCCGGCGAAGAAAGCGGACAACCATAACTCTAAAATAACGATTATCCCGGTGGGAAAAAGGTTAGCTTTACGGGACCTAAAATCACAGCATATGTTTGAAGAGATATTAAACACCGTGAAGCAGCATCTTGCTGAGAATCCTGAGATCGCTCAGCACATCCCCGCCGAGCAACAGGAGGAGATACACAATGAGATTGCCAATCATGTGGCCAATGCGGCTAACCCCCCTGCGGAGCCGGAGTCGGGAGGCATGTTGGGTGGTTTGCTTGAAAAGGTAGAGGCCGCTATCGGCGGCAACAATCCTCTTGCCGGGGCAGTCGAAGGCGGGCTGGTGAGCAGTCTCGCCGCCAAGTTCGGCTTGTCGCCCGCTGCGACGGGAGCCATTGCCGGCGCCTTGCCGGGTTTACTGCAAAAGGTGATGCACAGGCCGGCGAACGCTTAGTTTTTATTTCGGCTGGTGCTGGATCAGCTTATTGATGACGGATTGGACGGTCGTGGAGGGGAGGGCTTCCACGAGATAGGATTGCTTTTGCTTGTCGTCGACGGCGTCGACCCAGGTGTTGGAGCCGTAGGTGTCGATGACGATATGGCCGCGCCGGAGGCTATACCAGGGGGAGTAGCCATTGATGGCGACGAGGACGGCCGTTTCGTCCCAGCTCATCCGGCCCTGAGCGTCCTCGGCGGCCTGGCGCATGCTGATGCGGAAGGCGTCCTTTGTGGGACTGTGCCGGATGGAGTTGTTGTTGACGAGGGGCAGGCCCGTCTTTATTTTCCTGCCGATCTCGAATCCACTATAAATTATGGGGGTGGGCCAATTTTTGGAAACGGCGAGCGCCGCGGAGACGTCGCGCTGGATATTGAATTCCTTGCCGCGGGGAAAGCCGCCGGCCATGCAAACCAGTAATTTCACCTTCTTCTTTGCCAGCTGTTGGCCATCCAGCGGGGAATTCTCGTCGGGGTTGGTCTCGAGCAGGTCTGCCAGGTTGGTCTGGAAGCCCACCGTGATGATGACGACGCTGTGGTCGGGTTGCTGGGCGAGGATCTTCCGGTACAGGGGGATGGCGTAGTTGCCGTCGGTGTTGGTTTGGATGGTATGCGGATAGTTGGCGATGATGCTGTCGGTCCAGTGTTGCTGATCGCGGATATCGGGGGCGTTACCGCCGGGTACGCCGACGGGGATCTCCGGGCGGTGGAAGTAGGTGTTGAACACGTTGAGGACGGCGGCGACGCCTTCATAACGGTTGCTGGCCATGGTCGCGAGGATGCGGCATTTGCCGCTGTCGGCGAAGGCGTGGAGCATCGTGATGGCGCCGACGTCGTCATAGTCGGGGCCGATATCGGTGTCGAAGATGACGGGGATGGGTTGCTGGGCCCGGGTGGTGGCGGGGCCGAGGAGGGTGAGGGTGAGGAGGAGGGGGGCGGCGAGTCTGAGCATGGGGGAAAGCGTTTGCGTTGCCGCCGAAGCTACAACTTTATTCGGAACGTAGATTGTTCGAAGGGTTCGTCAACGCCGCCTTTATCGTCTGCAGGCTCACGGTCGCCAGGGCGATGAAAAGGGCGATGGCGCCGGCCAGGACGAAGATGTACCACTCGATGGAAATTCGGTAGGCGAAGTTGCGAAGCCACTGATCCATGGCAAACCAGGCTAGGGGCGTGGCGATGAGGATGGACAGGGCGACCAGCCGCAGGAAATCCTTTGACAGCAGGAATACGATGCCGGGGACGGTGGCGCCGACGACCTTGCGGATGCTGATCTCTTTGGCGCGGCGCTGGATCATGAATGCGGTCAGGCCGAACAGGCCCATACAGCCGATGGTGATGGCCAGTGCGGTGAGATAAAGGATGACGGTGTTGAAGCGCTGGTCGGACTGGTAGAGTTTGTTGAAGTTCTCATCGAGGAACGAATAGCGGAAGGGGCGGCCGCCGGAATAATTGGCCCAGACGCGCTGCACGGTGGCGATGGTCTTGTCGAGGTTGTTGGGCGACACCTTGAGGGTGAAATTGGTCTGCCAGCCGCCGCCGATGAAGAAGGCGAAGGGCTTTATCTCACTGCGGAAAGACGCGAAATGGAAATCTTTTGCCACGCCCACGACGCGCACATAATTGACGGTGTCGTTGTCTTCCTCATAGGTGACATACTGACCAATGACGGGCTGGGGGACGCCCATATCCTTCACAGCCTTTTCATTAAGGATGACGCTGCCGATGAATCGTTCTTTCTGGGGATCGCGGTTGTTGGCGATGGTGTCGGCCGGGAACGCGGGCGAGAAGCCACGGCCTTCCTTTATTTTTATCCCGAGGACATTGAGGTAGTCATAGCTGACGTCGAGGAAATTGACGAGCTGGCCATTGCGCGACCCTTTGGCCCGCATGGTGCGGGTCCAGTTCATGCCGCCGACGATGCCGTTGGCCGTGGCCACGCGCTGCACGCCACTGATGTTGAGCAGGGAATTTTTCATCGCCTCGCGATCGCTGGGGGAGAGGCTGCCGGCATCGCTGAGGATCATCACCTGTTCCTTATCAAGCCCGAGCCGTGCATTACGGATATACGAGAGCTGTTGCAGGACGATGGCCGTGCCCACGATCAGCGCGATGGTGATGGTGAACTGGAAGACGACGAGGACCTTGCGCAGCGAGAAGACGGAGCGTTCGGGGAGGCTACGGGCCTTGAGGACCCAGACGGGTTTTATGGCCGAGAGATACAATGCGGGGTAGAGACCGGCGAGCAGGCCGATGGCGAGCAGGGCGCCGAGGGTGCCGGCGAGCCAGACGGGCCGCAGGAGCAGGGACAGGGAAAGCTGCTTTTGCACGAGGGTGTTCAGTGCGGGTAGGGCGAGCTGCGCGAGTACGAGGGCCAGCACGAAGGAGAAGAGGACGGTGATCATTGACTCGATGAGGAATTGACGCACGAGGAGGCTGCGGACGGCTCCCGTGACCTTTCTCACGCCGATCTCCTTGGCGCGCAGCGCCGAGCGGGCCGTGGAGAGATTGATATAGTTAACGCAGGCGATGGCGACGACGAAGAGGCCGATAATGGAGAAGGCGACGACGTAGAGGATATTCCCATTGGGTTCGATCTCCCATTTCAGATCGGAGTGCAGATGGATATCCGTGAGCGCCGTGGCGAAGAAGATGTTCTTCGGGTCCTTGTCGTTTTGTTTATACAACTGCTGCACCTTGGGGACGACGGTGGCGATGCGGGTATCGGGCTTTAGCTTGACATAGGTGTACCAATTGTACTGGCCCCAGTTTTGATCGATGTTCTGCTGCATGGGCAACAGAAAATCATAGTGTATATGGGCCTGTTCTGGGACATCGCGGATCACGCCGGTGACCTGGGCGTCGCCCCGATCGGTCCGAAGTACTTTATGCATGGGGTCTTCGCTGCCGAAGTATCTTTTTGCCGTGGTCTCGGTGATGACGACGGAGTTGGGCTCTTTGAAGGCGGTGGCGGCGCTGCCCTCGATGAACGGAACGGTGAAGACGTCGAAGAAGCTGCTGTCGACGCGGAACACGCGTTCTTCGAGAAATTTCTTATCGTCGCCATATTGGATGAGGGTCTTGCTGCCCCAGCCGGGGAAGACGCGGGTGACATGCGCCACTTCGGGGATGAATTTTTGCATGGCGGGCGCCAGCGCGGGGGGCGTAGTGGCGTCGGGGAGAAGGCTGCCGTCGTCGTTGCCGAAGTCTTTGGCGATGCGATAGATGCGGCCGGCGTCTTTGTTGTACCGGTCGTAGCTGAGCTCGTCCTGCACGAAGAGGAAGATGAGGAGGCAGGAGGCGAGGCCGACGGCCAGCCCGACGATGTTGATAAAGGAGGTGCTCTTGTGCAGGAGCAGGCTGCGGAGCGCGATCTTGAAATAATTCTTTAGCATGACCTTGTTTTTATTCACTGCGTAATGCGTCGACGGGGTTGGCGGTTGCGGCCCTCACCGCCTGGAAGCTGACCGTGACCAGCGCGATAGCGACGGCGCCGGCGCCGGCAACGGCGTATATCCACCAGGGAACGGAGGTGCGATAGGCGAAATCTGCCAGCCATTTATGCATGGCCCATCCCGCGATGGGGGCGGCAATGGCGGTGGATAGCAGTACAAGCACGACGAAGTCCCGCGAAAGCAAAGATACGAGATGGGGTACGGTGGCGCCGAGGACCTTGCGGATGCCGATCTCCTTTGTGCGCTGGCTGGCGGTGTAGGCAGCCAGTCCGAAGAGACCCATGCAGGAGATGAAGATGGCGATGGCCATGGCAAGGTTCATGATCTGGGCGGTCTTCTGTTCACGTTCGTATAATTTGGCGATAGATTCGTCGAAAAAGCGAGCATTAAAATACGCGTCCGGGAAGATGGCCTTGAAGCTATGCTCTACCCGGTCGAGCAGGGTCTT
>Ga0157372_10005402_pt1 | contig 13582 bp, 18 predicted proteins | sample C55metaG_FD_115307 | JGI IMG/M metagenome (GOLD analysis project Ga0157372, IMG submission 115307) | Corn rhizosphere microbial communities from Kellogg Biological Station, Michigan, USA - C5-5 metaG | ecosystem: Host-associated > Plants > Roots > Rhizosphere > Soil | place: USA: Michigan... | reverse complement strand
TCTTTGAAATCAATCTGCACATCGTTCGTCTCAGAAACTTCTTTGCAGAAGCTCTTGGCTGCGGCAACAAGCCCCAGATATTCCAGCTTCGACGAATGCAGCTTGTGGGACAGGCTCTGCACATCCCTGCCAATCTCGGCGATGCGTCGCTTGGCGTGTTCTAGATGGTCGTGCAGAATGGGATCGTGGCCTGCGCTCTGATCACATTGATCCAATTCGACAGCCAACAAGGCAAGCTGCTGGCTGACATCGTCGTGAAGGTCCCTTGCGATCCGGGTGCGCTCTTGCTCTTGTGATTGAATCAATTTCCGACTCAGCCCCGAAATCGCTGCTTCCATCTGTTTACGTCGCGTGACGTCTTCAGCGAGGATGAGAATCCCTCCGGTCGTCCCGTCCGCGTTTTGCCAAGGCCGAACCTCCCAGCGTGCCCAATGAGGGACGTCCTGCCCAACCCAATAGTCTTCGTCCGCTCGCAGGGTTTCTCCTTGAAGGGCGCGACGGTGAACCTCTTTCCAACGCTCAGGCATCTCTGGAAAGATCTCGTAATGGGAGCGCCCTATTATTTGCCTTTTGCCAGGCAAGTAGTCAGTGCACCATCGGTCACTGACTTGCAGATAATGCATGTCACGGTCGAGCATCGCGACTGCTGACGGCACATTTTTCACGAAGACTCGCAGCAGTTCCTCTCGTGATTGCAGTGCCGTGGCCTGTGCTTCTAGAGTGCGATTCAAGCCCAAAAGTCTCTCTTCTGCTTCCTTGCGCTCACTCACATCAACGTTGACCCCCAACATCCGTAAAGGCTCGCCGAAATCGTCCATTAAGGCCTGCCACCGTCCAGCTATCCAATGAACACTTCCGTCTGGCCAGACTACTCGCCACTCTCCTTTCATCGGTTGTCCGGTTTTCAACGCCTCGTCGACCGATCGAAGTACCCGTTCAAGATCATTCGGATGGAGCAGCTTTTCCCAAGCAGTCTGTGTTCCGGCAAAGGCGCCAGGCGGCAAACCATGCATCGCTTCCAATTCCGGTGTCCAAGTATCCGCCCCGGTGCGAATATTCCATTCAAAAGCTCCGATGCGAGCGGCCTGTTGTGCCAAGCGTAGCCGTTCTTCGCTATTACGTAATGATTCTTCTGCCTTTTTTTGATCTGTGATTTCCTCCACCATGGCTATTACCAGCGGCGAGGGCCGAGACCTCAGAAGCGAAAGACTCAAGCGGCCCCAAACTAAGGAGCCGTCTCGATGAAAATAGCGTTTTTCTAGTTGGTAGTGATCTATGGCGCCCGCTCGCAATTGTTGGAACAGTGCCCAGTCCTGCTCGGCATCCTCGGGAGGAGAGAAGTGAACGCAATGTTTGTTTCGCAATTCTTCTTCGGTAAAACCTAGAATCCCGCAAAATGCTGGATTGATAAAAAAAGGTTGCCCCTCTAGGTCCTCGACCACTATCCCAATCGGACTCGCGTCAAAAATGTCGTGGAGCAACTGGTAGTCCACAACTGCCCTAGGGCGGCTGGTCGCCATAACAACTCGAGATTAATACCTAAAAACAAGCCCTGGGCACCTGTCAGCCATGACAGTGGCCAGGGAAGCTAAAACTCCACTGACGGACTTCGATATGGTTTTGTCGGGTGTCTTCAAATCAATTCCGGGTCAGCGTTCCACGATTCGAGTACTCGGTCGGGTGGGCGGCCCCAGAAGGTTCCACCCGCCAAGAGCGCAACAATAGCCAGAACTAGATTCCGAGCGGCTTGGGATTTGAGCACATAGCCCTGGGCTCCTGCCTCCTGGACATCCGTCGTTAATCGCTCTGACTGGTGCGTTGTGAATATCAGGATCGGAAATGTCATACCCAAACTCGCATCTGGGCGGCTGCTTCCAAACCACTCATGTGTGGCATAGTAATGTCCAGAATTATCAAGTCGGGTTTGAGTTCCTGGGCAACTTGGATCGCTTCCTTTCCATCCGTTGCTTCTCCGCAGATAGTCCATTCTGGGCGCAGCTTAGCTAGTAAAGACTTCAAACCTTCACGTAAGACTTCATGATCATCTACGATAAGAATGCGGGCGCTCATAGGAATGCTTCCTCTAGGATTGATTTTGATGCTTTTGATTACATCTCAGCTAGAGGCGGTGGTGGTGGATTGCTGTTTTGTTAGCGGTATCCTGGCAACGACTTCGGTTCCATGCTGATTCGAAACAACATCGAGTACACCTTTCAATTGGCGCACTCGTTCGCTCATTCCGCGTATACCGACGCCGAGTGAACCCATCCAGTCTTGACTGCCCTGCTCCAAGATTTCAGTGGGCATTCCTTTACCGTGGTCTATAACTTTCAGGATCACGGCATCATCGGCGCGAGATACGCTAATCTCGGCAATGTTGCTGCCGGAGTGCCTCTGAACATTTGTTAGGCATTCTTGAAGCACTCTGAACAAAACCAGTTCGGAGTCTCGGTCTAAGCGTTCGACATCGTCTGCAATCTGGAAGGTAGTCTTGATTCCGCTTCTTGCCGAGAATCCATCCAAATACCAAGGAATGGCCGACCTCAGTCCGACTTCTTCCAGCATCGGCGGATATAGCAGATATGAAATCGTTCGCACTTCTTTGACACACTCCTCCGTCAAAGACGCGCATTCCGTGATTTCCTGTGCCGTGCCTCTCATTGAGTCTAACTTCATTTTCAACACGGACAGGTATTGTCCTAGGCTGTCGTGAATCTCGCGCCCGATGCGCCGTCGTTCTTCATCCTGCGTACGGAGAAGGTGCAGAGATAAATCCCGCAGAGACTTCTCTGACTCTTGCAGTTTCCGTTGCGAGTCCTCTAACGCTTTTTGGGACAGCATTCGCTGTGTGAAATCTCGGGTGACCTTTGTGAAGCCGATTAACGTCCCGTCACGGCCTCTGACCGGGGTGATCAGGACGTTGGCCCAAAATCTAGTGCCGTTTTTGCGCACTCTCCAGCCTTCGTCCTCAAATCGGCCTTCTCGGACCGCAACATCCAATTCCCAAGCTGGCTTGCCGGCCCGAATATCTTCCTCAGGGTAGAACCGCGAAAAGTGTTGGCCAATAATCTCCGATGCTTTATAGCCTTTAATGCGCTCTGCACCGGTGTTCCAGGTGCTTACACAACCTTCCGGGTCCAGCATGAAGATTGCATAGTCCTTAACGGCATCAATGAACAGCCGGGCGCGTTCCTCACTCCGACGAAGAGCCATTTCTGAACGCATCTGCTCAGTCATGTCGCGTGTGACCTTGCCGAATCCAACCAACTTCCCGTCTGCTTCCTTCACGGCGGTGATGGTCACTCGCGCCCAAAAGTTTGATCCGTCTTTGCGAACTCGCCAGCCCACGTCTTCAACATGGCCGTCCCTCGTGGCACGTTCTAGCAGCCTTTGTGGCTTTTCCGAGGAAACGTCGTCTTCTGGATAGAATTTCGAGAAATGCTGTCCGATTATTTCGGCTGCTGTATAGCCTTTGATCCTTTCGGCGCCAGGGTTCCACGAAGAGACGCGACCTTCGACGTTCAACATGAAAATCGCGTAGTCATTCACGTTCTCTATGAACAGCCTGAATGGCTCGTTCCTCTCCTGCCATTTGATCTGGTTCAAAATGTTAAGCTCCTGGCGTAATTCACTCGCACCTAGTGAGCCAGCCCCGACAATTCCCGTGTGCTCAGCACAAATCTTCTTTATAGAGTCCGCGAATTGTTCTCGGCAGAACCCCTGAAGTGGGTAGGCACAATGCAAGGAAAAGGAATGCGTTGTTGCGAGTTGATTCCAGAGTTTTTCAAGTCGCAGCGCTGCTTCATCCTGCCCTTCAGCCCATAGAAGGGCTACCATCTCTCCAAACGCGACCACGCGACGGTTATCGCCTTGAGATGCCTCTGCCGCGCGAAGGATTACAGACCCAATGATTTTAGAGAATTTTGCCGGGTCGGGCTGCCCATTTATCATGAACTTGGCCATCACCTCTGTCGCAGCAAGAGCAATGTACCTTCCCTGTCTGGTTGCTTCGCCTGTATTCAGACCACTTTCACTTAACTTCCGAGTGAGAGTGTCGATGTGAGCGTGTGTAGCAATGATCACTGCCGAGTGCCCTTGCGAGAGCGCAGAACCAATGGAGGAGTTCAATTCATGCATTAACAGTCCGTCCTCTCGATAAAATTGGACGGTATGTATGTGCTCCACAGGAGGAGTTGGAATTTGGGCGGCGCTCAATTTGCTTACCCTGTTGGCTGATACCGGGCAACTTCCGGTTGACGAATTTTGACATAACGCAAAATACGCGTTCTATACAGGAAACCCTGTAGGGGAAGGGGCTTGGTTCGAGAGCGAACATACATCGCCGATTTTGCCATTGCGTTGCGACATGTCGTTTAGCGGTTCGTGCTTGGCGACAATTCTCCTACGCTTCCCTTTTCGAGGGTCGGAACGTCAAAACCCTGGGGGAGGGACGATGCTGCATTTGATTCAACAGCCTAAAGCTCGGATCGTTTCGGTTTTTCTTATTATGGCGAATATCGGCGTGGCCCGGGCGCAGAACACAAGTACGGATGTTTTCCCGATCATTGATGTTCAGCATCATGCCATGGACAATGATAATGGCGGCCCGGTTCTCCCGATGTGCCCGAATACCTCTAAATTTACTGCTTCTGATCCTAAGAGCGATAAGGGGCAGGACTGCAGTCCGAAGCTCTGTACCGCGGGCCTGCGCTCTGATCACACTGATCCAATTCGACAGCCAATAAAGCAAACTTGGCTGACATCGTCGTGAAGCTCCCTTGCGATCCGGGTGCGCTCCTGCTCTTGTGATTGAATCAATTTCCGACTCAGCCCCGAAATCGCTGCTTCCATCTGTTTACGTCGCGTAATGTCTTCAGCGAGGATGAGAATCCCTCAGGTCGTTCCATCGGCATTTACGCCAAGGCCTCTCGGAATGCGTGAGGGATCGTTGTATCAGTGGCTCTGCCGGATGACGGAAACTTCTTGCAGGGAAGCGAGTATCCCAGCACTCCCGTCACACTTCGAAAACACACGATTGATGCCCGCCGCTTTAGCAATCTGAGAGAGTTGCCGATTACTGTAGAGCGTGAACATCAGTAAGACGGTGTTTGGCGCAATTTTGACAATTTGGGGTGCGGCTTCGAGTCCGCCCATCACCGGCATATGCAGGTCTAAGATGACCACGTCAGGATGAAATTTGCGAACCATTTCCAGCGCAACCGCTCCGTTTTCGGCCTCACCGCAGACTTCCCAACCAGGATTCAGCTCAATCGCGGAGCGCAAAAAGTGGCGGGCCACCGCACTATCATCGACAATTAAAATTGTGTAGGACACACGGCCATCGGTGCCCCAGAAAGCAGCTGGCCGTGTCAGATCGTCCGTGGCAGCGGACGGCAGCGAGGAAGGACATTCTCAGGGTACAGGTCGCTACGTTTTACGGAAATACAGCGAATGCTGTACGGCAGCGCACATTGTATTGTTCGGCACAAGCTAAACAAGGCCCCCAATACCAACTCTGAGAAGGAGTAGTATTGAAGAGTCTCTTAGGCATCTTTCCGCCGCGCCCACTGGGCGACGGTTCCTTGCTCACCTGACAGCATTCCGCTGGACAAGGAGCCGTAATGGCGAAAAAAGCTCCCATTCGTGTCCCATTAGCAAAGCCCCCGACGGACGGTGATGGAAATGCCGTTCACAACGAAATCCTGCTAAGCCTTTCTCAGAAAGAATGTAAGCAACTGGTCCCCCACCTGGAATTAGTTCGGTTGAAACTCCATCAGGTGATATATGAGGGCGGGAGAAACCATCAAGTTGGGTTATTTCGTGAACACAGGCTTGATGTCGATTTTGGCCGTTCAGCCGGACGGAAAATCGGTTGAGGTTGGTCTCATTGGCAAGGAGGGATTTAGTGGATTACCTCTGCTTGTAGGCTATCGCAGCAGCCCCACCAGAGTTGTGACGCAAGGCGATGGCACAGCCTACAGATGTGATGCCCAGAGGCTGAAACAAATAATGGCGCAGTGCCCCGAACTGGAACAGAAACTTCATCGCTATGGCCACCGGCTGGCCATGCAGACCACGCAAATCGCAGCTTGTAATCGGTTGCATGAAGTGGACGAACGATTGGCGAGGTGGATATTGATGAGTCAAGACCGGCTTGATTCGAAACAGCTGCCTTTGACTCAAGAATTTTTAGCGCAGATGCTCGGGACCAGGAGGGCAAGCGTTACTGTGGCTGCAGGTATTCTGCAAAAGGCCGGACTGATCTCCTACACACGGGGCAACGTCACGATCCTGGACCGGGAAAAGTTGGAAGATGCAGCCTGTGATTGCTACGACCTCGTGCGCCAACAACTTGCGAAATGGGGAACGGAAGCCAAGTAGTGTTTGTACGGCATCGTACATTCACATGCCATCTGCCGTGCTGACCGGTTCCATGTTCCCGCGCATACTTTTCTTTAGCTCATTGTCAGTGTGGCGGGGCGGTTTTATGGCAACTAGAGCGGGATACCAGCACTATCGCATCGACGAAGTATCAGCATCGGCCGACCTGAGCGCCGGCCGTAGTTCCGCAGCTCTGCAATCCTGGAAAGAAATAGCATCCGAGTTGAATCGCGGTGTCCGAACGGTGCAGCGTTGGGAACGTGACCTAGGCCTTCCTGTGCGACGGATCGGCAGGAGTCGCCGAGCTCCGGTATTTGCCTTCAAGAACGAATTGCATTCCTGGTTAAGAACGAGCGGTGGAATACAGGCCTGTGGCGTACGGGCACTCTCCACTTATGCACAACCAGAGGTGGAAGACAAGAGTGCACGAAATACTGAGCTGCTGCAAGCACTTGAAAAGCTATTTGCAGCTGAGCCTTCAACGCATTCAACGGTGGAGTGTTCCGAGTGCGGCTGTCCCATGCGGCTTCTGAATGGCTATTTTTGGATTTATGGCAGCCGCAAAAAGCGGAGGTTGTCAATTCCGATTTGCCCCGAGTGCAATATTGAATTCGTGGAGGCTGTCAATCGTTCTCAACGCCTCCATATCCAGTAAGCCATTCAAGATGGAGGAACAAATTGGGAGTTCCCTCCTGTGTCGCGTCCAATCGAATCCCGGTTCGACCGTCAGTTGGCTTTGTAAATCTCGTTTTCAACATCTTCTTGAGACCCGCAGAGTCCGCAATGGGAATACGTTGAAGAGCTTCCCGGGTCGGTGATTCCGTGGGTGAGTACTCGGTAGACCCTGTTAATGGAAATTTGACTCCTCTTCCCCGGGCCCATTCACAATGGCACAAATGTGATCTTCTTTGAGTTCGTGCTGGCGCCATAGTTCACATAGCGATTTCCGCCTCCTGGGCAATCAATCGCGATAGCACTTATCAACCGCGAGTGACGAGAATTTTCCTTATGCTCATTTGTACAACGCTCGCGGCCCGAGTCATGCGGCTCGTGCCTTCGCAGAGGACAGGCACGCCGTCACCTCACGGAGGACCTGCTCGTAGTCAGCGGCTATCGCCCGCTCCACATGAATACGAACGCCTTTTACGCCTGCTTCTTGCGCCAACCTCTTGAAGTCAATCTGGAGAAAGACTTCCAACTGCTTAGGTGTCAAGACGGCAATGGGAACAGTAGCGGACTGGCCGGTCGCGATCTCGATCTTCACGCAGTACGGGGATTCGAACTGTTGCGTTTCCGGATTCATGCGACACATCCCTTTATGGAGCGAAAAGTGGAGGCAAAGACTCTAGCATTTTAGCGTTCCCCCGCCCCATGCGAGTAATACTTGAGGCACCTCCAGCCAATCTTCCAACATCAGCATCCACGTCAACGTCACCCACCGCGAGCGTTAGCGACCGCGCAGCTCGTTACCATTTACACGTTCCAGTTGCGTCACTTCAACTTCCTATGTCCTATTCCGTCAAACGCGGAGGCGGAGATTGGGCTTATACATTGCGGGAAACATTTGGTACACCACCGCTTGGGGAGACTGGGAGCGACAGTGGCGAAGAAATAGGTAGAGTCGAGAACGGGCGCATTGGCTTTATTCTCCCGGTGGCGGTTGACTGCGCTTTCGCACCATCGCCTCAGTCCGGTTTTGCCTGGCCCTGTTCCTGTTCCTGCTCATCGAACCGAACAGGCGGATCTCCCGCATTCGGCTCTCGGAAAAAACGAACACCTACCGAACTAGGCATGGAACGCCGTCTGAAATTTCTGAACACAATCTTGGGGCTGCTAGACGTATCGTGAATTCCCAGGTCCTTCGTCGCTTCGTGCGCAAGCCTTTAACTGATCCCGGAGTTACCCCGGCTTCCTAGGTACTACGGACCACTCCGCCACCCACATGGCCCGGCATGTCTCTCACGCGCTTCCAGTCGATCCGGACCATGATCACCGCTGGGGGCTTCCCGTGTTGCGTCTGGCCTCCTCTGCCTACATGCCCTCGCCACTACCCCGGTCACAATAAAGGACCATTCAGATGAGCTAAGTTGTTTTCAAACACTTCCCTTCTCTCCTTAATGGTGTCCTCGATGCAACCCCCGGGCGATCCGCCCGTCAGCATCCGAATAACGTAGAGAGACCACCGTCGGTGACCCCGTTCCTTCGACCTGGAACACAAAAGCCTTGCCATCTGCAGGTTTCGTAGCGTATCCACCCGACACGGAGCTTCGAGCGTGGCCGCAACCTGTAAACAGCCACTACCATACCTGCGAGGAACAGTGCTCCGGTTACGGCAGCAAATGCATTATTTGGCTGACGTTTCATGATCACCTATTTGGCAATTCGCGTTATAGAAGCAAGCTCCCGCTCCAACCTAAGTCGGGATCTTGATTGGAATTAATTCCCCCGTGCAACGAGCACTCAGCATGGAGTCGATTGCATCCTGAGCGGTGTACTTCCCCATAGCAAGCGCTAGCCTGCGTTCGGAAGTGGTTTTTATCGAACTGCCCATTTCAATCACGTACTGCGGTCCATGCGCACCCACGCGATTGAGTTTCACAATAAACTTCGTGTTGGTCATATCCCATCTCTTTCTTGGTCCTGGAGTGTCCTTACTACGTGCTCAACTGGCCCCAGTTCGGTAAACCTCTCCGGGGGGTGGAATGTCCATCAAGAGACCATGTCTCTAAGGAAGTGGTATTCCTCAAGTACTTCGGGCGGATGATTGTCCCAAGAGTCGCCGAACACAGTGCCGGGTTTCCTTAGATAAGTTGCTCGATGCGTTCTTCAATCTGTTCAAGATCCTCGTTCGTCAGCGAAGCCCTGAACAGCTCCCGCTCGGCGTTGGCTGGCCGCTGTTTTCCTCTGGCCCACAGACGTATCGCTGGATCATCATGTTTGCGATTTGCATTGATTCCTTCTTGATGGCCTTTCATCCGTTCTCGTGCTTCGTCGAGTTTCGCTCTCAGATGGTGATTCATTGGTCGCCCTTTTCACTTTCTACAACCCCGCGGCTTCCCCCGATATGCAGCGGAACTTCCGCAGGAAATAATCTACCAGAGCCTCCCGCAGGCTATTTTTGGCGCGCGGTCCTACTACCTTGCGGCGGCGGGATTAGGCCCACAGCAGAAAGGACTTGGTAGAAACCCCTTGGGTAGCCTTAGGGGATACTCGCTTTGTCCAGCCCTCACGAGTTCGAGTTGTCCCTAATGTCGCATCTACTGTAAAGTTCCTCCGCATTCTTGAAGACATTACCGAGCGATTCTGGTCATAACCCGTCAGACCGGAGCCTGCACAGGATCCCCAAGGCTCGCAGGCGTTGCCGCAGCGAGAACATACAACCATAGCTGCGTCATGACGGCGGTGCCAAATGAGACGTCAGTGGGGTTGATCAGATGAACGCGCACGCGTTGTTGCCTCCTTGTACACGGGATGGTCGACGGGCACTGCACTGCGCTCAAACGATGAATCTGGGACTTTCGAAGGTTCGGAAACAGCTCAGCAGTTCACGAATCCGGGAGAACGGAAGCAGAAGAAATTGTCGCGTGCCGTCAGTGTGAAAATCTGGTCAAAATTGAACACTCGCCGGAAGTTCAACGACAGGGCGGGACTTGTTAGAGCTCAATCGTGCAGACCCACGTTCAAATGCGAAACCCAATCTCCGGAACCGGTTCATGAAGAAACTCACGCGCGAACGGGTACCGATCATCTCTGCTATGGTCTCCCGGCTGATCTTGGGAACAAGCGTCACGGGTACTCCCTCTTTGCCAAAGTGCGCAGTGAGCAATCCACCGGGCTTTTCCTGGTTACCCTGAGAAAGAAAATACACAATGTAATGTATCGAACTAAGTCATGCGTGGCTTATATTCTCAGCATCTTAAGCACGAGTACGTGGTGGACTTCTGGTGCCGAAAATCCTTCAGATGCCCGCAAATGCCGCACAGAGTCGAGAGAATCACATCATCCACTACCCTCGTGTACAGTGCCAACGTTTCTTTGCGGACTTCATGCGGGATACGCGGCTGTGCCCCGAGGTATATCACTGTGTGATTCAGTGCGACGGGGAGCGCGAAATTCTTTACTGGTCACAGCACTCCTCTTTGGAAGACGCACAAAGCGCGGCGCAGACTGAACTTGCTTCGATTGTGGATTCCAGCATTGGAGCAGTCGGTTAGCGTGCACAGTTTTCTTCGCCTACGGCGTATGCCTATCGAGGAGCTTTCTTCTTCATCCTGAAAACAAGAACTACGAAAACGGCGACTGCCAGAACTCCGGCCACTACACGAATTGTGTGACATTGTCCAATGGGCTCTCCTCACGGCGAATATTAGAAGCAGATTTTTACCCCATATAATTACCACTGAGAACACGCGAGTACAGCGATCTTGCCACCGCACAACTTTGTATCTCTCAAAAAGACTTCCAGGATTGCGGAGTTTCCTCGCCTATGGTGGCAGGACTGAATCCCCGCAATGCATGAGAATCATCTGGGCTTCTCAACGCACCCAGACCAAAGGTCGATGTCCCAGGTCTTAGCGAACCCAGAAGTTATGTGCGAGGGATCGACCCGTTGTAATTCCACGGCGTCCTTTTTGACGTGTTTTGCTATCCCGATTCCTAAACTCTCGCAACGTCTCTGAAACGTAGTGAGGCTCTCCTCGAACGAGTACATGCAGACTTTCTTTCCGTGCCCTGCGGCGGATGCCGCAAATTGCCCCGCGAGCGAAGATTTCCCGATGCCTGGAGGACCAACGATGATCACGCCAAAACCCCACGCGATCGGCCCGCCCATGAGCTCATCCAATTCTTTTATGCCGTTCGCAAGAGCCGGACTAGCATTGAATCCATGGCGAGACTCTCCGGCCGCAGCCAAACGGGGAAACACTTTTATCCCCCCGGTAGCGATGCGGAAATCGTGAGCGCCTTCGATGAAGGGGACGCCGCGCATGGTTGCTGCGTTTATCTTGACGAGCGTTCAATTTCTTTCTGGCAGCGGATGCGCGCATCATTGTGGTACCTAAGAGCATGGTTAAGAGGCATTGCCTTGAATGCGGTGGTGAACTTGTATTGGCATTTCAACCCAGCGAAAAGGCGTGGCACGGTCCGGGATCGGGGACTGAGACGAGAACAAGCAAAAGATGGAGGTGCGGCACCTGCGGACATGAATTCACTGCCGAACAGCTTCGCGCCGGCAAGCTTCTCACTCCGCCAGGTTAGAGCAGACATAGCGAACTGATCAATCTGCATCGACGGCCCTGGACAGTTCGCTGCTTACGTCAGCTGAAAGAACTTTCGAGCTTGAAAACACGTACACTAGGGTATGCACACCGATAAACAGTTCAACGCAGCCACTATCGAACGCCTGGCGCAGCAGAGTGGATTGCTGCTGAAGACGTATAGAGCGGAGTTTGCCAGGGATCCCGACAGCCAGGCGACAAAATCGTCGCGCAGCAATTTAATCGCCCTGCTTCATACCATTCATCAAGTCTATGGAGCTTCGAATATCTCTCTCGGTGTGGGTTCTTCAGATCTTCTCGCCGAGTTGGACGGTAACTGGGGCCCAGCCCTTGAAGCTATCTAATCTGTACAAACTGCTTTGCAGGACAGACGAGAATCTGGTCAAAATTGATCAGATTGCAACCAAGGATTGCTCTAAAGTTGGTGCAGTCGCACTGGAAGCGCCCCGTAAGCATTTTAAGGAGTGTCCCATGATGTCGCCGGAACCCGGTCCCAACCGCTTAAACATGAAATTCTCAGAGTCCGGCAGGAAGGTTGTCATTCACCTTGTACGCGGCCTTCCACCGAAGATCAGCCGGGACCAGAAAACCATTACAATCACGTTCCCAGATCGTTTTCCCGTTCGCAATAAACCGACCAAGCCGTAGCTGATGTGTCCCAGCCGCTCCGGTCCCCGTTGCGTGAGGCGGCGTGCCATCTCAACACTCGCGCAGTTCTCAGCGGGGTGCGACCCTCCAACCTGGCTTCCACTCCACAGTAAAAGTTGCTTTTCGCCAGAAAACGCCTTGGGCTTCCCATCAGGCATCACGCCGGCCTCAGCACTTTGCGACATTCGAGGCAATACGTCTCATATCTCGGCGTAATGAGTCCGCAAAATGGGCAGATTCGCTGCGAAGCGAAATCGCCGTCGTGCCTTTCCACGCCTAATAATTTCCTCATTTCAGCACTGAGGAAAGCGCGCGAACTGCGAACACGGACGAGTAGCCGATGAAGAACGGACGGCATGGTCAATCCTCCGGTGATACTCTTAAGATGCTCATCCTGTGTGTGGAGGATCTCTAAAAGAGCTGAAGAGCAACGATCACGTTGCTCGCCAATTAACAACGACAGATGAGGTCTTGGAGATTCTGTGCACAATCGCTCTTACGGCAGACTCGGCGGCGTCCCGCCTATCCGGCAGCGTCGCCAGTCATTAGGGGCCGCAAAGTTTTTCAGCGCCGCGAAAGCTTGACGCACTTATGCTGCGCCAAGTCCGCTGATACGGTGTTTAACGGGACCTGGGGATCGCATCGGCCTCGGCTGGGGTTAATCGGGAGAGATCGCAGTAATCGTAGCCATGAACACACGCGTCATAGTTACGTTTATGTTCAGCATCCGCAAGGGCCTTAGTTTCCGAGGACGTGAGCTTCTCGTAATCACATGCTTCGTCGCCATCTCTACAGGCCGTCAAGTTACGCTGACGAGCCGCTGCCGCGACTCTCTGACTTTGCTGCGGAGTCAATTGTTGATAGTCGCAATCGCTCCAACCGCTACTGCAATTCGTGAAGTTACGTTCCAGTTCCGCGGCAGTGACCTCTTTGGCTTCGCCGGGTGTCAATGCGGAATGATCGCACGAAGTAGCACCTTCGCGGCAATCTGATAGATTGTGTTCGCGTCTAGCCAGTCTTACTTCATTCACCTCCGACGATGTGAGCTTGAGATCGTCGCACGATCCGATTCCGCGTTTGCACTCAGCCAGATTTCTTTGATGCTCCAGGACGGCAATGTTCCGCGATTCCGCAGCGGTCAGTCGCGAGTGGTCACAGGAACTAAATCCGTTCTCACAGTTCGAGACATTGCGCCGATGTTCGGCGACCGCCAGTGCGGTGGCTTCCGTGTCGCTTAGTTGCGAGCGGTCGCAACTGCCCCAACCATTTCTGCAATC
>Ga0157372_10005400_pt1 | contig 13584 bp, 10 predicted proteins | sample C55metaG_FD_115307 | JGI IMG/M metagenome (GOLD analysis project Ga0157372, IMG submission 115307) | Corn rhizosphere microbial communities from Kellogg Biological Station, Michigan, USA - C5-5 metaG | ecosystem: Host-associated > Plants > Roots > Rhizosphere > Soil | place: USA: Michigan... | reverse complement strand
GGGAGTCTCGCTCATGCGGCGCGCGCCCGGGCATTGAGCGGCTGCGCGAGCGCGCGCAGGTCGTCGATGAGCTGCGCGTCGCAGCCACCGTGGCCGAACACGGCAACGTCGAACCGCCGCCCGAAAGCGCGGAAGGGTTGATACGCCGCCGAGCCGCGCGCCCGCAGCTCGCGCGCGTAGTCGCCACTCGTCTTCGACGGATCGAGCCGCAGCCGCTCCTGGCGCGCCAGCGCGAGCAGCACGCCGCGATAGAGCGCGTGCGCCGCCTCCTCGAACTTTCCTTCCGCCGCGAGGCGCTCGGCGACGGCGAAGGGATCCTCCGAACCGGACGCGCGGGTCCGTCGCCGCCGCGGGCCGCGCTCGTCGTCACGCGCCTGCGCGGCGATGATCAGCCGCGCCGCTATGCCGAGCACGATCAACGCGATCACGGCGTACCCGAACGGTCGCGAGACAGGCGAATGCCGGAGGAATCGCAGCAGGTGGGCGATCCCTTCCGAGATCCAGAGGAAGAACCGGTCGAACAGCGACTGCCGGAGGCTCCGCCGGTAGTCGATGCCGCGCGCGATCGCCGCCACGGTGTCGTGGATGGCGGCTGCCGGCAGTTGCCGGGTCGCGAGCTGGGCGAGCAGCATCGACGTCAGGGCGCGGCGGGCTCGCGCGCGACGCCACCACCCTCGAGGGCGTCCGCCATCAGCTCGATGTCGAATCCTTCGTTCCGGATGCGCGTGTCGAAGTACAGCAGCGCCTCGGTGATCGCGACGACGGGGTAGATGAGGATCGTCAACAGCGCCGTCACGATCGCCTGCACGATGAGGTTCCCGACGAGCATGAGCACCGCCACCTGCACCCCGAAGGTGAGCAGGAAGTAGATCACCGCCGTCAGGAGGAAGGCCCCGAGGATGTGCAGCTTCTGCCCCTTCGAGAGCGCCGAGGAGCGCGAGAACGCCTGCCCCAGCCCGCGGCGCTCGAGGACGAGCACCGGCGTGACGGCGAACCAGCGGGTCATGATGTACGGGGCGCCGACGAAGAAGACGAACATGCCGAGGATCATGCCCGCGTAGCGCACGATGGCGCCGACGAGCACGAGGGGCATCTTCGGCAGCGCTTTCCGCACCGCCGCGCCGACGTCGAGCGGATCCCCGAGATAGGCCTGCGACGCGCAGATGACGAGCACGGCGCTCATCAGCGCGAAGTCGAGCCACATGCCCAGACCGAACAGCAGGCTGAGCTCGGGCCTGCTGGCCAGCTGCGCCGGATCGCTCACCATGACGAGCTGCACGATCAGCAGCGGCAGATAGGCGATCGCCGAGCACATGATGAACTGCGGATAGTGGGCGCGCAGGATCTGGAACGCGGCGTCCACGAGCTCGGTCGCCGAGCGCGGCCTTAGCGGAAGTGAGGGCATGCGGAAAACGGGAGAGAGCGTACGGTGCCGCGCAAAAGATGTCTGTCGCGCGGGCGCCGAGCCAGTGCGACGCATGGTGCACGGGCGTTACAGGGCACGTCGTTTGTATGGATGCGGGATCGAGAACCCCTTCACTGGTCTCGAGACATGGACGTACGTCGGAAGGTCGAGATGTTTCGCGAGCGCCCGCCGCGGCGCGCCCGCGCCCGGCGCGCGGGCACCGTCGTGGCGATCGGGGGTCACGAGGATCGCGTGGGGGACAAGCACATCCTGCGGGCCGTCGCGGACCGGCTCGGCCCCCATGGAAAGCTCGTCGTGTGTACGGTGGCGAGCGAGGAGCCCCATGCGCTCTGGGAGGAGTACGAGGCGGCGTTCCGGGCGCTCGACATCCCGCACGTCTACCGGCTCGACATCGAGTCGCGCGAGGACGCGTCGAGCCCGCACGCGATGCGCACCCTCGAGGGCGCGAGCGGCGTGTTCTTCACCGGTGGGGATCAGCTCAAGATCACGAACCATATCGGCGACACGCCCACGTTCTCCCGCATCCAGGAGATCTTCGAGGAGGGCGGCATCATCGCCGGCACGTCGGCGGGCGCCTCGGTGATGAGTGAGACGATGCTCGTGACGAACGGCAGCGACCCGTCGGCCCCGATCCGGTCGGCGCTGCTCCTGGCGCCAGGCCTCGGCTTCGCTTCGGACATGCTCATCGACCAGCACTTCTCCGAGCGGGGGCGAATGGCACGGCTGATCAGCGCGATCAGCCGGCATCCACGCGTGCTGGGCGTCGGGATCGACGAGGACACCGCGCTGATCCTCGAGCGCGAACGGAGCTTCCGCGTGCTCGGCGCCGGCGGTGTGTACGTCGTCGACGCGTCGAAGACGACCCGGTCGAACGTCGTCGACGCGCACGAGGCGCGGACGGGGTCGACGTTCGGGATCGCCGTCCACATGCTCAGCCAGGGGGACGAGTTCGACCTGCGCACCCGCACGCCCTCCTCGCACTCCGCCGAGTCGATGGAGAAAGTCGAGGCGGAGGCCAAGCGGAAAGCGGCGAACACGTAGCGCGCTCTCGCGCGGCCCCGGCGCGGTCAGTCCGATGCCGCGATCGTCGCCGAGAAGGGAGGCGTCCGTCGGTGCGGGCTCGCTTCGCCCTGCACCAGCACTTCGAGCTCGCGCTCGCGCAGGTTCAGGTGATAGTGCGTGCCGACGATGCCGACGCGCAGATGGCTCAGGGTGAGCTGGCGCCCCTTCTCCAGATCGTCGGCATTGTCGAACCGCACGCTGTCGCGGCCGTCGACGAAGGTGACGCCCCCCGCCCCGACCACCTCGCCGAGGTGCCCCTTCACCACCAGCGCCGTATCCTCGTCGATGCCGAGGCCCATCAGCTCGGGATTGCCGGCGATGACGACGAACAACCGCTGCAGGCGACGCCGCTTGGAGAAGTGCGTGTCCACGATCGTCTCGAAGTTCAACAGCCCGAAGCCGGGGCCGACATATTGCTCGACGAGATTCCCCTCCTCGTCGATCTCGCCCCCCGCCATCGTGAGCGCCGTGAGCGCCGCTGCGCCGGCGCTCGTCCCGCAGATCACTCCGCCACGTGCGGAGAGTGCCTTCATCGAGGCGCATGCCAACGACCCGCTGAGCTCTGCGACGAGCTTGACCTGATTCCCCCCGCCGAGGAAGACGGCACCCGCGTCGTCGATGCGCGCCGCGAGCTCGCGGTCGAGCTTCGGATTGTCGCGCTTCACGCGCGGGAACTCGATGTTGTGTACGCCGGCGACGCGGAAGTCCTCGCGCCAGAGCCGCGCGCTCCGCACCGGCTTCTCCGACGCGGCGGTGATCCCGATGATCGGACCACCGACCTGGCGCGCGAGCTCGATGAACGAGCCGAGCGCCTCGCCGTGCGGCGTGCACGCCCCGCCGATGAGGACGAGCGGTCCGTGCGCGTCCGGATCGACGTGCGGCTGGGTCGGCGTGGAGATGCGCGGTGGCACGCCATTCCGCTCGCGCGTCATGCGCCCCCTCCCGCCCGCATCGTCGCGTACGCGAGCGCGACCGCCACCTGTGAGGTCGCCGGGAGCGTCGGGTCGAGTGCGCCGCCGTCCTGGTCGTCGCCGAATCCTTCGATCACGATCCGTCCGTCGACCACCTTCGCGACGGCGCGCGCACGCCGGCTGTCGCGCGAGGTCACGTCGTCGTCGGTGGCGAACACCGCGATCCGGCACCCGGAGTCGCGCGCGTAATCCTGGATCTCCCACGCCTTCGCCGGACAGACGACCATGCCGTCGCGCACGACGGCGTCGCACAGCACGTTGACGAGCTGCGTCGCACGCTCCTCCTCCTGGTAGCGCGCCGGTACGTCGGTGAGTGCCGTGTCGAGGATCATCGCCATGTTCGAACGGGCATACGGCAGACCTGCCTGAAGCAGATAGGCCGGCGACACGTCGATGACGAGGGCGTCCGGATCGGCGAGCCGCTCGCGCAGCAGCCGCTGCGCCTCGGAGCGCCCCGTCCCGCCGGTGACGCCGCACACCACGCGCACGTGCGGCGGCGGCACGTCCGGCGTCGCGGCGATCGCCTTGAGCTCGGCCACGGCGGCGTCCACCGAGGTCAGCTCGCCGTCGAACGCGCGCTGGACGGTCTCCAGCGCGAGCGCGGCGGCGCGCAGCCCGACCTGTTCGTGGATGTGCTCGAACACGAGCGTGTACTCCCCCTCGACGTCGCCGCCCCGTGTCTTCCCGAAGCCGACGTCGTGGCCCATCATCGTCTGCAGCTCCAGCGCGACGTGCTCGATGATGTGCGGCGCGTACGTCCCGCGGCGCAGCCGCACGACGAAGCCGCCGCGCTCGCCGATCGAGCAGCGGTGCTCGATCAACCCGGGCATCGCGCCGAGCAGTCGGTCGACGAAGCCGGGCACGGCGGCCGACGAGACGTTCTCGTAGGCCCCTACTTCAAGGTCCATCCGCGTCACGGGCCGCAGCGACCAGAAGTTCTTGCCGCGCGTCGCGTGCAGCATCGTCATCCGGATCTCGGTCGCGGCGACCGGCGTCGTCGCCGCGGTCACGTGCCCTGCACCGCGCGCTCCCGCACGATCGCCAGCGTCTGCGGCACCTTGTCGGCGTGGATGACGAGGAGATCGTCCTCGCCCAGCAAATCGAGCCCGCGCCGCACCGCCTCGCCCTCCTCGTAGCGCACCTCGATCCGCGCCGGATCCATCCCTTCCTCGATGAGCCCCTCCGTCAGCAGCGCGGCGATCTCGCCCTTCGCGCGGCCGCGGCGGTCGACGTCCTCCTTGATGATCACGCGATCGAACTTCGCGCACAGCCGACCCGCCCCGCGAATGTCGTCGTCGCGCCGGTCGCCGGGCACGGTGAGCACGCAGAACCGCTTCTGCGCCGGCGTCCGCCAGACGAAGTCCACCAGCCCCGCAATCGCCGCGGCGTTGTGCGCGTAGTCCACCAGCACGCGCCCGCCGCCGCGCACGCGGATCATGTTCATGCGGCCCGGCGTCGTACCTGGCGACGGGAAGAACGAGAGCAACCCGGCGCGGATGTCGTCGTAGCGCATCCCCTGCACGTACGCCGACGCCATCGAGGCGAGCACGTTCTGCCGCTGGAACCGCGCCGTCCCACCGAGCGTGAGCGGCACGTCGTGCTCGGCTGCGATCGGGATGCGCAGCCGACCGCGCCGGATGACGAAGGTGCCCTGCTCCACCACCGCCGCGATTCCCCCACGCGAGATGTGGTCGGCCACGAGCTCGTTCTCGCCGAACTCGCGCGTCGAGAAGAGCACGATGTCCGCCCCCGTCCGCTCGCGCATCGCGTAGACGAGCGGATCGTCGGCGTTGAGCACGGCGTGCCCCTCGCGCTTCGTCACGGCGGGGATCACGCTCTTCACGTCCGCGAGCTGCTCGATGGTGTGGATGCCACGCAGGCCGAGGTGGTCGGCCGACACGTTCAGCACGACGCCGACGTCCGCTTCGTCGAAGCCCAGACCGGCACGGAGAATTCCGCCGCGCGCCGTCTCCAGCACCGCGACGTCCACCGTGGGATTGGTGAGGATGATGTTCGCCGCGAAGGGGCCGGTCATGTCCCCTTCCATCACGAGCCGGTTCTGCAGGTAGACGCCGTCGGTCGTCGTGAAGCCCACCGTGCGTCCCGTGTTGCGAAAGAGGTGCGCGATGAGACGCGTCGTGGTCGTCTTCCCATTTGTCCCCGTCACCGCGATGACGGGGATCGTCGACTCCACGCCCGGCGGGTAGAGCATGTCCACGATCGGTGCGCCGACGCCGCGCGGCGTGCCCTCCGTCGGGTGCGTGTGCATGCGGATCCCCGGGCCGGCGTTCACCTCGATGATCACCGCGCCATTCTCGCGGAAGGGCACCGAGATGTTCTCCGTGATGACGTCGACTCCCGCCACATCCAGGCCGATCGCGGCCGCGGCCATCTCGCACGCGGTCACGTTGTCGGGATGCATCTCCTCCGTGCGGTCGATCGACGTGCCTCCCGTCGAGAGGTTCGCCGTCTGGCGCAGGAACACCTGCTGCCCCTCTCCCGGCACGCTCTCCATCGAGAGCCCCTGCGCCGCGAGATACGCGATCGTCTCGTCGTCGGTCGGCAAGTGGGTGAGGATCTTGGTGTGCCCGATCCCGCGCCGCGGATCGCGATTCTCCCGCTCGATCAGCGCGCGCACCGGCGTCACGCCATCGCCGAACACGCGCGCCGGCACTCGCTCGGCGCACGCCACGACCTTGCCGTTCACGACGAGCACGCGGTGGTCGTTGCCGAGTGCGAACTGCTCGATCACCACCCGCTTGCAGATCGCCTGCGCGACCTCGAACGCACTGCGCAGCGACGCCACGTCGTCCAGCCGCCGCGAGATCCCGCGGCCATGGCTCGCGTCGAGTGGCTTGACGATGACCGGGAAGCCGATCTCCTGCGCGACGTCGATCGCGTCGTCCACCGTGCGCACGACGTCGCCCTTCGGCACGGGGAGGCCGATGTTCCCGATCACACGCTTCGTCTCGTCCTTGTCCTGCGCGACCTCCACCGCGATGGAGCTCGTGCGGTCGGTGACGGTCGCCTGGATCCGCCGCAGGTTCCGGCCGAGGCCGAGCTGTACGAGCGAGCGATTGTTGAGACGCCGCACGGGGATCCCGCGCCGGCGCGCCTCCTCGACGATGGCGGAGGTGGAAGGGCCGAGCCGTACGGTCTCGTACAATCGCTGGAGATCGTGCACCAGCTGCGCCGCGTCCATCTCCTGTCCCTCGATGGACGCGCGGACGAGCCGCGCCGCCTCGTGCATGCTCTCGACGCCGACGGCCTCCTCCTCGTAGGCGACGATCACCCACCACACCCCTTCGTCTCCCGACGGCACGACACGGCCGAAGCTCACGTCGCTCCCCGCCAGCGTCTGCAGCTCGAGCGAGACGTGCTCGAGCACGTGCGGCAGCCGCGTCCCCTCCTCCAGTCGCTCGACGAACCCGCCCGCGCTCCCTCGGCTGCACGGATGCTCGCGCAGGGTCGGCAGCGCGTCGAGCAGGCGCTCGGTGAACCCGGGCAGCTCGGCCGTCGAGAGCTGCTCCAGCGCGCCGAGCCGCACGTCGCACGCGATCACCGGCGCGAGACGCCAGTAGTTCGGCCCGCGCAAGGGGCGCACGCGAGTGACGCGCAGCTCGTTGGCATCCACGCGCGACGCGGCGGGCGGTGCGGAGAGTGTGGTCGACATCGTCGGGAGAGAATGAGGGGCTGACGACCACGTCCGAGAGCAAGACGCACGCCGGGGTCATGCGCGTCGCTCACGTCACGGCGACCTCGGCCGAGCCCGTTACCGCCCGTGCGTCGATCGGCCCCGCCCTTGCGGAAGACCCGAGAGCGACCAGCAGCGTGATGCTCTGGGAGATTCCTCGCGCCTCGCACGATGTGTCCGAGTTGCGATTGAAGCTGTTCATTGCCGGCGATTCGCCCCGCGCTCGTGCGGCGGCGAGCGATCTCGCTCGCGTCTGCCACGATCATCTCGACGGCGAGCCGGTCATCGAGACGATCGACGTGCTGCTGCAGCCGGATCTGGCGGAGGCGTACGCCGTCCTGACGACGCCGACCGTAGTGCGGGAGTTCCCCCCGCCGCGGCGCCGCGCGACCGGCGACCTGCGCGACGCCGCGCGCCTGCTCGCCGCGCTCGCGCTGCGTTCCACCCGGCTGACATGAGCTCCTCCGCGCGGCGCGACATGGAGCGGAACAGCGATATTCCCGTCGAGCGGGAGCTCCCGTCCGACCGGACGGCGGAGCGCCGCACGCCGGCGCCCGCCTCGCCGCAGGACGCCGTGCGGCAGATCGTCGATTGCCTCGCCGATGGCGTCGTCATCGTGAGCGAGGAGGGGGTGATCCGCTTCGCCAATCCCGCGGCCGAGCGACTCTTCGGACGCTCGTCGGCCGAGCTCGTCGGCCGTGAATTTGGATTTCCCCTCTCGTCCGCCGACCCGACCGAGATCGAGATCGTGCGCCGCGGCGACACGCCGGTCGTCTGCGAGCTCCGCAGCGTCGAGACGACGTGGGAGAACGAGGCGGCGATGCTCGTCAGCCTGCGCGACGTCACCGACCGCACGGAGTCGGAGCGCAAGTCCCGGCAGCTCGAGCGTGAGAAGGCCGCCCGCCTGCACGCCGAAGAGGCGAACCAGGCAAAGTCCGACTTCCTCGCCGTGATGAGCCACGAGCTGCGCACGCCCCTCAACGCCGTCATCGGCTACGCCGAGCTGCTCGACCTCGGCGTCGCCGGGGCGCTCTCACCCGCACAGCGGCAGCAGGTCGGGCGCATCGTGTCGAGTGGGCGCCATCTGCTCGGCCTCGTCAGCGAGATCCTCGACCTCTCCAAGGTCGACGCGGGTCGCCTCTCGGTCGAGCGCGTGCCCGTCGTCGTCGCGGAGGTGATCGATGCCGCCATCGTGCTCGCGCAGCCGCAGGCGGAGGCGCGCGGCCTCACGCTCGTCGTGCCCTCGCACCTGCCACGCGACGTGCGCTTCGTCGGCGATCGCGAGCGCACGCTGCAGATCCTCGTCAATCTGCTCTCCAACGCCGTCAAGTTCACCGAGCCGGGCGGCACGGTCCGGCTCGACCTCGTCCAGGGCGAGCGTCCCCCGGAGTCCAAGGAGCTCATCGCCGCAACGGACTGGCTCGGTCTCCGCGTGACGGACACCGGCATCGGGATTCACGCCGAGAACCTCGACCGGATCTTCTCGCCATTCGTGCAGGGCGATCGCGGTCATACGCGTCGCACCGACGGCACCGGGCTCGGACTGACGATCAGCCGCCGCCTCGCGCGGCTCATGCACGGCGACGTCGTCGTGCAGAGCGTCCTCGGCGAGGGGTCGGCATTCACGCTCTGGCTCCCGGCCCCCGACGAGCCGGTGGCGGAACCGCCCGACGCGACGGCCGCGCCGGTCGCCGCGTTGTCCGAGCGCACCCGGGGGCTGCGCGCCGTCGGCGACGCGCTCATGCACGAGATCGAGACGATCCTCGACGCGTTCGTCGCTCGCCTGCGCGAGGAGCCGCTGACGCCGGTCGCCCCGAAGCTCAAGTACTCGCAGCTCGCCGACCATGTCGGCGCCATGCTGGCCGACATCGCCTCGGCGCTCGTGACGCTCGAGGACTCGGCGGGCACGCCGACGATGCTGCTCTCCGACGCCGCCGACCTGCAGCGCTTCATCGCCGACCGGCACGGCATGCAGCGCGCGCGGCTCGGCTGGACCGCGGAAGCACTGGCCCGGCAGCACGTCGTTCTCCGGGAAGAGACCGAGCGTGCCATCCGTCGGTGCTTCGCCGGTTCCGACCTCGGGGCCCAGGTCGACGAAGCCATCCGCATCGTGAACCGCTATCTCGAGCAGGCGACCGAGACCAGCAAGCGTGCGCTCGAGCGCGAGCAGCAGCGCGCGGAGACGCGCCGCGCCGAAGAGTAGCCGCGCGCACGGCGCACTGCCGGCTCACATGTTCTTCGCCTTGCCCTTCCGCGCGTTGACCGCGTCGGCGAAGCGCTTCGCGTCGGCGGGCGCGAACGAAGCGAGCATCGGCTTCCCATCGATCTTCACCGTCTCGAACGTCCGTCGCGGCTCGCCATTCCACTCGAACACCAGCTTCTCGCCGTCGTACCGGACCTCGCGCACGGCCGAGATCGGGAACGACATGCGCGTACCGATGGCGCCCTGCACCGATCCCTTCACCATCTTCTCGATCTGCGCGCCGAATCCGCTCCCGCTCACCTTGGTGGTGTCCGTCTCGGCCTTCACCTTCCGGATCGCCTCCGGCGACAGCCCGCTGCTGATCGAGTCGCCGATCAGCGCGAGGTCGATCCCGCCGTTCGTCGTGACGATCCGGATGTCCCCCGCGCCGAGCGTGTCTTCGGTGATCGCCGTGTTGGGCCGCGAGAGCGTCACACCGCCATCGGGCGCCTCGTCCCGCGCGCGCTTCTCGCTCCGATCGGCGCCGCTCGAGCACGCGCTCGCGGCGGCGACGAGGGTGAGCAGGATCCCGGCGTACCGCATGTCGAACCTCCTGGAGGATGTGGGTGCGATCCACAAGGATGCGGCGAGCGCGGCCGCGCGGCCAGCCATCATTCGCCTGGCGCCGCGAGGAGCGCCGTCAGGAGGAGCGCATTTCCCGTCGCGGCGCCGAGCGTCGTGTTGTCGAGAATGCACCAGGCGTCGGCACCGCGGGCGCGCGCATCGCGCAACACGTTCGCAACCGGGACGAGACGCGCCGGCTCGTAGTCCGAGTAGTAGATCCTCGGCGACCCGTGCAGGCGGAAGTAGACCAGACGATCGTCGCCACCCGGCTCCGCTCCGCCGGGCACCCGCGCCGGATCCGCGGCGACGCGCGCGACGGCGTGCCGGCGGAGCAGCGCGTCCGCCATCGGCGTGAACCAGCTGTCGTGCCTCGGCTCGCACGCGACCGCGCCGGCGTGCCGCTCTCGCAGCGCGGCGAAGAACTCGTCGACCAGCTCGGCCTCGAAGGCGAGCGACGGCGGAAGCTGCACGAGCAGCGGCCCCAGTCGATCGCCCAGGCCACGCGCCTCGTCGAGGAACACGTCGAGCAGGACGTCGCTCGCCACGAGTCGCTGATCGTGCGTGATCGCGCGCGGCAGCTTGACCGCAAAACGAAACTCCGCCGGCACACTCGCCGCCCATCGCGCGTACACGGCGCGCCGATGCGGCCGGTAGAACGACGAGTTGATCTCCACCGCACTGAAGCGCGTCGCGTAGCGCTCGAGATAGCTCCCCTCGGCGGGAAACCGGTCTCTCCACTGCCTCGGCAACCCCCACCCCGCCGTCCCGACCCGCTGGTCGCACATGGGAACGTCCGTCATTCGCTCGTCGCGAGCGAGCGCAGTTGGGGTTTGTCATCCCGAGCGAGCGACGCGAGTCGAGGGATCTGCACGTCCGCATTCCCCCATTCCCCGTGCCGCATTCCCTCTTGTACGATCCTGCGCATGCCCACGCACCTCGCCAGTGTCGTGCCCGCAGCGAATGGGATCGGCCCTTGCGCGCGCCGCGGCGCGATGCTGAGTTGTGTGGAGGCCGTTGCACGCTCTCTCTCCCGCTGACCACACGTCCCGTGTCGCTCACGTCGCGCACTCCGCTGCTGCTCGCCGCGCTCGTCGCCCTTCCGTCGCTCGCCCACGCGCAGGCGCCGCGATCCACGTCTCCGTCGCTCGCCGGCCGTGCCCCCGACGCGCCCCTCCCGCTCGACACCTCCGTGCGGCGCGGCCTGCTCCCGAACGGGATCCACTATCTCGTGCGTCGCAACACCAAGCCCGAGAACCGCGCCGAGCTCCGCCTCGTCGTCAACGCCGGCTCGATCCTCGAGAGCGATCGCCAGCTCGGCGTGGCGCACTTCGTGGAGCACATGGCGTTCAACGGGACGCGCCGCTTTCCCAAGGCGAGCCTCGTCAACTTCCTCGAACGCGTGGGTGTGAAGTTCGGCCCCGACCTCAACGCGTACACGTCGTTCGACGAGACGGTGTACATGCTGCGGGTTCCCACCGACACCGCGGCCATCGTCAACACCGCGCTCGACATCCTGGAAGACTGGGCGACTGGTTTGGCCTTCGACTCGACCGAGATCCGCAAGGAACGCGGCGTCGTGATCGAGGAGTGGCGCACCGGCCGCGGCGCGCAGATGCGGCTGCTCTACAAGCAGTTCCCCGTCCTGCTCCGCGGCTCGAAGTACGCCACGCGCCTCCCGATCGGCACGCGCGAGAACCTCGAGAGCTTTCCCGACTCTCTCGCCCCCGCGTTCTATCGCGATTGGTACCGCCCCGATCTGATGACCGTCGTCGCCGTCGGTGACTTCGATCCCAAGGCGATGGAGGCGTCCATCCGCCAGCGCTTCGCGCACATCCCGCCGGCGCGCCAGCCGCGCGTGCGCGAGTACGCCGCCGTACCCGATCACGCCGAGACGCTCGTCTCGATCGAGTCGGACAAGGAGTACCCGAACGCGACGGTGCAGCTCGTCTGGCTCGATTCCGTGAGCCGCGTGCGCACCACCTCGCAGTTCCGTCGGTCGCTGGTGAATGGGCTGTACGATCGTATGGTGAACGCGCGACTCGGCGAGATCACCCAGCGCGCCGACGCCCCCTTCGCCTTCGCCAGCACGAGCCGCGGCGCCTTCACGCGGACGAAGGACGCTCACGTCTTCTTCGCGGCGATCAAGGGGAACGAGTTCGAGCGCGCGGCGTCTGCCCTCCTCGCCGAAGCGGAGCGCGTACGGCGGTTCGGCTTCACCCGCACGAAGGACGCCCACATCTTCTTCGCCGCGATCAAGGGCAACGAGTTCGAGCGCGCGGCGGCCGCCCTCCTCGCCGAGGCCGAGCGCGTCCGCCGCTTCGGCTTCACGAAGACGGAGCTCGAGCGCGCACGCACGGAGTACCTGCGTTCGATCGAGCAGCGCTACGCCGAGCGGGACAAGACCAACTCCAACGTCTTCGCGTCGCAGTACGTGTCGAGCGCGTTGAACGGGACGCCGATCATCGGGATCGCCAACGAGCAGGCACTCGCGCAGCGCTTCGCTCCCACCGTCACGCTCGAGGAGATCAACACCCTCGCACACGCGTCGTTCCCGAAGACGAACCGCGTCGTCATCGTCGCCGCGCCCGACCGGCCCGAGTTCAAGCTCCCCGAGAAGTCGGCCATGCTCGCTGTGTTCGATCGCGCCACCGCCGACTCGACGATCAAGGCCTATGTCGACTCCACGTCGGATGCGCCGCTCATCGCCACACCGCCCACGCCGGGGAAGATCGTCTCGGAGCGCACCCTGCCCGAGACGGGGATCCTCGAGTGGAAGCTCTCCAACGGCGCGCGCTTCCTGCTCAAGCCCACCGACTTCAAGCGCGACGAGGTGCTGTTCGGCGCGCAGAGCCCCGGCGGGACCTCCCTTCTCGCCGACCAGGACGTGAGCCAGGCCGAGCTCGCGGCGATGGTACTCGACGCCGGGGGTCTCGGGAGCTTCAACGCGACCGCGCTCACCAAGAAGCTCGCCGGCAAGCGGGCGGACGTCAGCGCCTCCATCGACGACGAGAGCGAGGGACTCAGCGGCGCCGCCTCGGCGAAGGACCTCGAGACGATGTTCCAGCTCGCGTGGCTCCGCGTCACGCAGCCGCGCGTCGACTCCGGCGCCGTCGAGGCACTGCGGAATCAGGCGCGCGCCGCGTTGCTGAACCGTCGCAACGATCCGTCGCAGATCCTCCGCGACACGATGGCGTTGACGATGACGCAGCATCATCCGCGCGTCCACCTCTTCACCCCGGAGCGGTTCGACTCCGTCGACGTCCGCCGCGCGCTGTCCATCTATCGCGACCGCTTCGCCGATGCGGGCGGCTTCACCTACTTCCTCGTCGGCGCCTTCTCCCCCGACTCGGTGCGCCCGCTCGTCGAGCGCTACATCGCGTCGCTCCCCGCGCCGTCACGCACCGAGCAGGCCAAGGACGTCGGCATCCGTCCCCCGTCGGGCGTCGTCGAGCGGACCGTGCACGCCGGCATCGAGCCCAAGGCGCAGAGCATCCTCGTCTTCACCGGCTCCTGCGAGTACAGCATGGAGAGCCGCGCCGTGATCGGCGCGCTCCGTCAGCTGCTCGACATCCGGCTGCGCGAGGTCCTGCGCGAGGACAAGAGCGGCACCTATGGCGCCAGCGTC
>Ga0157372_10005399_pt1 | contig 13585 bp, 14 predicted proteins | sample C55metaG_FD_115307 | JGI IMG/M metagenome (GOLD analysis project Ga0157372, IMG submission 115307) | Corn rhizosphere microbial communities from Kellogg Biological Station, Michigan, USA - C5-5 metaG | ecosystem: Host-associated > Plants > Roots > Rhizosphere > Soil | place: USA: Michigan... | reverse complement strand
CTGGACTGGAACGACGACACCTTTCACCCGGACGGCATCAACATGCGCGTCATGCGTTACGCCGAAGTCCTCCTCATGCTCGCCGAATGCGAGGCCGAGGTGGGCTCACCGGCCAAAGCCGCCGACTACATCAATGAGGTGCGCACCACCCGCAAAAGCGTACAGATGCCCCCAGTCGCCCTGACCGGTCACGACGCCGCCATGAAAGCGGTCATGCACGAAAAGATGGTCGAAATGGCCGGCGAAGAAGTGAATAACATCGATATCCTCAGATGGCGGGCAAAGGGATACTATCCCTCCCTGCGTCCAGACCCAAAACCGGGCCAGGTCGCCCTGTTCCCGATCCCGGCAAGCGAAACCTCCGCGAACCCGCTGATCAAATAAACAAAAAGGAGGCCGCCAAACGGCCTCCTTTTTTCTTTATCTTTCTGTTATGCCGCTATCTGCTTGTCCATACCTGCTCTGCACCGTGGTCTTTCTTTTTGCCGCCTGCGGCAAAAAAAACAAGGACAAACTCTTCACCCAACTCCAACCCGACGCCTCCGGCATCCACTTTCGCAACGACCTCGATGACGTCGACTCCTCCGTCTCCTTTATCAATGAATTCGGCTACATGGGCGGGGGAGTAGGCATCGGCGATTTCAACAACGACGGACTAAAAGACATCTTCTTCACCGCCAACCAGAAAACTTGCCGCCTCTACATCAACAAAGGCGACAACCAATTCGAGGATATCACCGAAAAAGCAGGCCTCACGACAAACGTCTGGGCCACCGGCGTCAGCATCGTCGATATCAACAACGACGGCTACGACGACATCTACGTCTGCGTCCTCGGCAAAGATTTGCTCCACCCCGCCAAAAACCTCCTCTTCATCAACCAGCACAACCTCACCTTCAAAGAGGAAGCAGCGGAATACGGCCTGGACTTCTCCGGCTATTCCACCCAGGCGGTGTTCCTCGACTACGATCACGACGGCGATCTCGATATGTATCTCGTCAACTACCTGCTGGGCGCCCACACCAACGCCGTCATCCCCATCAACCGCAGCGGCGGCTCGCCGGCCAACGACCGGCTCTACCGCAATGAAGGGTTTTCAAAAGAAAAAGGCCACCCCATCTTCACCGACGTCTCCCTCCAGGCCGGGATCAAAGAAGACGGCTACGGCCTCGGCGTCTCGGTCAGCGACTTCAACAATGACGGCTGGCCGGATATCTATGTAGCCAATGATTTCCTTTCCAATGACGATCTCTGGCTCAATAACCGCGACGGCACCTTCACAAACGTCATCGGCCGGTCCCTCCAACACTCAAGCTATTCCAGCATGGGCTCAGATGCCGCGGATATCAATAATGACGGCCTGCCCGATATCGTCACCCTCGACATGCTCCCCGAATACAACCGGCGAAAAAAAGAGTCCTTTTCCTTTATGAACTATGACCGCTATGAAGCGGAACGCAGGATGGGTTACTCCCCGGAATTCATGCGCAACATGCTCCAGCTGAACAACGGCAGCATAAAAGCCGGCAACACCAGCATCCCCTGCTTCAGCGACATCGGCCAGCTCGCCGGTATCCAGGCCACCGACTGGTCCTGGAGCGTACTCATCGCCGACTTCGACAACGACGGCTGGAAAGACATCCACATCACCAACGGCATCGGGCGGGATTTTATCAACACTGATTTCCTCGAGTTCAGCAGCCGGATCTTCGGCAGCAACAAGACCCGCCCCGAACAGGAAGCCCTCATCCGCAAGCGCCTTGCAGAGCTCGATCCTGTCAATCTCCCCAATTACCTGTTCCTCAATCAACACAACCTCACCTTCGCCGACATCTCCCCCCAGGCGGGCATCGACGAACCCTCCATGTCCAACGGCGCCGCCTATGCAGACCTGGACAACGACGGCGACCTCGACCTCGTTGTAAACAATATCGACAAAGAAGCCTTTGTATTCATAAACAACACGGTCCAAAAGGATAAACCGGTCCAATCACATTTTCTAAGCCTCCGGCTCGCCGGCGACACGTTGAACCCCGAAGGCCTCGGCGCCAAAGTCTATGTTTACGCCGGCGGCAAAACGCAGTTGCAGGAAGAGAACCCCGTCCGCGGCTATTTCTCTTCAGTGGACCGCCAACTGCTCTTTGGTCTCGGCCAAACCCGCCGCATCGACTCGGTCGAGATCATCTGGCCCGATAGCAGTCTCCAAACCATCCGCCAACTCCCCGCCGACACCATCCTGACCCTCTCCTGGAGCAACGCCGCCAAAGCCAAAGGTCCCGCCCCAATACCCACGGCTTCCCTCTTCACGGAGATCACCTCCTCGATGGGCATCACCTACCGCCACCGCGAAAGCCCCATCAACGACTTTGCCCTCCAACGTCTCCTGCCGCATAAATATTCCCAACTCGGCCCCTTTATCACCACCGGCGACATCGACAACGACGGCTCGACCGATTTTTTCATCGGCGGCGCCTTCAATTCTTCCGGCAAACTCTTCGTCCAGCAAAACAACGGCCCCTTCCGGTCAAAGAACCTGGCCGACAGCATCAAAATGGAGGAAGACATGGCCTGTACCTTCTTCGATGCCAATGGCGACGGCCACCCCGACCTCCTGGTCACCAACGGCGGTTTTCAATACGAGGACGGTTCCCCATATTATAAGCCCCGCCTCTATCTCAACGATGGGAAAGGCAATTTCAGCCTCAGCAACATCGCCATCCCCGACTCCGTTCGCACCATCGCCGGTTGCGTGGCCACCGCGGATATCGACGGCGATGGCGACCTGGACCTGTTCATCGGCGGCCGGGTGTCGAAAGAATACCCCCTCTCGCCCCACAGCTATATCCTCCGCAACGATAAAGGGGTGTTCACCGACATCACCGCACAGGTCTGTCCCGCCTTGCAAAAGGCCGGCATGTTCACCGCCGCCCTCTGGATGGATATCAATAAGGACAAACAGCCCGACCTCGTCCTGGCAGGGGAGTGGATGCCGGTCCGATTCTTTATCAACGACCACGGCCGCCTGCACGAAGTCACGGACTCCACTGCCCCCGCCAATATGCACGGCATGTGGCGGAGCCTCATCGCCGCCGATATCGACAACGACGGTGACCTCGACCTGGTCGCGGGCAATCTCGGCCTCGATTGCGACTACCAGGCCGGACCCGACAGCCCAATGCAACTGTTCGCCGCCGATATCGACGGCAATGGCCGCATCGATCCGATCCTGTTCTACTATATAATGGATAGGGACGGCATCCGGCGATCATACCCCGCCTTTAGCCGGGGCCAGCTGGCAGCCCAGGTCCCCACCGTAAAAAAACGCTTCCTGCTGAACGACGACTACGCCCGGGCCGGCTTCTCCGAACTGTTCCCCGGTAAGTCAAAAGCCGATGTACTTAGCTTCTATTGCGACGAGACCCGAAGCTGCTGGCTCGAAAACCTCGGCAACGGGAAATTCATAAAACACCCGCTCCCCGTCGAAGCGCAATTCGCCCCTGTGAACGCGATCCTCTGCACCGACATCGATAAGGACGGATACAACGATCTCCTGCTCGCGGGAAACGACTACCAGACCGACGTCATCACCGGCCGCTACGATGCATCCTATGGCTGCTTCCTTCGCGGCGGCCCAAACAAAACATTCACGGCCGTACCCCCCGCCAAAAGCGGATTCATGCTGAACGGGGACGTAAAAGATCTGGCGCTGATCCGTCTGGCCAATAACCAACGAGTGATCCTTGCCGCCGTCAACGATGATAGCCTGCGGATGATAAGGATCAATAAAAAATAAATCAATGCCCAACCGCCTTCTAGCTATAGGAATGATTCTTGCCCTCGCCTCCTGCGGGCATCACCCCCTGCCCAACCAGGACATGATCGATCTCCTCAAGGTTGCGGCAAAAGCCGACCACAACCACGAGAACGTCTTCTCACCCGAAGCCATGGTCGAATACTGCGACTCCCTCCTCGGCCAGGATCCAAACCAGGATGCCCGAAACGAAGTCCTCAGCCGGAAAGCTAACGCACTTTTGCAGTTGGGCGAGGAACAGAAGGCGATCGACATCTTCCAGCAGATGCTCGACAGGATTCCCCTGGGCCTGATCGACCAACGCCAGCGGATCCTCAAGGATATGGCCATTGCCTACCTCCGCCTCGGCGACCGCATGAATTGCATCAACAACCACACCGCCGGCTCCTGCATCTTCCCAATCGCCGGCGACGGCGTACACCGGGATAAGACGGGCGCCGAAAAAGCGATCAGCCTGTACAAAACCATCCTGGCGGACAACCCCGGCGATCTCGAATCCCGCTGGCTCCTGAACATCGCCTACATGACCACCGGCGGCTATCCCTCCGATGTCCCGCCGCAATTCCTGCTGAAGGTAAAGGATGATGACACAGGTCGCCTCGTAAAGCCGTTCCGGAACGTGGCCATGAACATCGGCGTTAACTACAAATGCATCGCCGGCGGCAGCATCGTCGACGACTTCAACAACGACGGCTACGACGACATCGTACTCAGCAGCTGGTCCCTCACCGAACCCATGCGCTATTACCGCAACAATGCCGACGGCACGTTCACCGATGTCTCCGATTCCTCCGGCCTCGGCTACCTCACCGGCGGTCTCAATATTATCCAAACCGACTACAACAACGACGGCTACAAGGACATCCTGGTATTGCGCGGCGGCTGGAAAGGCAAGTTCGGTAAGAACCCGAACTCCCTGTTGCGCAACAACGGCAACGGCACCTTCACGGACGTCACAAAGGCCAGCGGCCTGCTGTCCTTCCATCCCTCCCAAACCGCCACCTGGGCCGACTTCAACAACGACGGCTGGCTCGATTGCTTCATCGGCAACGAGACCACGCCAAACGAAGAGCCCCATCCCTGCCAGCTGTTTATGAATAACAAGAATGGCACCTTCACGGATGTGGCGGCCCAGGCGGGCTGCGCGATCACCCAATTCGTAAAGGGTGTCACCAGCGCCGATTATGACAACGATGGGCTCCCCGATATCTTTCTTTCTACCCTCAACGGCAACAAGATCCTGCTCCGGAACGAATCCACCCGCAATGGCGCCGTAAAATTCAGGGACGTAAGCGAACAGGCCGGGCTAACCCACAACCTCACCCGCACCTTCCCCACCTGGTTCTGGGACTATGACAACGATGGCTGGCCCGACATTTTGGTCTGCGGCTACGAGTTCACCCAATCCCTCTCTTACTACGCAGCGGCCGAAGCCACCCAGACTTCCGTCGGCAACGCCGGAAAAGTGTTCCTCTTTCGCAACAACCACGACGGCACGTTCGAGGAGGTCTCCCAAAAACTGGGGCTGAACAGCATCGCATTCGCCATGGGCGCCAACTTCGGCGACATCGACAACGACGGGTACCTCGATTTTTACCTCGGCACCGGCAATCCCCAACTCAAATCCGCCGTGCCGAACAAACTCTTCAAAAATTTGCAGGGACAACGCTTCCTCGATGTCACCACGTCAGCGCGGGTGGGAAACATCCAGAAAGGCCACGGCGTTTCCTTCGCCGACCTCGACAATGATGGCAACCCCGACATCTACATCAAAATGGGCGGCGCCTACACCGGCGACGCCTTCGAAAACTCACTATACCTCAACCCCGGCCAGAACAAGAACCATTGGATCGATATCCGCCTGCAAGGCACAATCTCCAACAAAGCCGCCATCGGCGCAAGAATAAAGGTAACCTTCAAAGACAACGGTAAGGAACGCTCCGTCTTCCGTGACGTCAACTCCGGCGGCAGCTTCGGCTCCAACCCCCTCCGCCAGCACATCGGCATCGGCCAGGCCACCGCCATCGAGCGGCTCGAAATAAACTGGCCCGTCACCGGCAAAACCCAGACATTCCAAAACCCGCCCATCGACACCCACCTGTCCATCGTCGAGGGCGACAGCACCCTCACCACCTATCGACTCGCCCGCTTCGATTTCCGGTCCGGCATGCACGCCCTGATCAGCTGCTCGCCTCGATAATTACATTTTCCCTACCTTCACCGTGGGAAAGTCTCTGGAAGAGCTCAAATCCAACATCCTCGAGGCCATCAATCTCTTCCTGCAAGACTCGGATCGATCAGTTACCGAAAACGATCTGAAGATTTTACTCGATATGCCGCAGTTCTTCGAATTTTATAAGGTGATCAATGCAAAAGCCCTATCCCAAAGAATTGGCATGAACCAAAGCCTGCTGGCCCAATACATCAAAGGAATTAAAAAGCCTTCTCCCGCTCAGACGAACAGAATCCTAAAAGGGGTACAACAAGTCGGTCGCGAACTGGCAAGTGTGCAATTCCTATTATGACCATTCGGAAAGAAATCAAATTAGCACCTCAAGTCAAAACCTATATGGAAAGCATCACAACATGGTTTAAAAAGGAAAGCGACGCCCTCTATTTGATGGGCGAGGAAGACGGTATCGCAAAAGGCGAAGAAAAGAAAACCCTTGAATTCATCAAGGCGCTTTTGCTCAACACGAATCACACCATTCATGAGATCGCTAAATTGGTAAACGCCCCCGAGGCTCTTGTTCTCCAGGTTAAGGAGTCATTGTGATCATTTGTAGCTGACCTCACTCGACAAACGCGATCACATACCCATCCAAATCCGCAATATAAAATTCCAGCCCATAAGGCTGCTTCCGCAAAGGCTGAACGATCTCCACACCCGCACCATTCAGCCCCTCATACAATTCCCCAACCCTGTCCACGGACAACACAAGATCCACATGTTCGGCCGTCGGCTTCTTTCTCCGCACGTCCGCCACCTTCAAATGAATGAAGAACCCATCCTTCCTCAGCGCGGCATAGAACCCCCCAAAAGTAAATTCCGTCTCGAAACCCAACCCATGATACCACTGCACTGCCCGTTCAAGGTCCGCTACCAGCAATACAGGGCTTAAATACTTGATTTTAAATTCAGTCATAAGAGTCATAAATGTTTTGCCCCTCCATTGTTTTTGGCCAATAAGTTATCACTTTTTCCCCATGGCACGATCTTTTTATCGGGCAAAATATGGATACCGAAAACTCATTCCCCCTCTCGCTCGACTTCGAAGGAAAGCACTACGCCGGCACCATCACCCCCTCCGACGAAAAAGGCTCCAACGGCGTCCCCGTCTACTTCCGCGTCACCTTCGGCGACGCCCTTTTCGCCTACATCTGCTGCAGTGACAACGGCTGGATGGACCGCGACGGCAACAACAACCACAAAGGACTGATCAACGCCATCGGCGCCTACATCGCCGACTATTATGAATAGTCACCGATGAGCAGAAAGACCCCCGAACAACAGCCACGAATGATTTCGAAGGACACTCCGCCAAAAAATACCCCCAGTCCCTCCAAACACGCATTCGAAATTTAGTGGAATACCCTTAGTCTTTCAGGCGCAATCTCCTATTTATCAGACTTCCACCCCGGCAAATTCATAGAATAAGGCTGCAACGGCGTAAATTGTCCACCGCACCGGAGCCGCGCCGGCGCCAAACCAATACCCTGAAACCCAAATGGAAAACCTGGACTCCTTTGCCATCGCTTACCCCCTCGAGATCCTCGTCGCAGACAACGATCCCGCCGACCGCGCCGCCACCAGCCACATGCTGATCCAGTTCGGGTATAAACCCGACCAGGCCTCTTCAGCCGGCGACATCGCCGATACCACCGCATCAAAGAACTATGACGTGATCCTCGTCGACGTCGGTATCCCCGGCCTCGAAACCATCCTCGACAGATCCGAGCGGACCAACAACCTGAAACCCCTCTTCATCGCCATCGCCGGCGCAGCCTCCAACAACTTCCGAACCGCCACCCTGGTCACCCGGATGGACAGCTACATCACCCGGCCCATGGACCGCGTCGAGCTCTCCCTCCAACTGAAAGCCTGTTCGGTCCTCGCCGGGAAATGCTGCATCCGGATGAACGATCATCCCCGGAGGAAAGAATGATATAGGTAAAAACGCTTACACCCGAAAACGCATTCCAACCCCGAGCCCGCGGCGAAACAATTGCAGGCATTCCCCTGCAAAAAAGCGAATCCATGTCGCCATCGCCACTATTCCTCGCCACCCTGGCAATAGCCACCTTCTCCTCCTGCTGCAAATTCCAGGCGGAACAGACCACACCGGCCAGCGCCGACCGCAAGTTCGCCAGCCAGGCCGCCTACACCAATCTCGATGCCATCGCCATCGGCGCCCTCGCATCGGGTAGGGGAGAAGATGCCACTGTGCGGGCATTCGGCAGGACAACGGCCGAGGAACACCGCGCCGCCCAGGAACAACTGAAAAGGGTCGCCGAACCCTTCAACCTCTCCTTACCCGCCGATATCGACGAAACAGGCATGTCCGACCTCAACCGTCTATCCGCGGCAACTGACGCCACCTTCGACACTACATACATCGCCATCCAGGCGGCCCGCTACCGCCAGGCCCTCACCCTCTTTCAAACCGAGATCGACAAGGGGAAAAACAACACGGTCGTCAACTATGCCTCGGACCAGTGGTCCCTCCTGGTAACCCGTCTGCGAACGGCCGACAGCCTGCTCGCGGCGGCCGGCGTCAAATAACACCGAAGAATAACTCCGGTAAATATCACCAACAGCTGGAACAGTTACTGCGGTAACGGTTATCATGAACCACGAAAGGGATACCGCGCAACGCCTGCGCACACACCACGCAGAAACACTCTGGATGTATTGGCTTCTGGTGATCCTCGGCTGCTGGCTGCTCCTCATGCCCGCCACCTTCAGCTACTCCATCGGCCTGACGACGATCAACGAGTCCCGGCGCCCCTGGCTCGATCTCCCATCGAGGATCACCGCCTGCCGCTGGTCCGACGCCATCAGTGGTTGCTTACTCATCATTTTTGGATTAAGGTCCATCCGGCCCGATCGTCCCCTCAGTCTCTGGCTCTGCTGCGCCGTTGGCGTCTGGCTCAACATCGCGCCGTTATTGTTCTGGGCCCCCTCAGCACTCATCTACGTGAACGACACCCTGGTCGGGGTCCTCGTCATCGCCTTCTCCATCCTGGCTCCCGGCATGCCCAACATGAACGCTTTCATGAAAATGGGCTCGGAAATACCGGCCGGCTGGAGCTACAACCCCTCCAGCTGGTCCCAGCGCTGGATCATGATCGCCCTCGGCTTCGCAGGCTGGATGGTGTCTCGTTACCTCGGCGCCTGGCAACTCGGCTTTATCGACAAAGCCTGGGACCCTTTCTTCGCTCAGCAGACCCAACTCGTCCTTGACTCGTCCGTCTCCCGGCGCATGCCCGTCTCCGACGGTGCTCTCGGCGCCCTGGCCTATACCCTCGAATTCCTCATGGGCTGGATGGGCGGCCCCGCCCGCTGGCGAACCATGCCCTGGATGGTGACCTTTTTCGGCATCCTCGTCATCCCCCTCGGCCTGGTGCATATCTTCCTCGTCATGTCTCAACCCATCGCCGTAAGCGCATGGTGTACCGGCTGCCTGCTCGCGGCCTCGATCATGCTGCCCATGCTCCCGCTCGAGGTCGATGAGGTCATCGCCATGGGCCAGCACATGGTGCAGGCAACCCGAAACGGCGAACCCTTCTGGCGCGTCTTCTGGCTGGGCGGGAATCCCGCCGAACACAACACCGACAAGATTTCCCCCGAGATCCTGTCCTTTTCCGAACATCCCTGGAAGGTCCTCAAAGCCTCCGTCTGGGGAATAAGCGTACCGCCGGGTCTCGCAGCCGCAACGATCCTTGGCCTCGCTACCCTCTTCACCCCCGGTATGGAGCATATCCCGATCAATGCGGACGCCGCCCATATCTTTTTCATCACTGGCGCCCTCATCGTCGTGGCCTCCGTGATCAGCATGGGTGAAGTGGTTCGCGTAGTAAGGTTCGTAAACGTACCCACCGGCCTCGCCCTGGCGATCCTGCCCTGGTTTGTTCACGCAGCAACACGCCTCGGCATTGCCGGGGTCTTCCTCGGTGCGGCAACGGTCATCCTTTCCGTTCCCCGCGGCCGCATAAAAGGCGCCTACGGCCTCTGGCAAAAATATATCCGCTGAAAATTCGTCGCACTACTGCTGCATCACCGGCCTGTCCCATCTTACGCCTTCTTCTTAGACGCCTTCGCCCGTTTGTTAAAATCCAGCGCCAGCTCGATCCAATATTCAAAATCCGCCTTGCTCTTCATCCCGCTTTCATCGACCAGTACATAGCCGGTCATCGGCCGGTTGGTAAAATCCATCGTCCGGCAGCCTTTCCGCGCTATTGCCTGCGCATGCAAAGCCGGATCGATGCGGCACATCAGTTCATCCTTGATGACGCCCACGCACATCTTCCCATTGTACATAAAGGTAAGGCCCCCCATCATGGGCTTCTCCTCCACATGACGCAGGCCCGCCAGCCGCGCCCGGATCCTGTCCGCTAATTTTTCGCTGTAAGACATATGGCAACTTATTTTGATTCAGCATAGGTTTTCAACCCCGATAGAAATTTCTTTATGCCGGCATCCGATTGCTTTCTGATCATCAGCCTGTCCATTAGCCGCCCCAGCAACCCGAACTTTACCCGGTATTCCATCACCTGCTTCCTCGAACCAGTTCTTACCATCCTTCATCTCTACCTTGCGCACCGCCCCCTCGCCCCACCTGGCCTCGGTCAGCGCCGTAGATTTTCGGACGGTCGGATCATATCGCTCCAATTCTTCAATAGCCGACAAGGACGTCCATATCTTCTCGATCGGCGCGTCGATGAGTATTTCATTATGTAAGATAGCCATAGTCAGGAACGATTTTCGACGAGTGCCTTTATATTAGTGAGGATTTTTCGCTGAGCGCCGGTAAACATCTTTTTCATCATCAGTGCATTCATCATCAGCGCAACAAAATGCGCCGGCCGGTAATAGGTCTCGGCAGTCACCCGGGTGACCCCATCGGCAATTTTTTCCAACCGCAGAATAAAGCGAGTGTCCTTCAATAACTTAGTCATGCCCATGGAGTCACGTTCCACCTTCCAGACCGTCCTCTCTTCAGGAATAAATTCCACAAGTCTTTCAGTGATGGTTCCCTTTCGACCCCGGTTCTCCACATCGCAGGTCCTCGTTCCATACAGTTCATTCATCGTACCGGCCGCCTTCACAACACCCGGATTGATGACCGGAAGAAGCGTGATATCGGTTACAGCCGCCCAGATGCTGGCGGCCGGCGCATGGATCGTGACCTCGTCCCGGGCCTGTAAGGGGCTCATTCGCAGTTGATTTTATGGGTTACTTGCAATTTGCAAGTATAAAAATAGAAAATTACTTGTATTTTGCAAGTGAAACAAGCAATTTTTTTGAAGCGCAAAAAAATAACCTATCGATCGGATTGCCCGATCAGTACCGCCCTCGATATCTTCGGTGACAAATGGTCCCTGCTCATCATCCGCGATATGTTGTTCAAAGGAAAGAATACCTATGGCGAGTTTCTCAAAGGCGGCGAGAATATCGCCACCAACATCCTCGCCGATCGGCTCGCCCTTCTCGAAGCCGGGGGAATAATTTCCAAATCAGCCCATCCCGGCAGCAAGACCAAAGTTCTGTACAAGCTCACTGCCAAAGGGATCGATCTGGCGCCCCTGATGATAGAAATGATCGCCTGGAGCGAAAAACATCATACCGTCCATCCCGAGGCGATCGCCTTCGCCAAAGAGATCAAAAAGGACAAGGCGGCCGTCCTTGCCCGGTTCTCCACAACGCCAAAAACTTGAACCACTTCAAGAATTTCCATTGAACTAGCCCTTTTTTCCCGGCTCCCCGCGAGAATACCTTTGTTCTATCAGATCAAAATAAAACAAAGGTATATGTCAGGAAAATTGAACAACAAAGTAGCCGTGATCACCGGCGGCAGCAGCGGCATCGGCCTCGCCACCGCAAAACTCTTCATCAAAGAAGGCGCAAGGGTCGTCATTACCGGCCGCAGCCGGCAAAAGCTCGACGAGGCAGTAAAAGAAATAAAGGCTTCCGACACAACCGCAGGCGAGAACATCATAGCCATCCCCGCCGACATCGCCAGCATCCCCGACCTGGAAAACCTTTATAAAAAGGTCAACACCACCCTCGGCCACATAGATATCCTCATCGCCAACGCCGCCGCCTACATCGTCGCCCCGGCCGCAAACTTCACCGAAGCCATGTTCGACACCGTCAGCGACGCCAACTTCAAAGGCACGTTCTTCACCGTCACAAAGGCGCTGCCCCATCTTAACACCGGCGCCTCCGTCATCCTCGTCTCCACCACCGTCGCCGAAATGGGCGTCCCCAATCACACGGTCTACGCCGCCTCCAAAGCCGCCGTCCGATCCCTCGCCCGAAGCCTCACCGCCGAATTCCTCGACCGCCGCATCCGCGTCAACGTCCTCAGCCCCGGCCCGGTCGAAACACCCATTTTCGAACAGGTCGCCGGCACAAAAGAGGAGGCCGCAGCCATGATCGCCGGCATCACCAACTTCGTCCCCGTCAAAAGGGTAGGGGCCCCCGAAGAGATCGCCGCCGCCGCCCTCTACCTCGCCGCCGACGAATCCTCATACATGGCCGGCGCCGAGCTCCTCCTCGACGGCGGCATGCGATCCATCTAAACACATCCATAACCAGCGCTAAGACCCCTATTTACCCCACTTGCCGCTATTTATCCAAAAAGCGCTTACCATGAATGATTTGTTCGGGGGTAAATAGCATCAACAATCCTATCCCCGCCCCCGGAACTCCCGCGGCGACACCCCCGTCTTATTCTTGAAAAGCTTCGTAAAATGAGAAGGATGCTCAAACCCCAACTCATACGCAATCTCACTCACCGCCTTCTCCGTCCCCCACAACAACGCCTTCGCCTTATCCACCAGTTTCAAATTAATATGCTCCTGCGTCGTCTTCCCCGTATACTTATTCAGCACATCCGATAAATAGTTAGGCGACAAATTCAACCGCGACGCAAAATACTTCACGTCCGGCAACCCCGCCTCCACAAGCGTCTCCTGCGCAAAGTAATCCGCCAACAGTCGCTCGAACCGCTGCACGATATCCCGGCTCACACCTGCCCTCGTCAAAAACTGCCGGTCATAAAACCGCACGCAATAATCAAAGAACAACTCCAGATTCCGCAGAATAAGGTTGTAGGAATGTTGATCCAGGTTCAACGCGATCTCCCGCTGAACATGCTCCACACAATCCTCCAGGATATCCTTCTCCGCCTCCGAAATATGCAGCGCCTCATGCGTATCATATCCCCAGAAAGGCAACTGCGTCAAGGCATGCCCCCGCGGATTCGCATTCAAAAAGTCCGGATGAATATAGATACCCCATCCCTCGATGATCAGCGAATCGATATCCGGCGAGATCACCTGGTCAGGCGCCGTGAACACCAGCGAGCCCTCCCCAAAATCATACGTCGTCCGCCCATACCGGAACACCCCCTTCAACTTCTTACATGAGACCGCATACAAGTCCAGCCGGTACAGGTCCCCCGCCTCCCGGTGACTCCGGTCGATTGTAGCCAGGTCCACCACCGAGATCTGCGGATGCACCGGCTTCCCGATCCGGAAGAAGTCATG
>Ga0157372_10005398_pt1 | contig 13588 bp, 10 predicted proteins | sample C55metaG_FD_115307 | JGI IMG/M metagenome (GOLD analysis project Ga0157372, IMG submission 115307) | Corn rhizosphere microbial communities from Kellogg Biological Station, Michigan, USA - C5-5 metaG | ecosystem: Host-associated > Plants > Roots > Rhizosphere > Soil | place: USA: Michigan... | reverse complement strand
GTCGAGCGGCGGCACGTAGATCGCCGCGCGCCCGCCGATCTCGGGCAGGCTCGACGTCGCCGCCGCCAGGCACGGCGCGCCGCAGGCCATCGCCTCGAGCAGCGGCAGGCCGAAGCCCTCGTAGAGCGACGGGAAGACAAGAGCCGACGCACGCTGGAGCAGCGACACGAGCTCGGCCTGCGTCACATGGCCCCTCACGTCGACGCCCTCGGGCACCCCGCCGAAGTCGCCTCCGCCCGTCAGCACGAGCCGCAGCTCCGGCCGCTCGCGCCGGACGAGGGCGAACGCCTCGTAGAGCCTCTCATGGTTCTTGTGCGGCCACGGCCGCGCCGGATACAGCACGAACGGCTCACGCCCGGATGCGCTCGGACGCAGCGCGTCGTGGTCGAGCCCGAGCGGAACGACGCGTACCCGGTCGCCGTCGAGCCCGAGCCGCGTGACCGCCCGGTCGCGCACGAACTCGCTGATCGCGATCACACGCGCCGCCCGGCGCAGCGACCTGTGCCACAACGCCGTTCGCCACGCCCGTTCGGCCCGCGGGAACATCGCGGGCAGATCCAGATGCTGCACGTCGTGGAGCGTCACGACCTTCGGCGCCGAGGTGCGCGGCAGCTCGATCGTGAGTGGGAAATGCACGACGTCGGCGCCCTTCAGGTGCCTGACGAGCCCGGCCGGCCGGGCGGTCGCGAGCGCCATCGCGAGCAGGCGCTCCGGCGTTGAGGCTGCAGACCGGTACTCGCGGGCGACAACTGCCGGCAACCCTTCGCCGGCGTCCGGCGCGACCGGGGGCATCACGACGCGATAGGAGTGTTCGCCTGCGCGCCCGAGGCCGCGGAGGAGCTCGCGGACGTAGGTCTCGCTGCCGCCGAGCCGCCCCGGCACGAGCGTCAGGACCGGGATCGCGACCTCGCCCACCAGGCGATCGTACTGGCGGCTAACAGAGCCGTAATCCGCCCTCTTTACACTCCCGCGCAGTGACCGACGAGCCCACGGATGTGGCCGCGCTCTTCGCACGGCTGAAGGAGGAGCTCCGGGCAGCCGGGCCGCGCGGCGTCGACGTCCCGCCCGAGCACGTGCGCCTTTCCGTCCGTGACCAGGCCGAGCGGCTCTGGCCGATCTCGGCCGAGCGCCCGATCGTCGGCAAGGGCGGCCCGCTCAAGGCGATGCTCCGGCGGCTCATGCGGTGGTACGTCGAGCCCGCGTTCGCCGACCAGCGCGCGTTCAACGACGCCGTGCTGAAGCTGATCGACGACCTCGACGAGCGGGTCAAGCGGCTCGAGCGGCCATGAGGGTCGTCGTCGCGGCACCGCAGGTGCCGTTCGTGCGCGGCGGCGCCGAGCTGATGGCGGAGGACCTCGTCGCCGCCCTCCGGGCGCGCGGCCACGACGCCGAGATCGTGAGCATCCCGTTCAAGTGGTACCCCGGCACGCGCGTCCTCGACCAGGCGCTGCTCTGGCGCCTCGTCGACCTGACCGAGTCCGACGGACGGCCGATCGACCGCGTGATCGCGACGAAGTTCCCCGCCTACTGCGTCCGCCATCCGGACAAGGTCGCCTGGGTGCTACACCAGTTCCGGCAGGCCTACGACTACGACCGCACCGAGCTCGGGCAGTTCGACGACACGCCGGAGGACAGGGCGACGCGCCGGGCGATCGAGCGCCTCGACGCCGTCGCGCTCGGCGAGGCTCGCAAGGTGTACGCGACGTCGCGCAACGTCGCCGACCGCCTGCAGCGCTTCAACGGCATCGAGGCCGAGGTGCTGCCGCATCCGCCGCAGTCGCTCCCGTATCGCGAGGCCGAGCCGGAGGGCTACGTGCTCTCGGTCAACAGGCTCGACCGCGCGAAGCGGATCGACCTGCTCGTCGGGGCGGCGAAGCGCGATCCCTCTCTGCGCGTCGTGATCGCCGGCGAAGGCCCTGACCGCGAGCGGCTCGAGCGCCTCGCCACGGGGCTCAACGGCCAGGTGACGTTCGTCGGTCGCGTCGACGAAGAGCGGCTCGCCGATCTCTATGCCCGCTGCCTCGCCGTCTACTACGCGCCCGTCGACGAAGACTTCGGGATGGTCCCCTACGAGGCGTTCCTCTCGGCGAAGCCGGTCGTGACAGCAGTGGACGCAGGTGGTCCCCTCGAGGTCGTACACGACCATCGCACCGGCGCGGTGGTGCAGCCCGACGCCGCCGCGGTCGCGCAGGCCTGCGCCTATCTCGCGACGCACGTCGACGAGGCGAAGGCCTGGGGCCGCGCCGGTCGCGAGCTCGCCGAGCGCGTCACCTGGGACGCTTGCGTCGACGCCCTCCTCTCGTGAAGGTCGCCTACTACTCGCCGCTGCCACCGTCGCGGTCGGGGATCGCCGACTACTCGACGCTCCTGCTCCCCGCGCTGCGGGAGCGCGTCGACGTCGTCGTCGCCGAGCATGGGAAGCGCGCACCTGCAGCGGACGTGGCGCTGTATCACGTCGGCAACGATCCTGATGCCCACGGGTGGATCGTCGATGCGCTGTACAAGCGTCGCGGCGTCGTCGTTCTTCACGAGTACGTGCTCCACCACCTCGTCGCCGGGATCACGATCGGCCGTCGAGACGGTCGCGGCTACCTCGACGCGATGGAGCGCGAGCTCGGAGTCGCCGGTCGTCTGCTCGGCCTCGGCGTCCTTGACAACCTGCTGCCGCTCCTGTGGGAGACACAGCCCGAGCGCTTCCCGCTCGCGGGGGCGATCCTCGAGCACGCGGATGCGCTGATCGTCCACTCGAGCTTCGTCGGCAGCAAGGCGCGCGCCGCCGGGTACCACGGCCGCATCTGGCGGATCCCGCACCCTGCGTGGCCGCTCGACCACGTGTCGCCGGTCGACGACGTCGCGGGCGATCCATTGATCGGCTGCTTCGGGTACCTGAACATGAACAAGCGGATCCCCGAGCTGCTGGAGGCGTTCGCCGCGTTTCGGCGCGATCGGCCCGGCGCGCGGCTGCTGCTCGTCGGGGCGGCCGGCGAGCGCTTCGACGTGCAGCGCCGGCTCGAGCGGCTGGGCCTCACCGAAGGCGTCACGCGGCTGGACTACGTCCCCGAGGACGGCTTGTGGGCGCTGATGGCGGCCTGCGACGTGCTCGTCAACCTGCGGTACCCGACGATGGGTGAGACTTCGGGCTCGGCGATCCGCGCCATGTCGCTCGGCAAGCCGCTGATCGTCTCCGACGTCGGCTGGTTCCACGAGCTGCCCGACGACGTGGTGCTCAAGGTGCCGGTCGACGACTACGAGGTCGAGGTCCTTCGGGCGGCGCTCGGGGTGGCGGTCGAGCACGGCGGGCAGCTCGGCGCCGCGGCGCGCGCCTACGCGGCCCGGTACCACGACCTTGGCGGCGTCGCCGACGCCTACGTCGAGGCACTCGAGATGGCGGCAGGGGGCGAGGCGGTTGCCGACGCGGTGCTGTGGCGGATCGCCGTAGCCGCAGCGGAGATCGGAGTCGACGACCCGGCGGCGGTGGCTCGAGCCGCACGCGACGCGGGCATCCTCTCGTGACCGCTTCCGTGCGCGCCCGTGCCGCGGCGCTCCCCGCGTGGGCCTGGCTCGCGGCGATCGTCGTGCTGTCGATCCTCTTCAGGGTCGTCCTGGCGCGACGCATGGTCGCTCCCTGGATCATGGTCGACGAGCTCATCTACTCCGAGCTCGCGAAGTCGGCCGCTGCGCACGGCACGTTCCTGATCCGCGGCGTCCCGGCGCACGGCTTCGGGTTCGTCTATCCGCTCCTGAGCGCGCCTGCGTTCCGCGTCGCCTCGGTGCCGACGGCCTACGGGCTCGCGAAGGCGACCGGTGCGATCGTGATGTCGCTCGCGGCGATCCCTGCGTACCTGCTCGCGCGCCGCGTGGTTCGACCGCCGCTCGCGCTGTTCGTCGCCGTCCTCACGCTCGCTGTTCCGTCGATGGTCTACACCGGCACGCTCATGACCGAGACGGCGTTCTACCCGCTGTTTCTCGGTTGCGCGCTTGCCCTCGTGATGACGCTCGAGCGGCCGACGCTCCTTCGCATCGTCGTGCTGCTCGCGCTGACGATGCTTGCGTTCCTGACGCGTGCGCAGGCGATCGCGATCGTGCCGGCGATCCTGACGGCGCCGCTCTTCCTCGGTCGTCGGCGCCTCAACGAGTTCCGCTGGCTGTACGCGATCATCGTCGCCGGCGGCGTCCTCGTGCTGCTGTGGGAAGGCGTGCACGGTCGCTCGCCGCGCGCGGCGCTCGGCGCGTATCAGGTCACGACGAGCACGCACTACTCCGCTGCGAGCGTCCTGCGCTGGCTCGTCTACCACGTCGGAGAGCTCGACCTGTACGTCGGCGTCGCGCCGTTCGCTGCGCTCCTCTTCCTACTCACCACACGTGAGCGGCGGTCGCCGCTTGTCGCGGCAGCCGTCTCGATGACGGCGTGGCTGCTCGTCGAGGTCGCCGCGTTCGCGTCGACGCAGAGTCAACGTGTCGAGGAGCGCAACATGTTCTTCGTCGCGCCGTTCTTCTTCGTCGCGCTCTGCTGGTGGGTCGAGCGTGGGCTACCGCGTCCGCGCGCCGCAGGCGTCTGCGCCGTGATCGCGGCGGCGCTCGTCGGCGCCGTCCCGTACTCGGGCCTGATCAACGGGAACGCCACGTCGGATACGCTCGCGCTGCTCCCTCTGTGGACGCTGCAGGACACGATCACCACACTGGATCAGGTGCAGTCGGTTGTCGTCGGCTGCGCGATCCTGATCGCGGTGCTGCTCCTGCTGATCCCCGGACGCTTCGCGATCGTGCTGCCGTCGCTCGTGCTCGTGCTGTACGCGGCTGCGCTCTGGCCGATCGAGGCGAACCCTCACGGAGGCGTTCAGCACGCCTCCACCGGAGCCCTCTACGGCGGCACGTCGATGCCCGATCGCGACTGGATCGACGCGCGGCTGGGGCGCCATGCCCGCGTCGCTGTCCTGTTCGACTCGCGGGTGATGGACAAGTTCACCGTCTGGACGAACGAGTTCTTCAACCGCTCCCTGCGCACCGTCTACGACGTCGCCGGACCGACGCCGGGCGCGCTCCCCGAGACGCCGGTGCACATCGATCCGGAGACGGGACGGATCGCCGGCATCGCGGAGCCCTACCTGCTCACCACTCGCTCGCTGCAACTGGACGAGCCGGAGGTTGCGGCAGACGCGGCCAAGGGGCTCGCGGTCTACCGGATCGTGCGCGCGCTCGGCGTGAAGAGCGCGACCGACGGGCTCTATCCCGACGACTGGTCAGGGCCGACCGCGACCTACACACGCTTCCGCTGCCACACCGGCCAGACGCTGTACGCCACAGTCGGCGGTGACTCGAGCCTGATCGACGGTCCGTCGACCGTCACCGTCGAGGGCATGAAGCTGCAAGTGCTCCCATCGAGCCGGCGGACGCTGGTCATCCCACTGCACGCCGATGGATCGCGGTGCGTCGTCCACTTCCGCATCTCGCCGGTCGCTGTCCCTGCCGAGGTGCAGCCCGGCTCGACCGACACGCGCGTCCTCGGGCTCCACTTCTTCGCGTTCAAGGTCACATGAGGATCGCCTTCGACGTCAGTCCGCTCTCGCACGAGCGGACCGGCGTGAACAACTACCTGCGCGGCTCGCTGCGCGGACTGGTCGAGGCGGCGCCGACCGACGAGATCGTCGCATTCGCACCCACCTCGCTCCGCGGGCCGACCGCGATTCGCGCCGCACTCGCCGGCATCGACGTCGAGCTGCGGCTCCTGCCGCTCCCGGCATCGCACGCCCTGCGTACGGCGTGGTCGCTCGCACGCCGTCCCGCTGCCGAACGCTGGCTCGGCCGGCTCGACGCCCTGCACTTCAGCGACTGGCTGTTTCCACCGCAGCGCGGCGGTGTCCGCGCGACCACGATCCACGACATCGTCCCGCACCACCATCCGCAGTGGACGACGCCGCGCACCCGTGCGATGCACGAGCGTAAGTACCGCAACGCCGCAGAGACGTGCGACGTCGTCTTCGCGAACTCGGCGTTCACCGCCGACGACTTCTGTGCCGCGTTCATGTTCCCGCGTGAGCACACGTTGGTCGCGCACCCGGGCATCGCCGACGAGTTCACGCTGGACGGCGACGCGTCGAACCTCGGCCAGCCGTACCTCCTCACGGTTGCGACCCTCGAGCCTCGCAAGAACCTCGAGACGCTCGTGCGTGCGTTCGAGCTGCTGCCCGACACGGAGCTTGCGCTCGCCGTCGCCGGCGGAGCCGGCTGGGGGGAGCAGCCTCAGCTCGACCGGCGCGGCATCGTGCGGCTCGGGCGCGTCACGGACGAGGAGCTCGCGCGCCTCTACCGCGGCGCCGCCGTCGTCGTCTATCCGTCGCGGTACGAGGGCTTCGGCATGCCGATCACGGAGGCGATGGCGTGCGGTGCGCCGGTCGTCGCGTCTGCCCACCCGTCGCTGGACGAGGCGTCCGGCACCGCCGCGGTGCGCGCCGATCCGGACGACCCGGCGGCGATCGCGGCTGCGATCCGCGACGCGCTCTCGCGCCGAGACGAGCTGCGTGCGCTCGGCCTCGCGCACGCGGCGACGTTCTCGTGGCGCCGCACCGGCGAGATCTTCCTCGAGGGATACCGGCGATTCGCGTAGCGCTCGACACGACGCCGCTCCGGCAGACCCGCGGCGGAACCGCGCGGTACGTGCGCGGCCTCCGGGACCACCTCGCGGCCGAGGTCGTCGAGCTTGGGTACCCCGCGACCTCGCGGCTGCGCACGGCCGTCTGCGACGTCACGTGGTACCCGAGGCTCCGCGCGCCGAGTGACGCGGACGTGCTTCACTGCCCAACCTTTCGCGGGCCGTTCCGCGCGAGCACGCCGCTCGTCGTGACCGTGCACGACCTTGCCGTGCTTCGCCATCCCGAGTGGTTCAACCGCTGGACCCGCACGTACTCCTCGCTTGCGGTGCCGAGAGTCGTTCGCGCAGCGCGTCGCGTGATCGCCGTGTCCGAGTTCACGAAGCGTGAACTGGTCGAGCTGCTCGCAGTGCCCGAGAGCCGGATCGCCGTCGTCCCCAACGCGGTCGAGGACGTCTTCACCGCGGACGGGCCGAAAGCGGACGGCGACTACGTCCTGGCGGTCGGAACGCTCGAGCCGCGCAAGAACCTCGAGCGCATTGCGCGCGCGGTCGACGGGGAGCTCCGCGTCGTCGGCGGGCGGGGCTGGGGCGGAGTGTCGGCGCCTCCGAACGTCACCTGGCTGCCTGACGCGACCGACGCGGAGCTCGCCGCGCTCTACCGCGGTGCACGCTGCCTGGTCTACGCGTCGCTCTACGAAGGCTTCGGCATCCCGGTCGCCGAGGCGCTCGCGTGCGGCTGTCCGATCGTCACGACCGCGGGCTCGCCGATGGCCGAGCTCGCCGGCGGCGACGCGGTCGTCGTCGATCCGACCGACGTCACGGCGATCAGAGAGGCGATCGGGAGCGCCGTCGCGCCGACGCCTCGGCGCGTGGCGACCTGGGACGACGTCGCCGCCCGGACGCTGGCGGTCTACCGGGAGGCGGCCGCGTGATCCTCGTCGATGCCGACGTCCTCGGCCGCGGACGCACCGGCGAGGAGACCTACGTCGCGAATCTCCTGCGCGAGCTTCCCGCGGTCGCGCCCGACCTCCGGTTCGCCGCCGTGACGCGCCACCCCGAGCTCGTCCCGGACGGGGTCGAGGCGATTGCGCTGCCTGCGCGCTCCCAGGAAGTGCGGATGGCGGTGACACTGCCGCGCCTCCTGCGGCGCGTGAAGCCCCAGCTCGGCCACTTCCAGCATGCGCTCCCGCTGGGGTACGGAGGCCTGAGCGTCATCACGTTGCACGACCTCCATTTCGAGCGCGACCCGAGCGTGATGGGGCTCCTCGACCGGCTGACCTTCCGCGCCGTCGTCCCGCGGTCGGCGCGCAAGGCGGATCATGTGCTCGCAGTGTCGGAGCGCACGAAGCGGGACGCAGTCGACCTCTACGGCCTCGCTCCAGACCGGATCTCGGTAACGCCGCTGGCCGCCGACCCGGCGTTCACTCCCGGCGACGGCGGGCACGACGGGTACCTCCTCTTCGTCGGCGCGATTCAGGCTCGCAAGGACCCCCTGGCGGCGCTCGAGGCGGCGCGGGCGGCCGGGCTGCCGCTCGTGGTCGCAGGGCCGGAGAAGGATCGTGAGCTCGCCGCCGAGCTGCGCCGTCGTGGCGCTGACGTGCGCGGCGTCGTGACGAAGCCGGAGCTCGCGGAGCTGTACCGCCGTGCGGCCGCGGTACTTCTCCTCTCCCGGTACGAAGGCTTCGGCATCCCCGTGCTCGAGGCGATGGCGAGCGGCACGCCCGTCGTCCTCTCCGACGACCCTGCGCTGCGCGAGGTCGCAGGCGATGCCGGCGCGTACGGCTCCGTCGCCGACGCGCTTGCAGCGCGTGACCACCATCGCGCGGCGGGGCTCGAGCGTGCGGCGCAGTTCTCGTGGCGCCGAACCGCGGAGCTGACCGTCGGCGCCTACCGGAAGGTGCTCGCCGGATGAAGGTCGCCGCGGTGGTCGTGTCCCACGGGCATCCCGCCGAGCTCGCCGAGTCGCTCCCGGCGCTCGAGCCGCAGGTCGACGAGCTCGTCGTGATCGCGAACATCCCAGGCTCGGTCCCGGAGGGTGTCGAGGCTGTGCACAACGAGCGCCCGCTCGGCTTCGGCGCGAACGTCAACCAGGGCGCGCGCCGGACGACGGCCGAGCTCGTCCTCTCCGCGAACCCGGATGCCGTGCCGGAGCCGGGAGCGGTCGACACGCTTCGACGGTTCATGGAGGAGCATCCGCGCTGCGGTGTCGCGGGCCCGCGGATGGTGTTCCCCGACGGCCGGTGGCAGCCTTCGCGCCGGCGCTTCCCGACGATCACCGGGACGATCGTGCGGCGCACACCGCTCCGGCTCGTCCTGCCGCAGCGCCGCCACTTCCATCTCGACGAGTCGCCGCCCGACCGCCCGGTCGAGGCCGACTGGATGCTGGCCGGCTTCCTGCTCCTTCGCCGCTCGATGCTCGACGAGCTCGGCGGCTTCGACGAGGGCTACCGCCTCTACGGCGAGGACATCGACCTGCAATACCGCGCGATGCGTGCGGGGTGGGAGCGGTGGTACGTCCCCGACGCGGTCGTCCGCCACGAGCACAAGGCCGAGACCGACAAGCGGTGGCTGACGCGGCGCACGCTCTGGCACTGGGCGGGCATCGCGCGTTTCGTCCGCAAGCACCCCGAGCGGCTGAAGGCGCTGTGAAGGACCTCATCGAGAAGTACGACGCGGTCGCCGAGCGCTACACCGCGATCGACTACGCGGATCCCGATCGCTACTACGCCCGTCGCGCGCGCGCCGTGGTCCGGTTCGGCGTGCCGCTGATGACGGGAGATACGGTGCTCGACTTCGCGTGTGGCGACGGCGCGCTCGGCGCGTACGTGCTTGCGCTCGGCATGGACTACCGCGGAGTGGACGCGAGCGCCGGCATGGCGGCCGTTGCGGAGCGGTCCGTTCCCGGCCGCGTCACGGTCGGCGGCTTCGACTACGTACCGCCCGAACCGGTCGCCGCGACGACGATCTTCAGGTCGCTCTACCTTGTGCCGGACCGGCGTGCGTTCCTCGCGCACCTGCATGGCTTCACACACAAGAAGCTCGTCTTCGACTTCGATCCGCGTGCCTACGCCCCGGGGGATGTGCTCGCCGACGTCGTCGCAGCGGGTTGGCGAGACGTCCTCGTGCGGCCGTTCCTTCTCCCGCAGCGGCGTCGTGTTCCTGCGCCCGTCGCAGCGCTCCTCGCCAGGCTCGAGCCGTTGCCCGGCGCTCGCGTGGTGACCCGCCTCGCGTTCCCGCTGCTCGTCAGCGCCCGGGCGTGAACTTCCAGTCGACGACGGCGCCGAGCTCGCGCGAGTCCGGAGCGCCGTAGTCGGACGGCCTGACGGTCGGGGTCACGTGCACCGCCACCGCGAACGGCGGCCGCGCGGGCAGCTTCTCGTCCCACTGGGAGCAGTTCGCGAGCACGCGCCGACGCGTCAGGTACGTCGTGCCGAGGATCGGCTTCTTCTGGTCGTTGAGTGCGACCGATCCGATGCGGATCGTCACGTGGGCCTTGGGGGCTGCCTGGCTGCAGAATCCGAGCCGGCTGGCCGAGACGGTGACCGTGCCGCGCGGCCGTCCGGGGCCGAGGCGGACGTAGAGCGCGTCGCTCGCGATCCAGCCGTCGCCCGTGCGGCCGAACAGCGCCGCCTGCAGGCGCCAGGGATGGGCGATCCGCCGGAGGACGTACCCCGGCCGTACGTCGACGGTCGTCCCCTGCAGCTCGACGCCTCCGCTCGTGAGTGCGTAGTCGGTGCCGGGATCCGGGTACATCAGGCCGTCTGTCGTCTTCACGTCCGGCGTCAAGGTCGGGTCGGGCCGCGGTGCGGTCGCGTCGAGTGTCCAGTCGTGGACGATCGACTTGTTCCAGAACTCGAGGAGCCAAAGCCCGTTTGCGTCGCCGATGTTCTCGCCGAAGAACGTCACCGGCTCGCGGTTTGCCGCCAGGTCGACCCAGTCCAGCGGCTTGGGCAGATGCGCGACGAGTGCGCTGGCGGACGCGTTCGAGCCACGGGCGCTCGTGATCTCGCCGGTGAGGGCCCAGGCTGTTGCGACGAGTGCCGCGGCGCCCGCCGCAAGCTGCCACGCCCGCACTGGAACGCGCGGGATCCGCGGGAGCAGCGCGACGAGGATGAAGACGCCGCAGGCTACGTACATCCACGCTCGGATCGTGGGTTGGTCCCAGTGCCACGAGCGGTTCGTCATCACCGCGATCCCGTAACCGGGAGCCTCGAAGTAGGGATAGTCGAGCTGGTAGCCGTAGGCGGTGACGAGCCACGTGACGAAACCGGCGGCGACAGCGAGCCCGGGCAGCCAGATCCGGCGCGACGTGAAGTACACCGCGCAGCCGACGATCAAGAGCGGCCCCAGGTAGATCATGTTGCGCTCCTCGACCCGCGTCGCGAACGTTGTCGAGAGAAACGCTGCCTTGATGCCCGTGTAGGCGCTCACCGTGAAGACGGTCGACGCCGTGAACGCCGCGAACGCCCGCCAGGCCGGCTCGTGACGGCGCTCGGGCAGCCAGAGCGCCGCGAGCCCTGTGATCGCCGGCAGCACGCCGATGCCGATCGCAAACGCAGAGCCCGCCTGGAAGCCCAGGCTCCACATCCGATGCTTCCACTCTTGCGTGATGACCGCGTACTCCGGCGACCGACTGCTCACGACCTGGTTCGCGACGACCAGGCCGCCGAGGGCGAGGATGGCAGCAGTGATGTGGTCGAGGGTGCTCCAGCCGGCGCGCAATCGGTGGCTCGTCGGGCCTGCGACGAACAGCACGATCGCCGCGAGGGCGTATGCGCCGCCGAGCATCGCGAGCTCACCGCGCACCTCCACGGCCACGACACAGCCGAGGATGGCGGCGATCGTCCAGCGTCTTCCTCCGCCCGCGAGCGAACGCACGCAGAGGCACGCGACCGCGGCGAAGACGGGATACGCGAGCGCTTCCGGGAGGATGAACGTTGCGTAGAACATCGCCGACGTGAGGATCGAGGCGAAGGCGGCGACCACCGCGACGCGCTTCGGCACGACCAGGCGCGCGGTGAGATAGACCGGCACGGCGGTCAAGCACATGAGGACCGCGTCCAGGTACTTGATCAGCGCGTAGCCCGTGCCGACGGAGTTCGACCACCACGCGGGAGCGATCACGTACGCGTAGAGCGACTTGAACGGCCTCGGCTCGCCGAGGGCCGCCGCGTGCCCTGTCGTCGCGATCGCGCGCGACAGCTGCGCCCATTCGAGCTCGTCGCTGAAGATCGTCGGCGTCTTGCGGCCCGCGGCCTCCCAGAAATAGAGCCCGAGGACGGCCAATGCGACGATGGCGACCGGGATCGCGGCGAGCAGCCGGTCGAGCCGGGTGCGTTCGTTCACTCGGCGGAAGCGCCCAGGATGACGCGCGGGTCGAGGTCGGTCTCGCGGCGCACGAACCTGCAGGCGACACCTGCCGCGTCGCAGGCCTCCACGATCGTGTTGAGGCGCTCGCGGGGCGCCTCGGGGATCGTCACCAGGACGATGTCCGGTGTCGTGCGCGCGATGATCCCCGCGATCTCGTGCGTGGTGCCGAGCACGGGTGCGCCGTGCACCCGGCGCCGCCGGAGGCGGGGGTTGTCGTCGACAAAGCCGACCACGCGTTCGCCGCCGGTCTCGCGTAGCTCGCGCAGCAAGCTGCGACCGGTGCGCCCCGCACCGACGAGCAGCGTCCTCCTGCCCGTGCGGTCGCGAATCGTCCGGGTGCCGCCGGTCACCGCGCGCTCGGCCAGCCGCGAGATCGAGATCGCCGCGGTGCAGAACAGCGCATCGACGATGAAGAAGGAGCGCGAGAAATCTCCGAAGGGATGGGTGGCCGCGACGTAGCCGAGCGCCACTGCCTCCGACACGATGACCGCGAGGGCGATCGAAACGAGATCTCGCGATCCGGCGTACCGCCAGATCGAGCGGTACAGCCCGAACGGGATGAACGCGAGGTAGCGGGCGGCGATCAGTATCGGCAGGGCGACCGTGGCAAGGTGGCGTTGCGATTCCGTTCCCGGCCAGCCGAACCTCACGACGTACGCGGTGGCAAACGAGCCGACGATCAGGACGAAGTCGACGAGCACCTCGATCAGCCGACGCCAGTGCACGGCGAATGCGTCCACGAGACGGACCTCGGCGCCCAGAGCGTTGCGTCGCTCGACATCGGAGAGGAAGCTCGCGAACTGAACGAGCAAGACGAACGTCACGAGCACGCCGACGATCGCGAGGCGCTGGTCGTCGAGGACGTTGTACGCGAGGCTCGTGCCGCCGAGCGCGGTCGCGATCAGCGCCAGCAGAAGCACTGCATGCTTCTCCGACATGCCGAAGCGCACGAGTCGGTGCGACGAGTGGTCGCGCCCGCCCTGCGAGATCGGGCGGCCCTCGAGCAGGCGGATCGTCGTCACGAGCGTCGTGTCGAGCACCGGCACGGCGAGGACGAGAATCGGCAGGAGCAGTGTCGCGACGGTCGAGCCGGCGACGTTCCAGCTCGCGGCCAGGCCGAGCGACGCGAGCGCGAAGCCGAGCACCTGTGCGCCCGAGTCGCCCATGAACACGAGCGCTTTTCGCCCCGGACGGAGGTTGAAGGGCAGGAACCCGGCGCACGCGCACGCACCGGCGAGCGCGAACGCGAGGTGGGCATCGTCGGGGTGAACCGTGACGGCGTCGATCGCGAAGAACCCGAACGCGATTCCGGCGAGCGTGGCCGCGAGACCGTCCATGTTGTCGAGCAGGTTGAACGCGTTCGTCATCCCGACGAGCCAGAAGATCGCGAGCGGCCACGCGACGACATGCGTGTGGATCAGCTCGACGCCGGTACCGGTCGCGAGCACGATCACCGCCGCCGCAATCTGGAAGGCGAGCTTCAGCTTCGCCGACAGCGCCCGCACGTCGTCGACGAGCCCGCCCGAGAAGAGCAGCGAGATCCCGGCGTAGATGCCGGCGATCTGCCCGCTCGCCGGGATCGCGCCCGCCGCGACGGCGGCCCAGATCCCGACGCTCAGCCCGGCGAAG
>Ga0157372_10005397_pt1 | contig 13588 bp, 10 predicted proteins | sample C55metaG_FD_115307 | JGI IMG/M metagenome (GOLD analysis project Ga0157372, IMG submission 115307) | Corn rhizosphere microbial communities from Kellogg Biological Station, Michigan, USA - C5-5 metaG | ecosystem: Host-associated > Plants > Roots > Rhizosphere > Soil | place: USA: Michigan... | reverse complement strand
GAAGAGTCGCATATGACCCGGCTGGGATATTCGCAACGGACCCACTGCGACGTCGAGCCGCGGATCTCCACACAGTGGTTCGTAAGGATGAACGAGCTGGCCGAACCGGCGCTGAAGGCGGTGACCGAAGGGTATATCCGCATCCATCCCGGGGACAAGTTCCTGGCGACCTACAGATACTGGTTGGAGAACGTCAAGGACTGGTGTATCTCCAGGCAGTTGTGGTGGGGCCAGCAGATACCGGCCTGGTATGCCCCGGATGGCAGCCTGCAGGTGGCGGCTACGCGCGAGGAGGCTTATGCGCTGTTTTCGGCCGCGGGCCAACCGGCTTTTACAGTCAGCGATCTGCGGCAGGACGAAGACGTGCTGGATACCTGGTTCTCTTCCTGGCTCTGGCCCATCGAGGTCTTCAAGGGCGTTACCGATCCGGGTAATGCGGACATCCGATATTATTACCCCACTTCCGTGCTGGTCACGGGTCAGGATATCATCTTCTTCTGGGTCGCGCGGATGATCATGGCGGGGCTGTACTATTTCCCCGAGAGTCTTCCGATGCAGCAGCGCATCCCCTTCCGGGACGTGTATTTCACCGGGATGGTGCGGGATAACCTGGGCCGTAAGATGAGCAAGAGCCTCGGGAATTCGCCCGACCTGCTGCTATTGATCGACAAATACGGCGCCGATGCCGTCCGGTTCGGCATCATGATCGCTTCGCCGGCGGGCAATGACCTACTTTTCGACGAGGCGGCGCTGGAACAGGGACGGAACTTTAATAACAAGCTGTGGAATGCGTTGAAGCTGGTGAAAGGTTGGGAGGGGCGGTTGGATCCTGCGGTCAAGCCCGGTTCCAACTTTGCCGTCGAGTGGTTTGCCAACCGGCTGGCGGAGGCCCGGGAGATCATCGGCCAGGCGTTCCGCGAATTCCGGCTGAGTGAGGCGCTGAAGACGCTTTATTCGCTGATCTGGGATGACTTCTGCAGTTGGTACCTGGAATGGGTAAAGCCCGGTTTCGAGCAGCCCATAGACGCGAATATCTACCGGCAAACCGTTGGATTCTTTGAGCAGCTGATGCAATTGCTGCATCCTTATATGCCGTTCATCACCGAAGAGATCTACCATCTGCTGGCGCCCCGCGCCGAAGACGATGACCTTTGCATACGGCAGTTCGCGCCTGCGGCGCCCGCCGATGCGCGGATCCTGGGCGAGGGTGCGCTGTTGAAGGAAGCGATCACGGCGTTGCGGGATGCGCGGAACAAGGCGCAGATCAAGCCGAAGGAGTCCGTAAAGCTGCATATCCATTCCGAATCATCGGAGGCCACTTTCCGGGCGCTCTCCCCTATCCTCTCCCGGCAGGTGAATGCCGAAAGCATCGATTTCACCCGCGAGGCCGTTACCGGCTCGCTGACCGTGGTCTCGGGGAAGGACAAATACTATATCGTCACCGCGCAGCCGCTGGCCACCGGCAACCAGAAGGAGGATCTGCTGAAAGAGCTGAACTACCTGAAGGGTTTCCTGGCTTCGGTCAACAAGAAGCTGGAGAACGAGCGGTTCGTGCAGAATGCGAAGCCCGAGGTCGTCGACCTGGAGCGGAGGAAGAAGGAAGATGCGGAGATGAAGATCAAGGCGTTGGAAGAGAGCCTGAACGGCTAACGATGGTTTATGAAAACTTTTTATTATCTTGGTTAGCCATCCCTTAAACGGCTTATCCCATGTTAAAATACGCCCGGCTGCTCGTTTCCGCAGGTATCTTGGCCCCATGCTTCTTTTTTGCCGGCGCTCCCCTGACCGGCTGCCAAAAAAGCAACGACACCATCACGGTCATCAAGCATGACACCACGGTTATCGTCAAACACGACAGCATCCCGGTAGCCGATACGGTCTATGACATCGCCAGCGGTCTGGTGGCTTATTATAATTTTAACGGCGGCAGCCTTCATGACAGCAGCCTGTACGGCAACCATATCGTATTCAACAATGCCACGCCGACGGCAGACAGATTTGGCAATCCCAATAATGCGTATTTATTCGACGGGGCTACCAGCTATATGCAGGTACATAACAGCTCCAGCCTTAATCCCGATAACATAACCCTTTATGCGATCGTCAGGATCAACGGGTTTTATGCAGGCAAATGCAGCGGCAATCAGATCCTTAGCAAAGGATATTCTGATGATGTGAATGGATTGTATTTCCTGCGTTTCTCCGACACCACGAATGGTTGTACGCTTAATCCCCCGCATCCGGAGTCGGAAGTCGCCTACGGCACCTATGGCGACAATACTCCTTCCGGAACCACCTTAACTGCCGGCAACAACTCCAGCGCGGTGCAAACGGGCATCTGGTATAAGTTTGCCTATACCTATGATGGGTTGACGGCGAAGTTCTACGTCAACGGCGTTTTGAAGGGTTCCGTAACGAAGGGCGTGGCCTTCACCGATAATTCCAATGATATTTTTATCGGCAGGGATGAGAACGTCCTGTTCCCCTACTGGTTCAACGGCGTCATCGACGAGATAAGGATCTACAACAGGGCCTTACCACAACAAGCCATCACGCAGTTGAACAAACAGAACAACTAGCAATCTACATGCTCGGCAAGTAGCTTCGTTCGAAAGGCTTTAAGGGTCGCTGGGCCGCCCGCGTGAAAAGCAATCGCGGGCCTATATTTTTCCCTGTCGACCGGCTGGTATTTCACGCACCAGCCAATTGCCTCCACGAGCAGCGGCAAAAGGTCGATGCTCTTTTCCGTCAAACTATACGTCAGTTTTTGCTTGTGGGTCTCATCCGGGGTCTTGGCCTTCGTGACCATTCCTTCTTTCTCCAATTTTGCCAACCGGTCCCGAAGAATATTCGAGGCTATTCCCTCCTCCGACAGGCGCAGTAACTCATTAAAGTGCCGCCGGCCGTAAAAGATCATATCGCGAAGAATAAGCAAGGTCCATTTGTCGCCGACGACTTCAACCAGCAGGTTGACCGGGCAGAGGGATCGATGTGATTCCATAGTAATTGCGTTTTACAACTGGTTGCAAAGGTAATACAAATTATATTAAAATAAATCCCTGATTTTCATTGGTTGTTTGTTTCAAACCAGTTTAAATTTGCAAGTAGTTGTAAAATAAAACCAAACAATCATGATGCATTTATCTTCCATGGCGATTTTCCTGGCCTCGATCCTGCCGGGAGTCGCCGCAGCCCAGAACGTCCCGGAAAAACCGAATGTACCAACGACACGCATCCTGGCGATCGGAAGCGTCACTTCACCCATTACGCCCGAAGACAGAAAAACGATCATGCCCAAAGAGGTAAGGGCCACGGTCGAGCTTTACCTGCAGGGGAAGATCGACCAGTGGTGGTTCCGGGGCGACGGCAAAGGCGTGGTTTTCCTGATGAACGTGACCACGGTGGAAGAAGCCCATGCCTTGCTGGAAGCGCTGCCGCTCGGGGTAGCGAAAAGAATGACCTTCGAGCTGATGCCGCTCGGCCCGCTCTTTCCCTTGAAGGCGCTTTTGGGCGACAACAAGGCCGCCGACTGAGGTCGAAGCCCGCGAATGACCCATTCGCGCGTTAAGGCGTCGGTTTCACCGCATGCCCGCTATATCCCTGCGACAGCAGGTTGAGCGGAAGGATCAGCTCCCATTGGTTAGGACCGCGGCCTTCGAAATCGGGATCGAGGAGATGGCTATAGCGGATACCGAAACTAACGGCGAGCTGATTCCACCATTTCGTATCGAAATACACCTCGGAGCCGAAGGACCGGAAATTCGCGTTGAAGACCCGGCCACTCGTGTAGAAATCCATGGCGTGCGTGTAATCATAATATAGATTGGCCCGCACCCGCAGGAAATACACGATATCCCCGAATCCCCAGTCGGGGTAGAACAGCGGCAGCTGGTAATTGCCGGAAACCCGCCAGAGCCGGTAAAAATTCTCGGCTGAATATCCCCGTGAGAACGGAAAGCCATTGGAGAACCGGGCATTGCCCAGGGTGTCGCGTTGCTGGAAGGCGGCGGCGAGCAGCAGGCTATGGGTATAGGCGACGCCGGGGAGATAGAGGAACCCCGAGGCCAGGAACTGGTGGGCGGTGAAGGGCGTGACGGCGCTGCTGTACGAAAGAGTCAGCACCTGCGCAAAGCGGGGCGCGATCTGCATCTGGGCCTGCTGGGACTGGTGGACGAAGCTGATATAGGGATCGATATAGGCGAACCCGCGGCTATTGAAGGAATCCTTAAACGCGCCTGTGAAGGTCCGCTGGTTGTAGACGATATCGGAGCCGAACTGGAGGCTCGTAAGGCCGCGCCCGCGGGTCCAGCTGAGGGGGATGCTGAAGCCGGCGTGGGTCTCGCTTTCATTCCAATACACTTTCCGCCCGCCGTAGAGGGCGTTGCGGTCGAAGGTGTAGTTCCACCCGGCATCGATGAATGGATAGAACCCGCCATAGGTGGCGGTGACGCCGGCCTGCTTATACTGCTCGTTACGGTTGTAGTCCCCATAGATCTGGGTCTCGAAAGTGTTGAGGATATTGTCGCTGACCAGCGAAAGCTGGTAGTCGGGATCGTTGATATAGGGACGCCAGCTGTGGAAGTTGATCAGGTGGGAGGCGAGGGGATATTTCGTCGCGGGATAACCAGCCGGGGCGATCTGATCCAGCAGCCCGGCGGGTCCCTTTTTCAACGAATCGATGCGCTGCACGGGCAGGGTATGAACCCAATCCGCGGCAGCGACGGGTTCGAGGCGGAGGCTGGTGGCGGTTGCCGTATCGAGCCAGAAGCCGGCCGCCGTGAAGGTGTTCCAGGCTACGCGGCCCCCGGGTCCCTGTTGAAACTCGTATTGACCGGTGCGGGTGTCGCCATGGGGAAGGCGGACGCGAAAGAGCTGGCCGTTAACCCACCCATAGATACGGTCCTGGCCGTCGCGGGCGGCGCTGAACCAGATCGTATCGCCGCTGACGGCGGGAAAACCGATCACCTGGTAGCTGAAGGGAAGGAGGTAGCGCGTGGTTCCGGTACGGCCGCTATCGACCAGCGCGAGGGACATCTCGCCCTTGCGGTTGCGCACCGCCGTTACAATGCCGCCGCTGGCGGGGTCGAATTTGGGATAGGTATAGAAGAGGTTGTCGGGATTCGGTAGTTGCCAAAGGACGGCTCCGGTGCTGTCCAGCAGGCGGAGGTGGCAGGCCCCGTCGGCGGCCTCTTCGACGGCGACGATGGTGGCGCCGTCGGGGGAGATATCGGGGGCGAAGAGCCGGGTCCGGGTGGTGAGGCGGCGATCGTCACCGGTGGCGGTATTCAGCAGGTGGATGACGCCATAGTCCCGCCAGCCCCAGCGTGGATCGGTCTCATAGGCGGAATAGACGATACGGCCGTTGCGCAGGGAGAAATAGTTGTCGATGGAGACCGCCCTGTTGATCACCCGGGTCTCCGCCCCGGTGCTCCAGTCGCGGATATAGAAGGCCGGAATGCGTTTATAGCTGCTGCGGGCGTAAACCAGCCGGTTGGCGTCGAGGAACTGCGGGTATTCTTCGTGGGCGACGAAGTGTTTGTGGGCGCGGGCGAAGGAGTCGGCCGCTGCGGTTTCGAAGGCCGCCGACGCGCCCGGCGCCGGGTTTTCGACGCCGCGCCGAAGCCCCGGTTGTAACGGCCCGCTAAAATAGTCGAGAGCGTCCCGGCGAAACTGTGGAAAGGAGACGCCGGCATAGCGTTTGATGGCCCCCTGAAGAGGATAGAAGAGCCCATGGAAGGCCGCGGCGTCATGACTCACCTTTCGCCAGAAATCGTCGCCATATCGTTCGCGGCCATAGGCGATCAGCATATAGCCCAGAGGATAGTGATCGGGGACATAGTCGCGGAAGGAACCGTTGCGCAGCTTCATCCAGGACCAGGTCTTGTTGCCGGCCCAGAGAGAACGGTAGCCGTCGAAGAACCAGGGCAACCGGCCGCGGCCCTGGTCGCTGACAAGCGTCTCCTGGTAAACAGCATCCCCCTCCCAGAACCAATTGGGCACGGCGAGGCTGTTGGCAAAGGCCTGGCCGCCTTCGCCAAAGAGATAGTAAAAGGCGCCGGACAGGCCGACACGAAAGTTGTTATATTGCTGCACGTGGCGGTATTCGTGAATGGCCAGCATGGCCGGCCAGGGCAGGCTGCCGAGGTCGAAACTGTTCTGTTCGGGCGTAAGCTGGAATTCGCTGCGGAAGGGAGCCAGGCCGACGTAGCCGTTGGCGATAGTCGTCTGGTTCTGGAGGACAATGTCGATCTTCCGCTGACGCGGGCCGATGGTCGGACGGGTGGTCAGGGCCAGGCGGTGGACGATGGCCGCCACATATTGAGCCTGGGAATCGAGCCCGGTGGGGAAAATGATCCGCGCCGTGTCGGTGTTCAGCTGCCGCCATTTAAGCGAAGGGGGGTTCCCGCCGAAGACCTGGGCACAGAGGCTTGTGGAGAGCAGGACGGCGGCCAGGAGGAGGTGCAGGCGGCGGAAGCGCATTTATTGGTTCACTTTTTGATTTTCAAGTGGCTCAAATTAAGGTATTTTCGCATCATTCTATGAAGCTCAACCTTCGACAGTCTTTGTTATCCGGCGACTATGATGCCCTGCCGGCAGCCATTGCCGGGTTCATCCTCATCCAGATGCTTTGCGCCTTTGGCGGCATCGGCATCTCGCCGGACTCGGTGGTGTATATCAGCACGGCGCAAAACATCCACGACCATGGAACGATCAGCGATTTTTCGAACATGCCGGTAATGGATTTCCCCGCCTTCTACCCTATCTTCCTCAGCGGCTTCCTCTTTCTAACCGGCGCCAAAGTGCAAAGCTTTGGTCCCGTCCTGGACGGGCTGTTGTTCGCGACGCTGATCGGGCTTTGCGGGTATATCATGAACCGCTTCACCCGGGTCACGCGCACCTACAAGGCCCTGCTGCTCGTCTTTATCGTCCTTAGCCCCTGCCTGCTGGAAGTATATTCGATGATCTGGTCGGAAACCTTGTTCCTGTTGTTGTCGATCGTCTTTATCATCTCGGCTTACGGTTACTTCCAAACGCATTCCCTGCGATGGCTGGCCGGCATGGCGCTGGTGGCCGGGTTCGCCTGCGTTACGCGCTATGCGGGCGTTAGCCTGGTGGCGCTGGGCGGGCTTTTGCTGCTCTGCGACGGACGGCTGCGATGGAGTCCGCGAAAGTTTGGCCATTGGGCGCTTTTTGCCGGGCTGGCCGTGCTCCCGCTGGCATTGAACCTGCTCCGCAACTGGCAGCTGACACAGACGCTTACCGGCTACCGGGAGCCCGGGCAGACGCCCTTTAGCAGCAACCTGCAGATGTTTGGCAGCGTGCTTTGCGACTGGCTGCCCTTCTTCAATGAGCGATATGGCGCGGCCACTTTCGTCGCCGTGGTGTTCATCCTTGGGATTACGGGGAGATTTGTCTACCGGTTGGTTCGGCGGACGGATATTTTTTCCTACAGCAATCTCGCATTGAGCTATTTTGTCGTCTACGGGGGATTTATCCTGTTCACCGCCACCGTGTCCCGGTTTCAACCGCTGGACAGCCGGCTATTATCCCCGCTCTTCCTTGCCTGGCTTTGGGGCGGTAGCAGCTGGATCCCGCCGGCGTTGCGGCGGTGTCCGCGGCCGTGGAAGACAGCCGCCGTCGTTGGGAGCCTTGCCGCCGCGGCCTGTTTTATCTATGGCGAGATCCATGAGTTCCGCGAGAATTGGGAGGGTATCCATTACGCGGGTATCCCGGGATATACGGAGACGAGTTGGAAGCAGTCGGAGACGATGGCCTATGTCCGGTCGCATAAGGATTCGCTGGAGAAGGCCGGGCCCATCTATTCCGACGCCTTTGAAGGTTTGTGGTTCCTGGCCGATGCGCATTCCGAGCTGATCCCTCATAAGGACAATCCCGAAGATATCCGGTATATGATGAAGCAGGATCATTTCACGATCGTCTGGTTCGACGATGCGGTGAACTTCGATCTGATCGATGTGGATTTTATGCGGACGAAGAAAGAGCTGGTGAACGAGCTGCACTTCAAGGACGGGGCCATCTATACCTTCAAGGGCGAGCCGGCCCATTGACCGGAGACCGGACATTCCCTCTTTTGTACTATTTTTAAGCGATGTTTTTGTTTTTAATGGCGCTGGCGATAGCGCCGGGTATTGCGGTCAGCCTGTTCATCTATTCCCTGAAGCGGTATGGCAAGGGCTCGATGCGTTACCTGGTGACGGCTTTTATCCTCGGTATGGCGGCCACCCTGCCGGCGTTGCTGATCCAGCTGCGGGCGGAGGACGTGCGGACGGAACCCTGGCGGCATACCATCGCGTCTTATATCTGGTATGCCTTCGCGGTCGTTGCCCTGAGCGAGGAAGGCAGCAAGTTCCTCGTCTTGCGGTTCTACGCCTTTCCGAAGCGGGTGTTCCGCGAGCCTTTTGACGGGGTTGTCTATGGGGTAATGATCGGGATGGGCTTCGCCACGGTGGAGAATATCGAATACGTGCATAAGTTCGGCCTCGAGACGGGCGTCTCGCGTTTCTTCCTTGCCATTCCCGCACATGCGGCTTTTGCCGTGCTGATGGGCTACCCGGTCGGCCGGGCGAAATTCAGCCGTGGGCGGCGGGTTTGGCTGCTGTTGTGGGGACTGTTTGTGGCGGTGTTGTTCCACGGCAGCTTCGATTTCTTTCTTTTTGTCCAGCAAAACCGGGAGATCACGCGTTATCTTTCCAATGGAATGCTTTCCTTTGGGGCGTTTGCGACGTTCTATATCGCGGTGCGGCTGGCCATGCGGGCCCTGAGAATGCATCAACAAAATCAATCCGATCATGATGGATGAATCTTTATCGATACGACCCGGAGACCTTGACGACATCAACATCATTGGTTTCCTCGCGCAGCAGATCTGGCCGGAGACCTACGGGGAGATACTTACCGGGGAGCAGCTGCAATACATGCTCAATTTGTTTTACAGCCCCGCGTCCCTGCGGCGGCAGATGCTGGACGACAAACACCAGTTCCTTATTGTCGAGGAAGGTGAGGAACCCATTGGCTTTGCGGCGTGGAGCGGAACGGCGGAGCCGGGAGTCTTCAAGCTGCACAAGCTGTACGTACTTCCCGGCCGGCAGGGCAAGGGATTGGGCCGCGGGATGCTGCAATACATCTACCAGGTCATCCGGCCGCAGGGGGCCCGGACGCTGCTGCTGAATGTCAACCGGTGGAACAAAGCGCGGCAGTTCTATGAGCGGATGGGCTTTGCCGTCATCAAAGAGGAAGATGTGCCCATCGGCCGGGGTTATTTTATGAACGATTATGTCATGGAGGTGTCGGTGCCTTAACCCGCCGTCGGAATCGGACCTTCCGTCTCCGGCTGGCCCATCGCCGCCAGCTTCATCTTCCGGGCCGTCTCATGGCCGAGATATCTTTCGATGCGGCCTTCGACGAGGTAAATAAGGGGAGTAAGGATCAGGGCCATGCCCGCCTTATAGATATAATTCATCATCCCGATCGCCAGGATCTGCTGCCAGGTGAAGATCTGGCTGAAAGCGATGAACAGCACGATGTAGCTGTCCACCAGCTGCGACACGAGGGTCGAACCGGTGGCCCGGAGCCAGAGGTGTTTGTGCCCGGTGCGCTTTTTTATCTGGTGGAAGACCGTGACATCCACTACCTGGCTCACCAAAAAGGCAACCAGGCTACCCACGATTATCCAATTGCTTTGGCCAAAGATGGCGTTGTACGCATCCTGCAGGTTGGGTACCCCTTGCCGTTGGCTGCTTTGAAGCCAGACATCGGCCGGCGGAATATGGATGGTCAGAAAATACATCAGGAAGGCATAGGAGATCAGGATAATGGCCGTCCACGAGATGCGCCGTACGGCCTTCGGGCCATAGTATTCATTGACGATATCGGTCATCACGAATTCCAGCGGCCATAGCAATACCCCGCAGGTGAGCGTGAAAGCAAGCCCGCTCTGGCCGAAGAGGGTGAAATTGGCCGGTCGAATCCCCAGGAGCTTCTCCAACGAGAATAATTTGGTTCCGATGGCTTCCGCGATCAGCGCGTTACAACAGAAAAAAGCGGTGAAGCCCAGGAAGAGCTTTGTCGGGCGATCTTTTAATATAGAATGGATCATCTGAGGTTGCGGTTAATGATGAGGAGGGTCAGCTGCAGGGCGAAGAACACGAAGTTAACGGCCATCAGCCAGACGGGAATGCCGGTCTTGCGCAGGCGGCGCATCAGGAACATCAGGAACAGGATGAGGTTGATGAAGATGTTCACGGAGATGGCCACGATCCAGCCCAGGACGACGATATCCGATGTGATGGCATTGTCCGGAAACTGCGGCAGCCACTGAGAAAAGGACACCAGGAGAAAACAAAGGTTGCAGATGAAAGCAACCCTGGATAGAAAACGTAGCACTCCCATAATTTGCCAAAAATCAGGTTTACGGGGCAAAATACCATTAATTCGCTTTATTTTGCTCGAATAATTTATATCGCATGAAGTCACCGCTGTTAAAGAAAGCGCTTCCTCACGTGATCGCGGTCGCCGTATTTTTGATCGTCGCGGTGGTTTACTGCCGCCCTGCGCTGGAAGGGAAGGTGCTCTTCCAGTCGGATATGATACAGTGGAAGCAGATGGCGCAGCAGTCGATGGATTTCAAGGAAAAGCACGGGCATTATCCCCTATGGACGGAAAGCTCCTTTGGAGGGATGCCGGCCTATACGATCGCGATGGGCGGGGGATCGGCGATGAGCGTCGGCTATCTGGCTCCGATCCTGACCCTGGGCCTTCCCCAGCCTGCCAATTTCTTCTTCCTGGCGTGTATCTGCTTTTACTTTCTTTGCCTTACCATGCGGATAAACCCCTGGGTGGGTATCGTCGCGTCGCTTGCCTATGCCTACAGCACTTATGATCCCGTGATCATTGTCACCGGTCACGTCACAAAGATGTGGGCGATCGGTTATGCGCCTGCGGTGATCGCCGGGCTCCTGCTGCTATTCCGGCGGCAATATCTTGCGGGGATGGCCGTCATGGCCCTGTTCTTCGCGCTGCAGCTGGGTTCCAATCACCTGCAGATCGTTTATTATACCGTTCTGGCGATGGGTCTGCTGACCCTATTCCATGCCGTGAGCGCTATCCGCGAGGGGAAGCTGAAGGAGCTGCTTCCCGCCCTTGGGCTGGCGGTGATCGCGGGGGTGATCGGTTTTGGCACCAGTACGCTGGGAACCCTTCCCGTGGAGGAATATACGAAAGAAACGATGCGTGGCGGCCGCACCGAGCTGACCGGCGGCACCAGCAAGATGGAAAGCCATAACGGGTTGAGCAAGGAATATGCGTTTCAGTGGAGCTACGGCATCGGTGAGACGCTGACCCTTGCCGCGGCGGATATCTATGGCGGCGGCGCTTCGGGTAAGCCGGTCGGGGAGGATTCGAAGTTTGCCGACCAGTTGGCCCAGGAGTTCTCCATTCCCCAGGAGCAGGGGGTGCAATATGCCAATGGATCGGCCTATTGGGGTGGCCAGCCGTTCACCCAGGGGCCGGTTTATGCGGGCGCCGTGATCTGCTTCCTCTTCATCTTCGGGCTGGTTTATGCCAGGGGGTGGCTGAAGTGGTGGCTACTGAGTGTCGCCGTGCTCGGGATCGTACTGGCCTGGGGTAAGAACTTCGCGGCGTTCAACTATTTCCTGTTCGATCATTTTCCCTATTATAATAAGTTCCGGGCCCCGGCCACGTCGCTGGTGATGCCGCAGCTGGCGATGCCGTTGCTGGCCGCGCTCGGGCTCAACGGACTGCTGGCGTCCGGCGAATCCCGGGAGACGCTTTGGAAGAAGTGGAAGCTTTCGGCCATCGCTACGGGCGCCTTGCTGCTGGTTTTGGCCGGCGTTTATTTTTCGGCGGACTACAAGGGCGCCGGGGATACCGGGCAACGGGAGCGTTTCGTGCAGATGAAGATGCAACAGCTGTCCCAGGGGCGGCAGGCAGGGGCCGACGTTCAGCAACAAGCAGCGGCGACGAGTAATGCGTTGATGAAGGCCTTGCAGGCGGATCGCAAGACCGTCTACGGTGGTGAGTTATTACGCTCTACGGTGCTGATCGTGGTAGGGGCCCTGTTGCTCGCGCTGTTCATCCGCGGGACCCTCAAGCCATGGATGCTGGTGGCGGCACTTGGCGTGCTGAGCACCTATGACCTGGTGGCCGTCAGCAGCCGTTATCTCAGCGCCGATAACTACGAGGACGAGGCTGACCTTGAAAATTACCGGACTCCCAATGCGGCCGACGAGGAGATCCGCAAGGACCCGGATCCAAATTTCCGGGTCTTCGACCAGTCAGGGGGCAATCCTTTCGAGGACGCCCGCGCCTCCACCTTCCACAATTCGCTGGGTGGGTATAGCCCGGCGAAGCTGGGATTGTACCAGGACCTGATCGAGAACCAGCTGATGAAGGGCAACCGCCAGGTGTACAATATGCTGAACACAAGATATTTTATCGGCCGCGACCCGCGTACGCAGCAGACGGCGGCGCAGTTGAACGGCGATGCGTTTGGCGCCTGCTGGCTGGTGAAGGGGATCCATTATGTAAAAGACGGGAATGAGGAGATGAAGGCGCTGGACAGCGTCAATGTACGGGATACGGCGATCATCCAGCAGCGGTTCGCCGCGATGGTGAAGGCGCCGCCCGTTGCCGACAGTACGGCAAAGATCCGGCTGGAGAAGAACGAGAACGATGTGCTGACGTATAAATTCAGTTCCCGGACCGATGAATTCGCCGTCTTCAGCGAAGTCTACTATGACAAGGGCTGGAATGCCTTTATCGACGGGAAGAAGGCGGACTATGTCCGGGTGGACTACCTGCTGCGTGGGATGCCGGTACCGGCCGGCGAACATACGATCGAGTTCCGGTTCGAACCGCGGAGCTATGCCCGGGGTGAGACGATCTCGACCTGGTCCAGTCTTGTTGTCTATCTTTTGTTGATCGCCGCGGCGGTAGGTTTGTGGAAGCAGGCCCGGCCGGAGGTGAAAAAAGCAGTCGTTGCCACCGCATGAAGCCGTTAAGTCTTGTGATCATTACCTATAACCGGCCGGAGGACGCGCTGGAGCTCGCCCGCAATATTGCCGGGCTGGAGGAGCTGGACCGGTGGGTGGAGGAGGTGATCTTTGTGAACAACCGGAGTACTGTTTCATATCAGGCACTGGAAGAATTTGTTGCTGCGCATCGTGAAGTGCCGTTCCGCTATTCGGTGGCGCCGGAGAACCTGGGGGTGTCGCGGGGACGTAACTATGCGATCGGCCTGAGCCAGGCGCCATATCTTGTTTTTTTGGATGATGACGCGCTGTTCCGCGATACCGATGCGTTGCGGTGGATCGTGCCGGCATTTGAAAGCTCCGACTCCGATCGTCCCGTCGGGATCCTGGCTTTCAGGATATACTATCATTCCACCGGCGAGATGCAGGTCAATGCGTTCCCGCACAAGCGGTTTGCCGAACGGCGGGACTGGCCGGAATTCGAGACGGCCTATTTCTCCGGTGCGGCGCATGCGATCCGGCGGACGGTGTTCGAGCGGGTGGGATTGTACCCCGAGAACTTCTTCTATGGCATGGAG
>Ga0157372_10005395_pt1 | contig 13595 bp, 10 predicted proteins | sample C55metaG_FD_115307 | JGI IMG/M metagenome (GOLD analysis project Ga0157372, IMG submission 115307) | Corn rhizosphere microbial communities from Kellogg Biological Station, Michigan, USA - C5-5 metaG | ecosystem: Host-associated > Plants > Roots > Rhizosphere > Soil | place: USA: Michigan... | reverse complement strand
TGTAACGGCGAGCGCCCGGACCTTGCCGGTCTTGATTTGAGGAAGCGCGAACAGCTGGTCTGCGAACATGACTTGAATCCGTCCCGAGACCAAGTCGGGAAGCGTTGCCGCGCCTCCCTTGTAGGGAACATGCACCATGTCGACGTGCGCCATCGACTTGAACAGCTCGGCCGCAAGATGAGCCGGGCTTCCCACACCCGCAGAGCCGAACGAAAGCTCGCCGGGCTTGGAGCGAGCAAGCTCAATGAGCTGCTGGACGTTGTGGACCGGTGTCTGAGGCGATACGAGCAGAACGTTCGGAACGAGCGCGATGATCGCGATCGGCGCGAAATCGCGCTGTGGATCGTAGGGCAGCTTGGGGTAGAGAACGCCGTTGACCGCGTTCGGCCCATTCGAGCCGAGCAACAATGTATAGCCGTCCGGCGCCGCCTTGGCGACGTAATCGGCACCAATCGCACCGTTCGCGCCAGGCTTGTTTTCGACAATGAAGGGCGCCTTCAGCGATTCGGAAAGCTTCTGCGCGATGAGTCTGGCCAGAATGTCCGTGCCGCCTCCCGCCGTAAACGGGGCGATGATGCGCACCTGGCGCGTGGGGTAAACGTCTTGGGCTACTGCCGGTAGTCCGGCGATTAGCAGCGCCGAGAAGCAAATTGCGGCGAGGAGCCGCGGCAGATTAGGCATATAGGACAGAAGGTAATTCACGACTGGACTAATGGGATTGGCGCGACCAACTCAAGGCGTCAGCCGGAATAGCGCATGACTTGCGAGCATAGAAGGCTCGGTCTGGTCGGTCCAATACGTTAGGCGGCACAATCGATAGGGGCCACCTCTCAATCGTGGGCCTGCCATTTAGCGACGAACCGTTACCGTCGCGCAACGCGGGTCGTCACGGCGAAAGCCGATCGAAGCGCGCTCTACAAAACCTTGCGCGCAACCGAGATGCGTTCCCCCGAGAGGACGAGGCTGCGGTGCAGTTGGGTCCACTAACCCGACGGCTTGCGGCCAGAAGCGGACGTGCGACTAGCGTCCGCAAAGCCGTCATGCGAAATGCTTTCAGACCAAGTGCTCGCTCCAGGATAATAGTGCTGGGCGCGAATACTTGGCGACCAACATGTCGTTCGCAGACTTGGCATCTGGCAACTTTGCTCGTGGACTCGAATCGTTGGCGTCCAACGACGATTGGTCGGATGATGACCGGTCATTGAGCGGTCCCTTTCGGCTAGCGTTTCCGAAATCGGCCGGATGGGGCGAAGGCGTCTTGCTCGCGTCGTTACTGAAGCGACACGCAGTACACAACGGAACGTGCGTGTGCGTCACGGGGAGCGGACCGTTGTGTTCCATACTCAAGCACGATGAGTCCTTTGAGGTAGCGAGCGACGTTGAGGACGCGCAATTCAGATCGCCACTAGCCATTCTCAGTCATGCATTGATCGGCGATCTGTTGTCTTTCCGCTTCGTGTCGCTTTCGCACGAGCGCAACGCCAGCTCGCCTCACTCATCTCCCAAAATTGGACTCGCGTGGCAAAGTGTGGACAAGCGAGGGCCGATTGCGTCTAAGAGCCTACCGTGCGAATGCTTGCTGGATACCCTCTCGAAGATATCGAACCCGTATATCGTGTCGGTACAGCGGCGTATTGACGCAAGGGATAAGTCGATCATTGAGACCCGATACTCAGGACGCTGCTGTTTTGTTGATGATGAGATCCTCGACGGCGAGGACCAGTGGAAGGCCTTGACGACCATCGCCGCGCTGGATTTGATGGTCACAATTTCGACTACTACCGCACATCTGGCAGCGGCGATTGGGATACCGGTTGTTTTACTCGCCGCCGAACGAAGAGGCCCGCAGTGGTTTTGGCCAGCACAAGCTCAGCATGGAAAGGTGTTCTACCCGTCCGTGAAGCCGATCATCGGTGCAACAGCGACTGCGCAATGGTGGGCACACTGTTTGCCGAAGGCGGCGCTTGCAGCAGAGGCCTTGGTGGATCGCTAGTTCGAGTGAGAGCACCCGAAATGGACTGCTTTTGATAGCACGACATTTCGCAACGGATCGGACAGTGACCATCACCTGAGCGGCCGTCCGATTAAGGTAGACGATGTCCTCCCTTCAACCAGAAGATGAGAGGACGAGATGGACGCAACCGCCACTGCGGTCCATAGGGACCGTGGAACAAGGGAAAGCTCGTCGGCCCGAAGGCGCCGTTGAAGGTCAAAGATATCTGGGCCATTCGCGTCCGGCTCCAGATGCAGGCGCGCACCCGTGACCTCGCTCTGTTGGACCTGGGTATTGACAGTAGGCTTCGCGGCTGATCTCGTGAAGCTGCGCGTCCGGGACGTGTGCCACGGCGATCGGGTGGCCTCGCGAGCCATTGTCCTGCAGCAGAAGACTCAACAACCAGTCCAATTCGAGAGTTCGCCTTCAACCCGAGAAGCGGTTGAGGCATGGATCAAGTTCGCGGCGCTGCGTGCCGAGGACTATCTCTTTCCGAGCCGCCTGCATTCGTCGCCACACCTCGGCACGCGGCAGTACGCTCGTATTGTGGACGGATGGGTCAAGGAGATCGGCCTTAATCCGGACGACGGCTACGGAACCCATTCAATCCGACGTACCAAGCCAACCCTGATCTACCGGCGCACAAGAAACTTGCGAGCCGTGCAGCTTCTTCTGGGCCATACAAAGCTGGAAAGCACCGTGAGGTACCTAGGAATCGAGGTTGACGACGCGCTCGAGATAGCCGAGCAAACTGAGGGGTAATGCCGGTCCGGCCGGGAGCGCCGCGGATGAGGCGCTTCCCGGCCGTAAGCCGCCGCACTATGACCCGCGCCGCCCGGGTCGCCCCTCACCCCAAGCCCAACCGCCGCACGAACGGCGTCCAGCGCGGATCGGAATGCAGCGGCCGCAGGATCGTGTCCACCGCCGTGAACACCACGCCCGGATCGCGTTGTCGATAGGCTGATTCGAGCCACTCGTACGCCTTGTCGACCTCGCCTCTGAAGGCGTACGCCTCGGCGATCTGAAACGCGGCGGTCCAACCGAAGCCGTCGATCAGCGTTTTCAGTGCGGCGTCCGACGCCGCTGCGTTGCCCAATTTGTGCTCGATCAGCGTTAAAGCGAGGTTACGGAAGACATCGTGCCCTTCATGCCCGGCGAGCGCGCGCGCTTCGCCGAGACGCCCTTGGAGCAGCCGCGTGATCGCCAGGAAGGCGTGATACAGGCCTCCCTTGGGGTTGATGTCGAGCGCAAGCTGGAACGACGTCGCCGTTTCCTCGAGCTGACCGGCGACGAGATGAATCATCGCCGCCTGACGATGCGTGAACGCCGAAAGCGGGTCCAGCGCGATCGCTTTGCCGATCAAGTCGACCGCCTTCTCCGAGTGTCCCAGGATCCGGGCGAGCCCGGCCGCGGCGCGGAGCGCGTTGGCGTCGCCGGGCGCGAGCTCGAGCGCGCGTTGGAACGATGCGTCGGCGGCCGCCCAATCCCAGTCGTGGGTCTCAGATATCCGGCCCATCTCGATGTGAGCTTCCGCGAGATCGGGCGCGAGGCGCAGGGCTTGCTGGGCCGCCTCGCGGGCGCGCGCGAAACCCGCGTCGATCGGCGCGAAGCCGTAGCCCGCCTGCACGCGATGCACGCCCGCCAGGCCGGTCCATGCCAGCGCAAAGTCCGGATCGATGGCGAGCGCCTGCTGGAACAGCGCGATCGCCTTGTCGGTGTCGGCCTGCGTGAAGCGCTCGGCGAAGAACTTGCCTTGCAGGTAGAGCCGAAACGCCTCCGGGTTATCGCTGCGTCCGGCGGCGGCCTGGCGCACTTCGGCCACCGCGGTGGTGGACGCTGCCGCGGCCGGTGCCTCGAGAAGCGCGGCACGCAGCTCCTTGACCACGGATTGGGCGATGTCGTCCTGCACGGCGAAGATGTCGTCGAGCTCGCGGTCGTAGGTCTCGGACCAGAGGTGAGAATCGGAGGCCACTTCGATGAGCTGCGCCGTGATGCGCACGCGCTTGCCCGATTTGCGCACGCTGCCTTCGAGCACGGTGGCGACGTTGAGCTTCTGCGCGATGGTCGGAAGGTCGACATCCTTGCCTTTGAACGAGAAGGCCGAGGTGCGCGACGCGACACGCAGTCCCCGGATCTTCGCCAGCACGTTGAGCAGCTCCTCCGACAGTCCGTCGGCGAAGTACTCGTTCTCCTCGTCGCGGCTCATGTTCACGAACGGCAGGACGGCGATCGAAGGCATCTCCTTGTCCAACGGCGCGGCCTGCGACTTCAACGGCGGGAACGTTTGTGGCAGATCGGGATGGCAGAGCTGGAACACCCGTTCCGAGCGCTCGATGTCCTTGAGGCCGTGTGCGCCGAGGGCCTTGACGGTCACCCGCGGAGGCAGGTGGTCGCGGCAGAGGTCGTGCGTGGCCTCCGAAAGAACGATCTGCCCGCCATGGCCCGCGGCAAGCAGGCGCGCGACGCGATTGAGCGAGGGTCCGAAATAGTCCGCGCCGCGCATCTCGACGGCACCCGAATGCAACGCCATGCGCACCCGCAGCTTGGCCGCTTCGGGCCAGGGCTCTGACATGAGCGCGCGTTGGGCGTCGAACGCCGCGGCGAGGGCATCGGCGGCGGTGTGGAACGTCGCGCAGAAAGCATCGCCACCCGTCTTGAAGACATGCCCGTCGTGATCGTCGATGCAGTAGCGGAGCACCTCGTCATGGCGCGTGAGCGCCGCGCGCATTGCGGCAGGATGCGCTTCCCACAGCCGCGTGCTGCCTTCGATATCCGTGAAGAGCAGCGTGACGGTACCGGTGGGGACCTGAGGCATCGCGTCGTGGGCGTCGAAAGGACCGGGTTCGGCGGATCATACCCGCCCGGTTGGCAGCGAGGCACCGTCCGCAGGCGTCTGGAGTGGGTGCCTCCGACGAGCACGGCCCGCGACGCGCCTGACGAGCACGGCCCGCTGCGAGCGGTGAACTGCTGCGCCGATCGGCCCGTGCTCGCGTCGACGTGTCTCCACCCTCGTATCTCCATGCCAGAGGCCGTCCCGAGCGAAGGGCTGCGCGTTCATGCAGCGGTTCTACGCCTCATGGCAGGACTGGGACTTCGAGGCGCTGTCGGACATGATCTCGACACAGCCGCACTCGCTTGTCGTCGGCACCGACCCCGACGAGTGGAACGGCCCCGACGGGCTCGCGATCTGGAAAGTACAGGCGCAGGAGCTCGGTCCGATCACGGTCCGTTCCACGGCGCTGACGGCATACTCATGCGGGAGCGTCGGCTGGATCGCCGATCAGGTCTTGGTCACATCGGGCGTACAGGATGCCGTCTGCAGTGTGCGTATCACCGGCGTGCTGGCAATCGAGTGCGGGCAGTGGCGCATGTTGCAGATGCATGCCTCGCTTGGCCAGGCGAACGAGCAGGCGCTGGGCCGCGTCGTCACGACGCGCATCGAGAAGATCGAGCGAAGCGAGAGACTGGAGCGACCGGACGTGGCCACGGCTTCGACTCCGGACGGGACGTCACCATCGTGTTCAGCGACATCGAGTCGTCGACCATCCTGCTCGAGCGGCTCGGCGACACGGGTTTCCAGCGCCGGCTCGCCTGGCACGACGACATCGTGCGTCGCGCCGCCGAAGCGCATCGCGGTTACGTCGTGAAATCGCAGGGCGACGGCTTCATGCTCGCGTTTCCGTCGGCCGCGTACGCGTTGCGCGCGAGCCTCAGCATCCGCGATCGCATCGCCGCGGGCTTCGAAGGGTTGGCGATCAGGATTCGCGCGGGCCTTCACAGCGGCGAAGCGATCCGCCACGACGATGATTTCTACGGGAAGACGGTCGTGATCGCCGCGCGGATCAGCGCCCTGGCGCTCGGCGGCGAGATCCTCGAGTCCAGCCTGCTGTACGAGCTCGCCCGGAGCCTGGGCACTTTCACATTCGGCGCCCCGCGCGTCGTCGGTCTCAAGGGACTGGTCGGCGACTTCGAGCTGCGCCCGGTGGTCAGCTGAGGTTGCGAGGATCGTGACGAGCGCCGTTGCGGGCGCCGCCCCTTTCTACATGCAGCATTTCATTCTCAGCGTGTGCGAGGGCGCCCCGGAGATCGCTCATGCGCAACTCGATGCCGGCAGCTGGCCGGTCGCGAGCACCGAGCGTCATCGCGATGCGCTGGCGCCGGGCGATCGCGCGCTGCTCGGTGCTAACCGAGACAGAGCTCGATCGGTGTCCCAATTCCCGAAGAGAGCGTCCCAGATACCGAAGCTGACACTCGCGTGCACAATACGATGAAGGCGGTTGAAGCCCTTTGACTGCATGGAGTGATTATGAGATCGACAGCGCCCCCCTCGACCCCAGCCTGTGATCATCTTCGCGCTCTTGGTGAATGGAATTCAGCTTGGGACCAACTCTACGACATGGACCCGGTATATACGGAACGGTTCATGTCGATGCTATCCCATGCAATGTATTCTGGTGATCTGGATCCAAAGACGCGAGAGTTCATTGCCATCGCCATTGACGCATCGTGCACGCATATGTATTCGCCAGGCGTCAAGCGCCACGTGCGCAAAGCTCTCGAGCTCGGCGCCTCACCGCGCGAGATCCTGGCCGTGTTGGAAATGGTCAGCGTGCTTGGGATTCACTCCGTCGCGCTCGGGGTGCCGATACTCGCGGAAGAGATGCAGCGAGCAGCAGATGCGTCGCGGAAGGACGTTTGATCAGGTGGTGACGCTTTGGTCGCCCCAGCCACTGGCTTCGGCTGATTCACCTGCGATGCGCCCTTAATCGATCCCGGCCTTCCAATCGCTGCGCAGCAACGACGTTGGCGCCTCGCCTGCGCATGCCTCGGTAAAATGATGGACGAGTGGATTAGCCTACCGCTTAAGGACCTACAACGCGGCCACGGTCGAGTCGTTTCCGTTTACGGGCATGACATTGCCGTATTTTGTACCTCGCAGGGCGTTTTCGCTGTAGACGATAGTTGCCCACATGCCGGCGCCTCGCTCGCAAGCGGCGTGGTGAGCGGCACAAAAGTGCGATGTCGCGCTCACGGTCTAACCTTCGACCTCACGACCGGAAAAGCAGTTGGGGGATTGTGCACCGCTTTTCATGAAGTACGTGTTAGCGGCGATCGCGTGCTGGTCCGAATTGCGCCGTCGGGCGCGACGTAACAACTCTGGCGCGTCGCTACAACCTAGTTCTTGCCATCGAAGGTTGTGGACATTACGACCTCCCTCATTGCCCGCCCTCGCCAATCGCTAGCGGAGCAGCCGTATTCATCGCGGAACCAGTCCGAGAATGCGCTCAAGCTTCCGAAGCCTAGCAGCGCGGCGACGTCGGTCAGCGGTCGATGGCTTTGGGTTACATGACGATCCACGAGCTCTCTACGAACGCCCCGTAGTACGTCGACATAGTTGCTGCCCCTGCGGTGTAGGTGGCGGTGCATCGTTCGGCGATCAACCCCAAGAAGACTCGCGATGCGAGCCGCCGTGCAGGTCCGGGACGGGAGTAACGCGCGGACCAGGTGATGAACTCGCTCTTCGACGGCTTCCTCTCCTACCGCGCTGGATACTTCTTCGAGATAGGCGCGCGCGTACCGCGCAAGTAGGGGGTCGCCAGTAGGCATTGGCCGCTCAAGATCCACGGAGCGACACAGAATGCCATCGAACGCGGCATTGAATTGCACGTCGACCGCGCCGAACACGCGGCGGTACGTTGACCTGTCCCGGGGCGCATCATGCAGAAAGCAAATTGCCTTTGGCTGCCAGGCAGCTTTGAGCATCGATCCCATCATCCGGTGCACTGCGCCAACCGAAAGCTCGATTAGCTGACGCGCCGGAAGCCGCTCGCCGATGATTATCGTGAAACTTATCCATACGAGTGGGCCGTCATCTTCGATACGCAATGACAGCGACTCGTTATGTAGGTGCATATAGCGGACGATCGCCTCAAGCGCGCGACGAAGCGTCGGCTCATGGGTCGCCACCAACGCCAGCGGACCGAGATTGGAGAGTTGCCTGGTCTCAGCGAGTCGAACGCCGAAGTCTTCAATGCCGGCCGCTCGTCCAGCGTTCTCGAGCAATATCGCAAATGCAGATACGGGGATTCGAAGGTCAGGCTCGTACAGTGCTCTCTTAGACAACTTCGCTGCGGCGATCAGCGCATTAGCGTCGAGGCCAAGGCCGGTCGCGAGCGCAACGAATCCATTCAACGAAGCACCGCGAATGAGGGCTCGTCCGAGCACGGAGGTATCTGCCGGCCGAAAATTCGAAGTGTCCCATATTCCGAACTGGATGTCTCAGAATCCGAAATAGCACGTCGCTGGCCGAACTACGATTAGCGTCACCTAACACAGAGATCTCAGAACCAACCATGCAATTTCTCGACGATAGTCTTCTGCCGGAGAATCAAGAACCGTTGGTGATTCAGGTCGCCCCCTACGCGCCCGAGTATCTACCGTCGGATTCGACCGACATTCCCGTGTCGCTTCGGGATCAGGTTCAGAAGGCGGTTGATTGTTACAACGCGGGCGCCACCGTCCTACACGTTCATGTCAGGGAGGAAGACGGAAAGGGCTCCAAACGCTTGTCGATGTTCAACGAGCTGCTCGGTCGCCTTCGAGAGGCGGTGCCGAAGATGCTGTTGCAGGTTGGGGGTTCCATATCGTTCGCACCGGAGACGGATGGCGCTAGAGCTGCGTGGTTGCCAACCGACACCCGCCACATGCTAGCTGAGCTTCAACCCAAGCCCGATCAAGTCACGATTGTCATAAATACCAGTCAGTTCGGCTTCACCGAAACACTCACTGCCGATGATGTCGCGGGAACGTCGTTCGCCCAACCCGAAATGAAGAAGGCGTACGACGAAATGATGTGGGAGGCGGGACCAGATTTCTACGTAGAGCACCTGCGGCGATTACAAGCAAGTGGAATCCAACCTCATTTCATGATCGGTCATATCGCTCAGCTAGGCACGCTCGAGCGAATTATCCGTCGCGGGCAGTACACGGGCCCTCTCTGTCTCAATTACCTTGCTTTCGGTGGCGGACTCTCATATTCCAACCCGGCGGAGATGCTGGACTTCGTGTCGCGAGTTCCCGACGGCGCGGTCCTGACCGTTGAGGGGCTCATGCGAAACAACCTCCCGCTCGGTGCGATCGCGATTGCCATGGGGCTGCACGTTCGGTGTGGCATTGAGGACAACTTGTGGGGACGTAAAGGGGAGCGTGTCACATCGGTTCAGCAAGTCGAGAAGATGGTCTCGCTCGCTAAAACGCTGTACCGCGACGTTGCTACAGCCGATGACGCACGGAGAATCTACGGGATTGGACAGCAATACCGCGACGCCGACGAGACGCTTGAAAAGCTGGGGATGTCGCCGAACCGGCGCCCGGGCCAGAAGGGCGTGCCACTCAGAGCTGTGCAATAACAGGCAAGTATTTGGAGACGGACATGTACGGGCCATTCTTCAGAAAGGTCTGCGTGCCAGTGCTGGTCACGCTAACGATCGCATTGGTAACCTTCGACGTCGGCGCACAGGCATGGCCTACCCAGCCCGTCAAGCTCATTGTATTCGGCCCCGCTGGTGCGTCGGCCGATTTTACTGCCCGCATATTGGCCACCGAACTAGAGCCAATAATTGGCCAACCCGTCATAGTAGAGAACAAGCCGGGCGGAGCCGCTGCTCCGGCCGTGTCGGAGCTGCGCTCAGGTCCTCGCGACGGCCACAAGATCATGCTTTCGTTGAACGGCCTCGTTACGGAGCTGCCGTTCGCTTTCAAGCTCTCCTATAACCCGACCACCGATTTGGCGCCGCTTGCTCAGGTCGCGAAGCTTGACCTCATCCTCGTCGGCAACAACAACGTGCCGGCGAAAAACCTAAAAGAATTGATAGCCGTTGTGAAGGCACACCCCAACACGTTCAATTACGGGTCGTATAGTCCTGGAACGTTGTCCCATATCATGGGGTTGCAGTTGAACAGCGCGGCCGGCCTCGACATGACTCACATCGGGTACAAAGGGGGCACCTTCAATATGAGCGCGGTTATGGCCGGCGACATACAGTTGGCGTTTGATGTCATCGCCAACGCCGTTCAGTTCGTCAAGAGCGGTAAGATGCGTGCATACGCGGTAAGCGGAACGACACGCTCTCCTCTGTTGCCCGATGTGCCGACCTTCCGTGAAAGCGGCTTCCCGCAACTCGAAGAGTCAATTTCCTTCATCGTCTGGACGCCTCCTGAAGTTCCCGCTGCCGTTCAGGCAAAGATTCGCGCTGCGGTTCTAAAGGCAATGGACAAGCAGAGTGTCCGCGAGAAGTTGGCGGTACAAGCGATACAGCCCGGGACCGATGCAACGCCGGACGCCCTGCGCGCCGAAATGAAAAAGGAGAGTGAAGTTAACGAAGGCGTGCTGCGCTCGATTGGGTTTAAGGCCGAGTAGCGCCATCATGCAAGCGCGATTCGAGGCAATGTAGGACTGCCGATTCCGGTTGTTGGTGAGCGGTAAGGTGCCGAATAGTTCGCTACTACTCGTGAGCGACGCACATGTGACTGGTCTGATTGGTTGATACCCGCAACTAGACAAATAGGGGCTTGCGCATCGCAGGCCCCTTTCCTTTGTACAGGCGAGATCGAAATCTGCTTAGGCGTATTCGAAATAGGCGAATTTCGCTCGCGGCCAGAAGCCGACTGCCCCGATGGTGTAGACCGCCAGAAACATCGAGTCATTAAGCAGCAATGATGTATCGATCGCCGCGCGGTTGCGGACGAAATGCGCGATGTACCGGTCCTCGTGGCGACCCGAAGTCGCGTGCGCTTCACGACATGGGTACGGTTCATGGCCGCCGCTTCGCGCACCCGCGGGGAGACGGGGGCCGCATGATCGGTTATCTCGCTCGAAGCGACAACTCGCACGCCGCGTTGGCGGACCGAGCCTTCGACCGGAACGACACTCCTGTCTGCCGACATGTCGGGCGTGAGCCCTTGACGCCAGCGTGCAGCAAAGGCAAGCTCAAGTGTTCGAGGACCGGATGTAGGCGAATGTTTCGGAGGCCCAGCCAATTCATTGCGCTGCTCGCGGCAGCGCTTTCCTTCGATGCCAGCCCGTGCGACCAGGGCGCACGAGCGTATTTCATCAAGCCGTTCAATCACGCGACGGTGAAGAGTCCCTTCGAAGTTATCTTCGGTGCCGAAGGCGTTGAAGTACGAGCAGTGCCGGCTGGGCGCGTACCGGAGAACATGGGACACCATGACCTGCTCATCAACGAGAACGCGATCGCAGAGGGCGTCGGTATTCCGAAGGATGCGCAGCACCTTCACTTCGATCACGGAGAGACGCGCGGCCAGGTCACCCTGCCGCCGGGCAACTACACGCTGACGCTGCAGTTCGCGGATGGACTCGAGCGTTCGCATGGCACCGACATGAGCGCGACGATCAACGTCACCGTCAAGTGAACGAGCGCCGGCGTCGGCCGCGGCCGTGTGCCGCCGGGACGTTTTCCAACAACAACACTTCAGGATGGAGGGGCAGAATGCAGGAACAATGCAGGACGCTGCACAGGGGCGCGGGCGCCGCGCTTCTTTCGATCGCCACGGCTTTGCTGCCGTGCTATGCGGCGGCGCAATCGCCGACCGAAATGGGCCAGCCGGTGGAGGCCTTCGGAGGTTACGGAGGGCTCGCCGCCATTCCCGAGCCGGTGCTGCCGTCCGGCGTGGACGTGTTCAACCTCACGCTGGACGAGACGAAGCTCTATTCGCGCAGCCTCAACTTTGAAGTGGTCGGTCACAGCTACTTCAAGGGGCCGTGGCTGTCGCCGTTCGCCAAAGAGCACGGACTCGGCGCGGGCTTCAACGGTGTGCGCGTCTACGACGGCATAGCCTATCTCGGCGGTTACAACGGGCCGCCCACGCTCTTCGGCACGCTGATTGCGGACGTGCACGATCCGAAGAACATGAAGCCCCTCTCGTTCATCCCGTGCCGTCCCGGCACCCGGTGCGTGTACGTACGGGTAAACCAGCGCAAGCACATCCTCGTCGGCGCGCACGATTCGAGCAAGGACAACCCGACGCCGGCGCAGGGCGCGGTCCAGGCGGGCGTCTCGTTCACGGACGTGTCCGATCCCTCCAAGCCTCGCGAGCTCGGGTTCGCGCTCACCGAGGCGAACGGCGCGACGCACGGCTTCGACATCGACGATCGATACGTGTACGCGTGCGCGACGGTGCCGCAGTCGAAGAAGAACCCGGGCAAGGGCTACTTCGCGAATCACGAGCTCGTCATCATCGACTACAACGATCCGACGCATCCCGTGCAGGTCGGCAGCTTCCACATCCAGGGACAGCACATCGGTGAGAACTATGGCCCGACCGATGCCGGCAACAATTACGACGGCACGCCGCAGCAGATCTGGTGCCACGAGGTCTTCTACGACAAAGATAAGGTGTACATCGCGTATCGCGACGCGGGCATGGTGATCCTCGACGTATCCGACCGCGCGCACCCGAAGCAAATCTCGCGTCTCGACTACGTTCCGCCGTACAGCGGGCAGAACTTCGGTGTCGCGCACAGCTCCATCCCGGTGCTGCCCAAGCCGGACTCGGTGCCGAAGCTCGTGATCAATACCGACGAGCTGTTCGGTTGTCCGCCGGGATTCGGTCGCGTAATCGACATTTCGGACCTATCCAATCCGCAGATCCTCTCGACTTTCCGGATCCCGCACGTGAGCGACGGTTACGACTTCACCGCCGAGCAGTTCGTGTGTCCGCCCGGCGGAAGCCTGACGAGCCACCTGCCGTGGCAGAGCTTCCGCTCGCCGAGCCTGTTCTTCGTCACATGGTACAACGAGGGCGAGCGGGCGATCGACTTCTCGAACCCGTACGAGCCGCGCGAGGTCGGCTACTACGCGTCGCCGCCGTACATCTGCGGCGAATACACCAAGTCGTGCGGCGGGGGCGTTTACACGCCGGTGTTCCGCCACTCGCGCGAGGAGTTCGAGGACCCCACCACCGGCCTGATCTACCTGACCGATGGAAACGGGGGCGGCCTGACGGTCCTGAAATACACCGGACCCGTTCCGCGCAATCCGCCGATTCCCGGGGCGCGGTGACGCACGCAATCTCGACGCACAAGCGCTGCCTGGCGTGGGCCGTAGCCACGCTGGCAGCGCTGGTTGCCGTCTCGTCGCTGCGCGCGGCGACGCTGGACGAGATCAGGCAGCGCGGCTTCCTGATCGTCGCGACGCAGGACAACATGCCGCCGTTCGAGTACGCGACGGCCCGCGGCGTGATCGGCTACGACAACGAGCTGCTGATCGGTCTGCGCGAAGCGAGCGGGTTGAAGATCCACCATGAAGTCACGTCCCTGTGCGACGTCGTGGCGGGTGTCGCGTCGGGCAAGTACGACGTGGCCGTCACCGCACTCGTGGCCCGGCCGGGCGACGAATCGATCGCCTTCAGCGCACCCGTCGCCGAGTCGTCGCTCGCGTACCTGGCGCGCCGGGACAATGCTTCGATCCACCAAGCCGGCGACCTGCACGGCCGAACCGTCGGCGTACAGAAGTGCGCCGGCCTCACTCAGGACGCGTCGGCGCAGGTCGCCGCGAACACGGGCGCCCGCCCCGGGAACGTC
>Ga0157372_10005388_pt1 | contig 13601 bp, 8 predicted proteins | sample C55metaG_FD_115307 | JGI IMG/M metagenome (GOLD analysis project Ga0157372, IMG submission 115307) | Corn rhizosphere microbial communities from Kellogg Biological Station, Michigan, USA - C5-5 metaG | ecosystem: Host-associated > Plants > Roots > Rhizosphere > Soil | place: USA: Michigan... | reverse complement strand
GGGTTCAATCTCGACGTTGAACTCTTCCTGAACAACAGCGGCCAGGGTGACAGATGAGAGCGAATCCCAGATGCCCACTGATTCGGATGAAGCATTCTCGATCTCCTCCTGCGACAGAGCCGGAAAGACGGACGCAAAGCAGCGGATGAGCCGCTCGTCCAGATCATGCATGAGTACTTACCTCCACTCGGTGGAACAATTGAGGCATTTTGGCAAAGAAGTCTTCTTTTGTTAATTCGACAATTCCCCCGGGAGGACTTGCTGATAATGACCTGAAGAAATCCTGTATCGGCCCATTACGTTCTGTCGCAACAAGGTCAAATCTGATTAAGTCTGCGCCTGATTCCTCGAACAGGTGACGGATGCACTGATGCTCGATGCGTCGAGAAAAAGCCCGGCAACTCATCACCCATGATTTCAGATCCACGGTACGACCTCGAATCGTTCCCGTCAGAGCAGCAACCTTCCCGAGTGTCCCGTACTTGTCGTCATATGTTGCAGTGGTCAAGAATGCTGAAGGATCTTCAAGCAATTGATGCCATTCCGATTCGGTGTAACGCTTCCCGTTAAGGTTGAACTGATTCGTCTTGTTGACCAACTCAAAGGCCCGAGGATCATCAGTGCGACCTGAGTCGAAACAGATCCGGGCTTCTGCGGATCGAAGAAACTCCTCGGAAGGTGCACCGGATCCACCGCTCTCCTGGCGCCACACAACCGCTTCACGTATGCTGCGAAGCCGAATCGAATCCTCTTCGGATACGCTGGATTTCCCGAACAGGTCGCGAAGCTCATGCAGAAGTGCCCAGGTCGCAGCAGTATCGTTTCTCGGAAATACTCTGCAAACCAGTTCCGGAAAGGATGCCTGAACTTCGGCCACTTCTGCTGGACTATCATCAACAAAAACAGTTGCATCCGCAGAGATATTCCATGTGCTCAGGATCCGCCGGACCGAGTCTGATTTCCTCATCCAATGAATTTCTAGGGGAAAAACATCCTCTCTCGAGAGGAGCAGATCCTTGCGTCTCCACACCTGTTCCACTACCGCGGGATCGTTCTTGCTTGCGATGCCAATCAAAACGCCAGAAGAGGCTAACGATGCAAGAAACTGTTGATACACTCCGTGGATTTGAGAATGGCCATCGAGATTCCACGAAATACCATCAACTCCGTCTTCGCCGACAATCCCTGACCACATTGTGTCGTCAAGGTCAGTGATCAACCCCTTCATCGCAGGACGAATCCCGATCAACCGCGCCATATGTTCTCCAACAGCCGATGCGTGCGGGAGGGTGTAAGGGAATCCAGAAAGAAGGTCGGACTTTACGTCATATCGCGACGATGCTGCCGAGGCGTCGGACAGGTACAGAGGATTAATTATCTGAATTCCCACTTGGCTTGCGAGTGTTTCCGCCAGCTGGTACATGATTCGATACAACTTCAACTGCTCCGGAGCGCTGTGAAGCGGTCGAGTTGCGAAAGCAGGAGGCAATGGCAGGGTTGGGAGAGAAAGAACAACCTTGACGTGGCGGGAGATAGGAGCCAGTGCACGATTGAGACGCTCCCCTGTCGATTCTGCGGAGATGAGAATATCTGAAATCTGATGATGACGCCAACCGCCCAATTGCCGGATGCCCAACCTTGGATCGAGATCGGCCCACTCCAGCACAACGGCTACAACATCAAATTCAGATGGGTTCAGGCGCTCAATATTGCCGGCGAGATCACCAAACAATCCAGTCTTGATCTCGGAGGCATGTCCAGGCATGAGCCTCCGCAGATGTGCAGCCAGATAAGTCTGCAAGTGCAGCGGAGTAAACCCGCAGGCGAGGTACACCCGCAGGCTTTGCGCACCATCAGGTAGCGGCGACTGCAGAGTTTTGAGTGCCTCAATCAGCTTCATACGGTGGCCGTGGCGAACGGGCTCGGCAGGGATTCAGTTTGCTCAAGGGCTTCGACCAAGCCAGCCAGAGCGGAGAACATTGTAGCCTCACCCCAATGCATGGTCGGAGTTTTGTTGACGATATGGCGGGAGTATCGGCGGTAGTAGAAGTAGCCTGTCCGATCCTGCATGTTTTCAATTGTCCAATCAGCTACCTTGAGTGCCAGGAGAAGGCTTTCGGGATCGCGATCTCGGAAAAGAACAAGGGTGTCGATCGCTTGTGAGCAACACTGTATATCCAGCGGCTGTGTCTTGTGGTTGTAATACCTGGGCGTTCCGTCAGGAAGGAAGAACGTCGTCTTCCAATACCAGTAGCCGCGCATCATCTGATCGTCAAATCGTTCCTTGTCGGCCGTCTCTCCGTACCAGTGGAAACAATCGAGAACATATGCAGTATGGAAGTTGTCCACCCAGCGCAGATTTGAGGCTTCTCCGTAATACCATGAGCCATCTTCACGTTGGTGTTTCGCGGCATAGAGCATGGCCTTCCCGGCCCATTCGCGCCATGCATCATTCTGAGTGTGAGACGACGTACGGGCCAGCAGACTGGCGCCCAGCGTGTTCGCGTTGTGCACCTGGTGCGTCGACGTCGGGAAATAGTTTATGCAGATTGCATCGCCTTCCTGATATGCGCCAAGATCCTGCTCGATGTGTCGGCATGCACCGATTGCCGTATCGAGGTACTTCTGATCTCCGAACTCATCGTATGCATCCAGAAAAGCATGACCGATGAGTGACGTCCAAACCACTGATGGCGACATGGCCTTCTCGAAGACGCTGCGCGACTGGTAGTCGAAGTGATTGCCCCAGCAAGGTCCGCTGTAACCAGGAGATTGATTCCTGAGCAGCCAAGCCAGCATCTCTTCGGCCTGGACACGCCATCTGACGTCTCCCTCCGACCTGTAGCGGCGGATGAAGCCGCGCACCATGAAACCGATGCCCTTTGTGGAACGCTCTGGACTGATGCCGACGAACGGCCGCACATTGAAGGGGAATCTCCGCACCCCTTGCTGAAGCACAATTCTCAGCAGCGGATTATTAAAAGTAAGCGGGCGAAGGAGCCTGGCATTCAGTCCGTCGAAGGTGTCATATGCACGGTAATCGTGTTCCTCAAGCCAGAAATGGAGTCGCTCAAGTGCCGCCTTGATGCGCGTGAGGCTGCCTTGTTGAATCGGTTGGTCCGAGCGCTTCTCACGCATGAGTTAGACGTCCCTTCGACTTGGAGTACTCAGGCCGTGTGATTCGGACGAGGTCCACCAGAAGTTGATCTTCGCGGAGGCCGTCAGCGATCCCACTGAACTCCGGATCTCGATTGCCTATGACAACGGTCTGAGCGTGAGCCAGCGCGTCCTCAATAGTGGGCACCATCAGGCGAGAAATATGCGGGATCCGGTTCAGGATGAAATCCCGGTTGGCTCCAATCAATGCTGCGAGGTTTACATTTCGATCGTAAATTCGCAGGTCGTAGCCTTTGCCGATCAGCCTCTCGATCACCTCGATTACAGGGCTCTCACGAAGATCGTCTGTTCCGGCCTTGAAGCTGAATCCAAGGATCCCGATGCGCAAATTACCGCTGTCCATCACCGCACGGACTCCGCGAGCGATCTGCATTTCATTGCTAGGCAGAATGGCGTTGAGAATGGGAAGTTGTAGATCATGCATTCGAGCCTGGTAGGACAGCGCGCGCAAATCTTTTGGAAGACACGAACCACCAAACGCGAATCCCGGCTTCAGATACGCCGGCGAGATGTTCAGCTTCTTGTCCTGGCAGAAAATGTCCATCACGGCTTCGGCGTCGACATTGACTGCATCGCAGAAGTTGCCGATTTCGTTCGCAAAACCGATCTTGACCGCGTGCCAGCAGTTATCCACGTACTTCACCATCTCCGCGGTCTCGATAGTCGTTCGGATCAAAGGTGCATCGAGCTTTTCATAGAGAGAGACAAGCGCATTACCGCTCTCTCGCTCAAACTCGCCGATGACTGTCTTCGGTGGCGAGTTGAAGTCGTTGACGGCCGAACCCTCGCGCAAAAACTCCGGATTGTTGCAAATTCCGAAGTCAACGCCCGCTTTCATGCCGGAATACTGCTCGAGAGTGGGAATTACCACGTTCCGCATTGTGCCCGGTAATACTGTGCTGCGGATAACGATTGTGTGGCGGGTCTGCTTTTCCTTCAGCGCGGCACCGATGAGCTCGCACACGCGTCTCACCGACGTCGAATCCAAATTGCCGTTCATCTGACTCGGCGTGCCTACGCAGACAAACGACAAGTCCGTTTCGCGGATCGCCTGATTTTGATCGCATGTCGCGCGGAGACGACCCTGGCTGACTGCCGCCGATACAATCTGCGTCAGTCCTGCCTCGATGATTGGGGACTGCCCAGCATTGATCAGGTCTACCTTCGTTTGAACCGGATCGACGCCCACGACTTCATGACCGTCGCTCGCAAAGCAACCAGCAGAAACCGTCCCTACATATCCCAAGCCAAAGATGCTGATTCTCAATCTGAGCTCCTTACAATCCTGGTCCGGCAACTTGCTTCGTCCTTCCACCCAGAATCGTCGATTTCGATGAACTCCCTGCCACTGAGTCTGAGGTTTCTACTTGCACTTTCAAGTGAGCGATGGGCTGCTCTCGTGTGAGCTTACCGGAGAGCGGGGCGATGAAGAGATTCCGTTTTTTTGACGGAAATCCGACCTGTGGAACCGATTCCTAACTATTAGATCAGCAAAGGGTTAGACGCTGTTGACACTTTAGTACCAGACCGCGTATTACTAAGTATGTACTAATCCGCTATTCTCGATTAACTTGTTGCCAGAAATAGATTCAGGGCAATCTGTAGGGACGCAGCCACTTCGAGTGCTTATTATCGTTGTATTTGTCGGTGGCCAAGTCTCGATGTCCCACAATTGTGCCCATAGAAGCGATCGGAAACAGATGTCTGCGCTCGCAGAGTATTTGAACTCCGAGGATCGCATTATCAGGAGAACTTAATGAGCTATCGACTTTTCTTCTTGCTGGCTGCATTCAGCCTCAGCATCATCGTGTTCATACTCGCAACTCGGCGTCGTCCATCGCGCTTACTTGTTCTATTGACTGCATTCAGCCTCACCGCCGCAGGACAGAGCTCGAGCGGTATTCTGGACGCGTCTCGCGCTATTGACTGGTCGCAGGCGGGAGTCGTAGGAGGCGTCCCGTCCGGCTCGTGGACTCAGTGTGGTTCAACCATTGCCGCTGGTGCAAGCGCGTCTACCATTCAAGCTGCGATCGAAGCATGCTCGGCCAATCATTACGTTCAACTCGGAGCCGGAACTTTCAATCTCAGCACCGGTCTTCGCCTGGATAAATCGAATGTAGTGTTGCGTGGGATGGGCGCGAATCAGACGAAACTCGTTTTCAGTGGTGCAACCGGTTGCTTCTATGGAGGCGCCACAATCTGTATCAGCAGCGACGTTACGACCTATGGCAACTCGCAGAACCCGAACACCGGAAGACAAGGCGGAACGAATGCGGCTAGCTGGAGTTCCGGTTACAGCCAGGGCACTACTTCTATTACGCTTTCGAACGTAGGCAGTACGGGTATCACGAATGGTCAATACATTTATCTGGATCAGGCAAATGAGACGTCTCCCACGAGCGGCCTCTTCATCTGCGACACCACGAATTGCTCGATCGAAGGCGGATCACCGGGGCAGACTACCAACGGAGTGAATCACAGTCAGTTGCAGGTCGTGAAGGTAACGGGGGGTTGCTCCAGCAAGTGCACCGGGGCAGGGCCGTTTAACGTGACGATTACGCCTCTGTACGGAAAGAACTGGTCATCTTCGAAGACGCCGACGGCATGGTGGCCGCTCAGCACTGTGCAGTACTCGGGTGTGGAAAATCTCTCGCTCGATCTTGCATCCAGCGGGCTGTCCGACAACGGATCCGCTGTAAACATCTTCAATTCCGCGAACAGCTGGGTCAGTGGTGTAGCAATTCTGCACGGTTCGCGGGCGGGCGTTTGGATCATGCTCGGAGCGCACAATACGATTCAGAACAGCTACTTCTACCAGACGCTTGACTCAGCCTCCCAGAGCTATGGAATTGAGGAAGATCTGGCGACGGACAATCTGGTCGTGAACAACATCATGCAGCAGGTGACGGCTCCCCTTCAGGGCGGATCGCAATTCGGCAACACCTTCGCCTATAACTACATGATCAATCACTATCAGAACCAATCTGCAAATTGCATGTATCCGGCTGAAGTCACCCATGATGCAGGTGCTGAATACAACCTCTGGGAAGGCAACTTCGCCGAGGACATGGAAGCGGATATCGTTCACGGCTCGGCGGGCTTGAATACGGCTTATCGCAACCAGTTCACCGGCTATGAACTTGGCAAGACCTGCACCACAATCGGCATCTTCTTCGATCCTTACAACCGGTACGAAAATGCTGTGGGCAATGTGATCGGGACGCCAGGCATCACGACCGCCTATGATGACTCCACCAACCCTTCACAGGCAGCGAACGAAGAGGCAATGGTCTTTGTTCTGAACCAGCCACATGGCAACATCGGCGCCGATCCCCTGGTGGCACAAACGCTCCTTCGCTGGGGCAACTACGACAACGTCAGTGGTGCAGCCCGGTGGTGCGGAAATTCCTCAAATTCCGGTTGGAGCACGACCTGCCGCAGCAAGTCTGAAGTGCCCACGGGCGTTTCAGGCTATCCAAATGCGGTTCCCTCTTTCGGCGACACGGCTATTGGACAACAGCCGATGACGGCATCCTTCCACTATTCCTCCGCCCCATCGTGGTGGCCCACTGGCAAGCCTTGGCCGCCGATCGGTCCGGAAGTGACGAACGGAAACGTCGGACAGTGCACAACCGGAAGCTACGCTGGGATGTTTGCCACTTCGAGCAGCCAGTGCGCAGGAGGCAGCTTCTCAGCTCATGCAAACGGCGGCCACGCTAACAGTATCCCGGCGATGGATTGCTTTTTCAGCCTCGGGGGCCCTCCGGACGGCTCAGGAAGCGCACTGTCCTTCAATGCGAGCAGCTGCTACGCATCCTCTAGCACTACGACCAGCACCGGTCCCGGTACTCCAACCGGCCTGACAGCAACGGTGGAATAATTCCACCAAGTCCTGGGACGTGCGAGCCTTCGCTCGCACGTCCAAACTTTTTCTACGATTCCCTCACGGGCAGTTCCCTACAGCTGTCGCCGACGCGTTCGCGTTCTTCCGGGACGGGACCAACTCGTTCAAGAGGCTGGCAAACTGACGTAAGGGCGCCATGCCGCCATGGAAGACGATCACCATCAGCAGATAGATTGCCACGAACAGAATCGATACGACGCTGACTCCCTCGAGAGCTGCGCCAGTACTCGTCGGGCTATTCGCGAACTGAGTACCGCGTATCACAATCGCGACTGCGATCCCTGCCGAAGCCGCCGCGGCTGCATACCTCCAGATCGCTGAAAGTAAATCTGTAACTCTGAATCCGATCGGTCGCCCGGCGTACCAGAACGCTGGAATCAAGAGAACCCAATAAGAGATGCTCCATGCGGCCGCCACCCCTGATGGTCCCCAGCGAAGTGCGCCCAGGAACAAACAGAACGTGAAGCCCAGCGCCACAAGGCTCCAGCGAAGCCAGCGACCCGGTTTCCCGATGGAAAGGTGGATCCAGCCCACGGTGCTGCACAGCAACATGACGCCGATTCCTGGTCCAAATATCTGGAAAATCCGGCCGGCTTCAGACCATTTGGAGCCAAGCACGAGTCTCACAACGCCCTTGCCAATGAGAGTAAGATCGCCGCTCATTGCCATGCCGATGAAGGCGATCATTCCCAATGAACCAGCGAAGTACCGGCGGAAGCGCTCATGGTCCTGGTTCACTCGGCTCAGGGCCGCAAGCGCTACATTGTTCAGCGGAGAAGTGAGCTGGCTCGCAGTGAGGGCGAACAGATCGAAGGCCTTCTTATAGAGTCCGAGAGCAACGGCATTGAATTGCCAACCAACTAGCAAGTTATCCACGTTCTGTTGTGAGTAGGCTACGCCGAACTGGGCGTAGACCTTGGCTGCGAAGCGAACCATCCAGCCGGTCCTGCCGGTTGGCCGCGGCAAGCCGGGGATCCAGCGACAAAAGCACCATGCCCCAATGGTTAAACTCGTTTGTTGCGCCACGATTCCCGCGACCAGCGCGAGGTATCCCCAGCCTCTCGCGGCAAGCAGGATAGCCACGACCGTATTCACAACGCGTCCGAGGATGTCGTTTGTTGATGCCTCCGCGAAGCACATCGAACGTTTCAGAAGGGCCAAATGGATCACCGATGCTGATGGGACAAAAATGCCGATCGACAATCCCATTGCAACATTCGCAACCAATGGGTTTCCGTAGAATCGGGCCAGCAGTGAACCGGATGCCGCAAAACCTATTCCCAGGAGGAGCCCAGCACCAGTATTGAGCCAGAACAGATTGCTCGCGGTGTGGTGATCCACTTCTTCTGCCTGGATGATCGCTTCAGTGAATCCGTTGAGTCCAAAACTCACCAGGAGAAGCGCAAACGTGGTGACCATGGCGACAACGCCGAAGTCAGCCGGCGTCAGCAGCCGTGCCAAGATCACGGTGCTGATCACTTGCGTCGCCAGCCCCAGCCCCGAAGCAGACACAGTTGCCGCCGCGCCACGAACAGCCAACCGGCGCAATTCATGATCTTCGGTATTCGGCCGGAATTCGCCTCTCGCATCAAACGGGATCATTCATTCCCCTAGCTGGTGTGTGAGGCGTCGTGAGTTGTCCGGCCTTCAGAACCTGAGCGAGATGGCGCGTATGCAGTTGCAATGAGGTAGTCACGCCAGCGAGGAACGATGTGCAGGGGATAGCCGAGCAAGGCAAGCGGGCGATGGAGAGGGTTCGTGGGCATGTGGTGGAATTGGCGGTATTCCACCTCATATTGTTCGAATCCTGCCTTCTTGAACTGCCAATCGAGATGTCCGCGACTGTATTCAAGAACGTGCCCCAGGGAGATGTCCGCGTCAGGGTATTGGAAATAGTCGAAAATCCGATGTCCGATGGCCATATAAACAACGTTCCGCAACCGGTACAGATTCGGAGTCGTGCAGATGAGTACGCCACCCGGGCGAAGAGTCTTGGCGAGGCGGCGAAGAACAAGATAACCGGGCATAGGCAAATGCTCGATGACCTCAGAGAAGAACACACAATCAAACTTCGCCTCAAATGGCGGCTCAGATGTGCAGATGTTCCATTGGCTAATCTCAACGCCGTAGTTCGCGAGGTGATCCAAGTGAGGCCCGGGAAGATCCGCAACCACAGCGCGGTCGTTCCACAGCTTCGCGGCCAGCAGAGCCAACGACCCTCCACCTATATCCAGCACGTCAGCTGTTCCTGATGGGGCTAGCGAAGCGAACCTCTTGATGCACTCCTTATACCGTGAGCGGTAGCGCAGATAGTAATCGCGTTGGCCAAACTCGTCCTGGCAGATGTATTGCGCATACACGCGATCGAACTCGGCAGGCTTCCATGGTCGTGCCATTTACTAATCCCCTTCTCTGATTCTGGAGTCTCGTACTGGTCATGCAGAGGCTGGACTGCCGAATTAATTAGCAGGCTCCAGACGCAACATCTTGGGAGGCGCGAGGTTCGGCTTAGGCCCATGCCTCACAACCCAATTGAGCACCTGGGTTGTACGCGCGGCTTTGGCATCCCACGTCAGGCATTCTCGAGCGTAGGCCATTCCCTGTTGGCGCAGCAGGTTAAGGAGATCGCGGTCGTGCGCGAGGTTTGCCAGTATTGCCTTCATTTGCGCGACCATCTCGTCTTCATTCGTGAGAGAGACTTTGTAGCCGACGTCCGCGGAGACGGTGTCCCCAGGTCCGCCGAAATCTGCGACAACGGGTACAGCTCCAGTCGCCAGAGCTTCGAAGATTACTCCAGCACCGTTATCGCGAAGAGTTGGGAATACCATCACATCCGCGGACCTCATCTGGTTGAGAACCTCTGCGTGTTTGATCCAGCCTCGAAAAGAAACTGCATTGTCGATGCCGAGTGATCGCGCGAGTTGTTCAAGCCGGCTTCTCTCCGGACCATCGCCTACTACCGTGAACCGCGCGAGATCACTCTGAAGGAGCGGTGCTGCTGCACGCAAGGCAAGGTCACAAGCCTTTCGAGGGACCAGGCCCCCAACGAAGATCAACTCAAGCTTGGAGCCCGCGTTTCGATTACGCGAATCCGACAAGCACAAAGAATGATCGATTCCCGGCTCCTGAACAAAAAAAAGCTTGTCTTCGTAAGCAGCGAACTCTGAATAGGTTTGCGAAGAGGCGGTGATGATGGCCGCGGCGTGACGATAGGTGGACCTTGCAAACGGCAGGAACCGGTAGAGCTTCCTCATCCCGGAAATCCATTCCTTCTGGCTTTCAAGCTGCGGGAAGCCTCGGGGCCACGGCAGACCGCCGTTGAGCGGGCCGATGACAAACGGTATCGGCCCCTTGCGAAGGAAAAATGCAAAAGGGCTCGGCATGCTGGGAGTCATAGGCACGAGCCGCAGAACGACGTCGAACTCGCCTCCAAGGATCCGCTTGCGTAACTGCCTCCACGCACACCACTCAAAAGCGATCGAGAACGGATACTTGAAGGCGGTTACGGCCTGGCTATCATAATTTGACCTGAAGATATTCCGGAAGCACCACTTGAAAATGCTGTCCAGCCAAGGCATGCGGACCACTTCGATGGCGTGAAAGGGCGCACCCGACCGATGTAAGGCGTCCTCTACCGTCGATCGGGCAACCAACGTGACATCGTGGAGTTTGGCGAGTGCTGCGGCATGAGAATAGGTAACGAACGGGATGCTCACCTCGTTCGGATTACAATCCGGTCCCAGCACCAAAACGCGTAAACCAGCCATGAAAGTCTCTTACTCCCCTTCACTCATACGTGGCATTCAAACCAGATGCAAGGATCTCCTGCAACTGGGGCCTATCGATCAGTTCCCGCAACGATGACTTTTTCGTGGAACAGAGATTACCAAGTTCCCCGCACCTATGACCTCGCATTGGCACAGAGCACCGATCCAATCTCAATATCTTCGTTCTGAATGACGTCAGCATTGTGAAATGTGCCCACGGACGTTCTCTTCGGAACCCTTGTGCCGCCCGACGCTGCTGTTTTCCCGTTAACCGCAAAAACAGCGAGGACAAACACGATCCACGGAGGGCCCATCATTCTGAATGATGCCTCCGTGAACCCGGTTACAATGGCGGGAAGAACCAAAGCGAGCTTCAGGCTGCCCATTTCCACGGAGGTGCGCCAGCTACGGATGACATTCCGATAACCCGTTATGATCACGATTGCCAGCAAGATCTCTCCGATCCAGCCAAGCGAAATGAGAATTTCAATATAACCGTTATGCGCTTCGTTTAGGTGCAGTCCGGGAAATGCCTGCCACATTCTCTCGAGACGCTGGCCGAGCCAGAAACTCTCATATCCCGTACCAATCAGACGATGGTTTGGAACAGAGGTGACAGTCTGCCAGATCTCAGTTCGCCCTGTGAGCGTGGAGTTTCGTCCCAACCCTTCCACGAGACTCCCAGAAGATTGGAAGAATAGAGCGTACATGGCCAGGAATACCAAACCGGACATCAGGATGTGAACGAGAGCTGGCTTTCTTCGAAAGGCTGGCCTGGTGGAGAGCAGGATCACGGTGATTGCCATGCTGAGGGTGCAAATGGAAGTCAACGAGTCGCACATCCAAAGTAACCAAACAATCATCCCCAGCACGGTCCCCAGCACGACCAGCCGCCGTTTTCGAGCAGGATCCTCCCGGTCGAGGTAGACGCTGCGAAGGCGCCAGAGCAGCACGATGCCGAGGATGTCGCACAGTTCACCCAGGCTGTTTTTCTGCTCGGCTACGCCGACGGCCGACTCAGTCCAACTCAATGTCAATTGCCGCCCAAGTTGTGGGTAATACTTAATCCAAAGGACAGAGATTGGGAGCAAAAGGAATGCCAAACGAGAGAACATGCTCCGAATGGCCTCAGGGACGTCGGCCTCCGTGAGCACGATCAGAACCATCAGCACATCGCCGATTCCTTTGATCCAGTGCTTCAGTGTAACGAATGGGAAATCAGACCAGGAGATGCTCATCGCCGCATAGATGAAAAAGAGGCAAATCGGCCAATTCTTGCGGAGAAGAGGAACGACCTTCCCTCGCCTGGTGAAGACTACGATCAGTGCGAGAAACTCGAGGATCTCAAAGAAAGCTGCATCGACTGGGCTGCCTTCAACGTATGAGGCTGCCTGATCCATACCTGTGTCCAGCCCCAGCCATGCCGAGAGGGGTCTGGAAAGGCAAATGAATAACCAGGCCATCGGAACCCAAAGGGCGATGGAAAACCGCCTCGTTCTGTCGCGGTCAAGGTAGAAAAGCCCGGCAATCCCGATCGAAAAGATGACAGATGCGATTAAAGGAGGCAAGTCATTTCATCCTTGGATGGGCATTGGGGCCCGGTGATTTCGGGGGCCCGCAACTCAGAAATTAGAACGGATGACTGACAATCTGGGCACGATCATTGCGCGTCGATAAACAGCCGGTGCAGATATTCGAGTGTGAGCATCTTGTGGATTGCAGTCGTATAGTTCTGATCGCCCTTAAGGTGTCCCGCCACCACTCGCTCAACCATTCCACGCTCCAGGTAGGGACGCCCCAGAGTTCTGGAATCCAGAAGCATCTCGCGCACATACTTCGCAAGCGCATCCCGATACCAGACACGGAAATGATAAAACTTGTGACGCCCCAGAAACAGTCGCTCAAGGTGCAACGACGAGAGCGAGTGATCTACTTTGGCCACCCACTGAGGCATTCCGTAATCGTACGCATACTCTGCCTTAAAGGTGAATTCGAGGAATTCCCGTCTTGCCGCGGAGAACCATGGATTTGAATCGCCGGCCAGGCCACGATCCGTTCGCAACCGGCGCAGAGCTTGGTTGCCATCCGCGATGAGGCGCAATGAAATGTCGTTGCTGCTGAGAGTTGACTTAGGCGCGCGAAAAACAATCCTGACCAACTCGTTATCGAGGAATGGCGTGCGCACTGCAAGCTGAGTCTGTTCCAGGCAAAGTAAACCGTAGTGGTGCCACGGCGCCTGACGGAAGACCGAAAAGGCAAGGGGACCCACATCAGCGATCTGCCTGTACGTTTCCCTGGCCTTCTGCACATTTGGAGTGAAGTCGGAATGGAAGAGACCTGGCGGCGGTTCAACCGGCTTGAAGGCCCGGATACTGCGAAGGACTTCTCCGCCATAATTGCCAGTCATCCGGGCAGGCGCGATGTTTCGAGCCTTGAGATTGATGTACAGATCGGGGGTACGGCTGACATCCACGCAACCATCAGTCAGGAATATGGAACGCTCAGCGTAGCGCGGGAATTCAGCAAGGAATTCGTCGCCGACGCGAATTGTCTCGTGCTTCTGATCGCATAGCGCCGCCACTTTCCTGGCGATGGTGACGTCGTAGCAGTCTCGGAAAGGACCACCGAAGGACAGACAGGTGAATGATTGCGGCTGAGCTCGCTGCCACGCCATGATCATCCTGGAGTCCAACCCGCCCGTCAGCGACATGCCAATGGATTTGTAGTCTCCGAAGTGATGCGGAACGATCGAG
>Ga0157372_10005387_pt1 | contig 13602 bp, 12 predicted proteins | sample C55metaG_FD_115307 | JGI IMG/M metagenome (GOLD analysis project Ga0157372, IMG submission 115307) | Corn rhizosphere microbial communities from Kellogg Biological Station, Michigan, USA - C5-5 metaG | ecosystem: Host-associated > Plants > Roots > Rhizosphere > Soil | place: USA: Michigan... | reverse complement strand
GCCAGTCGCTGCTTCTGTCCACCGGAGAGGCCGCCGACGCGCGCGGTCGCCTTCTCCTGGAGCTGCACGAGCGCGATGACGTCATCCGCCGCCGGCCCCGCGCGATAGAAGGATCGAAACAGGCGCACCGTCTCCAGTACCGTGAGCTTTTCGGCGAGCTGCGTTTCCTGCAGTTGAATACCGAGTCGCTCGCGCAGTCGCTGCGCGTCGGTCTTCCAGCGGAGGCCGAGGACCTCCACGTCGCCGCTGTCCGCCACGGTAAGCCCCTCACAAATCTCGATCGTGGTCGTCTTGCCGGCGCCGTTGGGGCCGAGCAGACCAAAGCACTCGCCCGACTGCACGTCGAGGTCGATCGAATCCACCGCGATGACATTCGCGTACGACTTGCGGAGCGAGCGCAGGGCGAGAGCGGAGGGCATCAGGACAGAGGCAAGGGGAATCACAAAGGTAGCGACCTGGGGAATGGATGGGGGGACTCTCGTCGCCCCGCCGCCCCAGGGAATCGGCCGCCCCCGTCACCCCGCCCTTGGGAATCGGCAATCGGGAATGGGCAATCGTGGGAATGGGAAATGATGGAGCGGGGAGGCGGCGGCGGCGGTAAAAAAAAGGCGGTGGGGTGCGGTGTGGGGAGGTCTTCCTCCCCGATTCCCCATTCCCGATTGCCGATTCCCAAGGGTGGGGCGGTGGGGCGTGGAAGATTCCCCATTCCCGATTGCCGATTCCCAAGGGCGGGGTCGCGGCGGGGTGGCAGGGCGCTTCCCGCAGGGCGCTCCCGAAGGGAGTCGCCCGCTTCCCGCAGGCGCTGAGCCGTCAGGCTCGGGCGCCGCTTCCCCAGTCGGCCGAAGGCCGACGCTTCCCGCAACCCCTGTGGCGCGTTCCACGCGCCACAGGGGTTGTCCCGATGCGGTATAGTTCAGTGCAGAACCCTCCTCGCCCGCGCCATGCCCGCTCCGTCTCGCCTCCAAAGCTTCATCAATGGTTCGCTCGCGACCTCGACCGCGGATCGAACCCTCACTCACGTGAATCCCTCGGACGCGCGAGACGTCGTGGCACTGGTCCCCGAAGGAACCAGCGACGACGCCCACGCCGCGGTCGCTGCCGCCGCCGAGGCATTCCCGGACTGGCGTGCCCGCTCGGGCCCCGAGCGCGCGACGCTGCTCAACGCATGGGCCGGCATCATCGCCGCACAGGCCGATACCCTGGCTCGCGCGATGAGCCGCGAAGTGGGCAAGCCGATCGGCGAGGCACGCGGTGAAGTCGCGCGCTGCGTCGTGATTCTGCGGTACTACGCGGGCGAGGCGGTGCGTCAGGTCGGTGACGTCATTCCCGCCCACAGCGCGGCCGCGTTGCAGTTCACGCTGCGCGATCCGCTGGGTGTCGTCGCACTGATCACGCCGTGGAACTTTCCGCTGGCCATTCCGCTCTGGAAAGCAGCGCCCGCGCTCGCGTTCGGGAACACGGTCGTGCTCAAGCCATCCGAAATGTCCTCGCAGCTCGCCACGCTGCTCGCGGCCACCGCTCACGAAGCCGGATTACCCGCGGGAGTCTTCAACGTCCTGCTTGGTACAGGACCGGCGGTGGGCGAGCCGCTGCTCCGCGACGATGCGGTGCGCGGCATCAGCTTCACCGGTTCCTCTACCGTCGGCGCGCGCGTCGCGGGCATTGCCGCCCAGCGCAATGTGCGCTACCAGACGGAGATGGGCGGAAAGAACGTCGTCATTGTCGCCCGCGATGCGGATCTCGATGCCGCCGCCGCGCTCACCGCGAGTGGCGCCATGCGCTACGCCGGGCAGAAGTGCACCGCCACCAGTCGCGTCGTGATGGCCAGAGAGATCGAGCACGACTTTCTCTCAAAGCTCCGTGCACAGGTGGATGCGCTGCCGCTCGGCCCGGTCGATGATCCCGCTTCCGCCGTTGGCCCGCTCATCAGCGATGCGGCACGCGAACGGGTGAAGAACACCATGGCGGACGCCGCGCCCGAGCGACTGTTCGGTGGAGACATGCCGGCGGACGACCGGCTCGCTCACGGATTCTTCATGGCGCCCACCGTGATTCGCTATCGCGACGCCGGCGAGCCACTCGCCCAGCGCGAACTCTTCGCTCCAGTTCTGGGTGTCATCACCGCCGACGATCTCGACCATGCCATCGACCTCGCCAACCAGACACCGTACGGGCTCAGCGCGTCGCTGTTCACGCGTGACCTGCCCAGCGCGTTGCGCTACGTCCATCGTATTCAGGCCGGCCTCGTGCGCGTGAACGGCGATACGACCGGCGTGGACCCCCACGCGCCCTTCGGCGGCGTGAAGGGCTCGAGCTCCGGCAGCCGCGAACAGGGACCGGCCGCGCGCGAGTTCTACACCGAAACGAAAACCATCCAGATCAACCCTTGACCGTACGCGACATGGAATCGCACGACTGGCGCGGGGTGTTTCCCGCCATCACCACTCCCTTCCGGGAGGATCTGTCGGTGGATCACGCGGCGCTGCACACGCACGTGTCCTGGCTCGTGGATCAGGGCGCGCGTGGCATCATCGCGCTGGGCTCGCTCGGTGAAGCGGCCACGCTCGCGGCCGCCGAAAAGGTCCAGGTGCTCGAAACCTGCTGCGTCGCCGCGGCCGGCCGCGCGCCGGTCATCGCGGGCATCTCCGCGCTCAGTACGGCGGATGCCGTGGCCCTCGCACGGGGCGCACAGACCGCGGGGTGCGACGGCCTCATGGTGCTGCCCCCATATGTGCATCATGGCGACTGGCGCGAAACCCGAGCCCACGTGGACGCGGTCATCGATGCGACGCCGCTTTCCTGCATGCTCTACAACAACCCGATTGCCTACGGCACCGACTTCCTGGCGGCGCACATTGATGAGCTGGCGCGACACGCCAATCTGCACGCGGTGAAGGAGTCGAGTGGCGACGTGCGCCGCATCACCGCCATTCGCGAGCGCCTGGGTGACCGGTTGGCAATCTTCGTGGGACTCGATGATCTGGTCGTGGAAGGCGTGCACGCGGGCGCGGTTGGCTGGGTCGCGGGGCTGGTGAACGCACTCCCGAACGAATCGGTCAGGCTCTTTGCCCTGGCCACGAACGGGAATGTCTCGGAGACGCGCGCACTGTACGACTGGTTTCTCCCGCTGCTGCGGCTGGACACCGTGCCCAAGTTCGTGCAGCTCATCAAGCTCGTGCAACAGGAGGTCGGCCGCGGCTGCGAACGCGTCCGGCCGCCGCGCCTCGTCCTTGCCGGCGCGGAGCGCGACGACGCCCTGGCGCTCATCCGGCATCGGCTCTCGTCGGCAGATCATGCGACGCAGCCGGCACGCTGAGGATTTCCGACCCTTGCTCTTCCCGGGCCGTTCTCCATTCTCCGTCGCATCTCGCCGTGTCCACTCCCATTGAGGTCATTGACTCCCATACGGAGGGTGAGCCAACCCGGGTTGTCATTTCGGGCTGGCCCGTGCCTGCCGGTCGGACGATGCTCGAGATGCGGGAATCGCTGCGCCGTGAGCAGGATGCGCTGCGCCGCGCCGTCGTGTGTGAACCGCGTGGCCACGATGCCATCGTTGGCGCGCTGCTCACGCCGCCCGTACACGAGGGATCGCTGGCCGGTGTCGTGTTCTTCAACGACGTGGGGTACCTCGGCATGTGCGGTCACGGGCTGATCGGCGTCGCCCGCACCCTCGAGCACCTGGGCCGCGCACACCCCGGAATCATGCGCATTGACACGCCGGCGGGAACCGTACAGGCGGAACTGGGCGCGCACGGCGCGGTCAGCATTCGCAACGTACCCAGCTATCGATATCGCGCCGGCGTGCGAGTGAGCGTGCCGGGTGTAGGCCAGGTGCAGGGCGACGTCGCGTACGGCGGCAACTGGTTCTTCCTGACCGAGCTGGCGCAGCCGTCCCTCGCGCTCGCCAACCTGCCCGCGCTGATGGCGACGACCGCGGCCATTCGCGATGCACTGCGGGCGCAGGGCACGACGGGCGCCAACGCGGCTGATATCGACCACATCGAACTCTCCGGCCCGCCCGTACAGCACGATGCGGACAGTCGGAACTTCGTGCTCTGTCCTGGCGCCGCCTACGATCGGTCCCCGTGCGGCACGGGCACGAGCGCGAAGATGGCGGTGCTGCACGCGCGCGGCGAGCTGGCGCCGGGTCAGCGGTGGCGCCAGGAGAGCATCACCGGCGGCCGGTTCACGGGCTGGGTCGAGGACGGCCTGGACGGCGCCGTCGTGCCGTTCATTCAGGGGCGCGCGTTCATTACCGCTCGGGCGACACTCTACTTCGATGCCGAGGATCCGTTCCGCTTCGGGTTCGCCGAGAGTTGATGGTTGAGCCGCACCCCGATGTCGTGATCGTTGGCGCCGGCATCGTGGGAGCAGCGTGCGCGCTCGCGCTCGCTCGTGAGCGGTTGCGCGTGCTCGTCCTCGATTCTCATTTCGCGGGCGCGGGCAGCACGTCGGCGGCAATGGGACACATCGTGGTGATGGATGACAGCGAGGCGCAGCTCGCGCTCACCGCGCGCTCGCGCCAGCTCTGGAGCGGCATGGCGCCCGAGCTGCCGGCTGATTGCGAGGACGAACGCCGCGGCACACTCTGGCTCGCCACGTCCGAGGCCGACATGCAGGCCGCCGCAACGAGACAGGTCAGCTACGCCCGGCGCGGCATCGAGGCGTCAGTCATCGACGCGGGAGAGCTGTCACGCCTCGAGCCGAATCTCCGGCGCGGGCTCGCCGGCGCGCTGCACGTGCCCGGCGATCGCGTGCTGTATCCACCGGCGGTCGCGCGCCGCCTGCTCGAGCAGGCCCGCGAGCTGGGCGCGATGCTGCGCGAAGGCTGCACGGCGCAGGAGGTCCGTGCACGAACCGTCCGCGTGCAAGACTCCGGCGGGAGCGTCGCGACGATCGCGGCCGGCGCGGTGCTCATCGCGTCCGGCATCGACGCACCCCGGCTCATCCCCGAACTACCCGTCATTCCCCGCAAGGGACACCTGCTCATCACCGATCGCTACCCATCGCTCTGCCACAGTCAGCTCGTGGAGCTCGGCTACCTGCGCAGCGCCCATACGATGAGCGGCGCCTCGGTCGCGTTCAACGTGCAGCCGCGTGCCACGGGGCAGTTTCTCATTGGCTCCTCGCGTGAACTCACCGGCCGCGACCCGACGATCAACCACGCGCTCCTCGGCGACATGCTCCGTCGCGCGATCGAGTTTCTGCCCGCCCTCGCCGGCTGTGCGGCCGTGCGTGCCTGGACGGGGTTCCGGCCCGCCACGCCCGACAAGCTGCCGCTCATCGGCAAGTGGGACGCCATGGACGATGTCTGGATCGCGACCGGACATGAGGGGCTTGGCATCACCATGGCGCCCGGCACGGCGGAGATGATGGTCTCTCTCATGACGGGCCGCACGCCGCCCGTGGATCCGCTCCCCTTCTCGCCAACACGCGTGCTGGCCGCGTCTCCGCCGCAGTGAGCCGAACGATGTCGCACCGGTTCGACATCGTGGTGGACGGCCGTCCCGTCGCCGCAACCGGAGACTGGACGCTCGCCGCCGCGCTCCTCAACGCCGGGATCGTACGCTTCCGCACGTCGGTCACGGGCGAAGCGCGCGCCCCGCTCTGTGGCATGGGAAGCTGCTTCGAATGCCGCGTGCGCGTGAACGGCGTCGCGCACCAGCGCGCCTGTCTCCTCCTCTGCGAGGAGGGAATGATCGTCGAGACGGAGACTTGAACGGCGCGGACCCGGTCGCCACGACAGCCGTGTATGACGTGGCGGTGGTGGGTGGTGGGCCAGCCGGTCTGGCGGCGGCAGCGTGCGCCGCGGAGCACGGCGCACGCGTCGTCGCCATTGATCAGGGTGCCCGTCCCGGCGGCCAGGTCTGGCGACACGCACACCGCGACCATCTGCCCGCCCTCGGGCGCGAATGGATCGAACGGTGCGAGCGCTCTGGTGCGCGCTGGCTTGCGGGCGCCGCGGTCGTGGATGGGTCAGCGCGTGACGGGCTCGTTGTCGTGCAGCGCGCCGAGTCGTTTCTCGTGCGCGCACGGCACATTGTGATCGCCACGGGCGCGCGCGAGCTGTTTCTTCCTTTTCCGGGCTGGACGCTGCCAAACGTCCTGGGCCTGGGCGGCGCCAAGGCGCTCCTGGATGCCGGCATGACGGTGTTCGGCAGGCGCGTGGTCGTCGCGGGCTCCGGGCCGCTCGTGTTCGCTGTCGCCGCCACGATGGCGCGCGCGGGCGCGCATGTCGCGGCCGTGGCGGAGCAGGCACCACGCTCGCGGGTCGCGCGATTCGCGGCCGGCCTCCTGCGTCACCCCGGCAAGATGCTGCAGGGTGCGCGCTATCGCGCCGCGTTCGCTCGAACGCGCTTCCGCCCGGGCACGTGGATCAGTCGAGCCGAAGGCAATGGACGGCTCGAGCGCGTCGTGCTCACCAATGGGGAGCGCACCTGGACCGAGCCGTGCGATCTGCTCTGCTGCAGCTACGGTCTCGTGCCGAACACCGACCTCGCGCGACTCCTGGGCTGCACTGTGACTGACGGTGTGGTGAATGTGGACGAGCACCAGCGGACGAGCGACCCGAGCATCTACTGCGCCGGCGAGCCCACCGGCGTGGCCGGTGACGCCGCGGCGCTCGTCGAGGGAGAGATCGCCGGCCGGTGCGCCGCCGACGATGCCACGCTGCGGAACGGTTCGCCGCTGTACGTCGCGCGCGACCGGTGGCGGCGGTTCACGACCGATCTCGCGGCGGCGTTTCATCCGCGCGGCGAGTTGTTGGAGCGCCCGGATGCCAGTACGGTCCTCTGCCGCTGCGAGGACGTGCGATGCGGCGGCATCGATCCGCGCTGGACCGGGCGTCAGGCCAAACTGTACACGCGCGTCGGCATGGGCCCATGTCAGGGGGCCGTGTGCGGCCCAGCCTGCCAACTGCTCTTTGGATTCGCGCCGGGATTCACCCGTCCTCCCCTTGCTGCCCCCCCACTCGCTGCACTCTTGCCCGACCTGCCGGATTGGGCCAATCTGTGACCATCTTCCGCCTCGAGAGGCCAAAGTATGTGGCAGGACTTCAAGGCTTTTCTCATCAAGCAGAATGCGATCGCGCTGGCTATCGCCGTGGTGCTCGGTGTCGCCCTGAACACGCTCGTGCAGTCGATCGTGAATGATTTCATCATGCCGATCATCGCGGTTGCCCAGCCGGCGGGAAACTGGAAGACCGCCATCTGGAATCTCGGGCCGTTCAAGTTCGGAGTTGGGGATTTCGTGAGCGCGCTGATCAACTTCATCATCATCGGCTTCGTCTGCTGGCGTATCAGCAAGATCTTCGTCAAGGAGCCGGCTCCAGCCCCGACCACGAAGAAGTGCGCGTATTGCAAGACGGACGTGAACAAGGATGCGACCCGGTGTCCCGCCTGCACGAGCGACCTGGGCGCCATGGCCGCCGCCTGACCATCGCAGGTTCGACGCAGTGCCCGGTGCAGTGCCCCGGCATACATCGCTGACGCGGAGATATCTTGAACAGCCGCCGCGCGCCATGCTTCGGCGCGCGGCGGCTGTTCTGCTTTCTGGTCACCTGTGCCCCTGCAAGGGAGAATGCAACGATGCGCCGGACGATGTGCAAGTCGAAGATTCACCGCGCCGTGCTCACGGGCGCGGATCTCAACTACGAAGGCAGCCTGACGCTCGATCGCGACCTGATGGACGCGGCCGATATTCGCCCATTCGAGAAAGTGCAGATCGTGAACGTGAACAACGGCTCGCGCCTGGAGACGTACGTGATCGAGGGCCGGCGCCGGAGCGGAACGATGCAGCTCAATGGCGCCGCCGCGCGCCTGGGTGCCGTTGGCGACCATGTGATCGTCATCAGTTACGCGGACTACGAGGAGAGCGAGCTCGAGGACTTCGAGCCGCGACTCGTCTTCGTGGACGAGCAGAATCGGATCGCGAAGCCGAGTGTACGCCGGGCCAGGTGACGGGCGCGGGTGTAACGAAATGCGACGGGTGCGCCGGCCTCGAGAGACTGACGCACCCTCGCATTTCACGGCCACTCGTGCAAGTCGCGGGGCGTGCGGCCGTCGGACGACGCTGGCACTGGAGCACGAACCGATTGCTGCGGCACAGCTTGCGAGACTGATCACCAGGTGGCACGAACGTCGCCCTTCCCAATCCGGATGCGAACGACCATCAATCGCCGAGACCTCACCACTCCGACGTTCGAGCAGTCAAATGCCGACGTGCTGCGCTGGCAGAGCACGATCCGGCTCGCTGCGGCACTGTTGGCGTCCGGCGTCGAGATGGCGCTGGCGATGCTCCAGCATACGACGCCGCTTTCCGTCACCGCCATCATCGTCGTTCTGCTCTACATGGGCTTTACGCTCTGGGTGCGCCTTCGCGTGCAGTCCAGCGCCGAGGCGAGCGACTGGCTGGTCTGCGCAATGGTCGTCGCGGACGTGGTCACGCTGTTCGGCATCACGTATCTCGTGGTGCCGCCCGCCTACTATGGCCGCGCGCTGCTGCTCGGATTCGCCATTCTGCATCTGTCATTCTCATTGCGAAAGCCCGTGCTCTCCTGGAGCGCGCTCTGCCTCATGACGGCCGCGTATCTCGGCATCGTCGCGGAGGCCCTGAAACGAGCTCCCGACGCCGTGCTGATCTGGCCGCAGGAGTGCTGGTCCCTGGGTCTGTTCGTGGTGACGGCAGGAGCATTCATCGCGCACGATGGCACCTTCAAGCGCCGTCTCGCGCGCATTGCCGCGCTCTTCCAGCGCGCTGAAGGCGGCGACTTCAGCGAGATGTACGACGCGGAGGCAGACGCGCGGCCGGACTGCATTACCCAGGTGGGGCGCGCCTACAATCGTGTGCGCATGCAGCTCGCGAACCTCGTGCTCACCGACCCGCTCAGCGGCTGTCACAATCGCCGTGGACTCGAGCAGCAGCTGGCGCGCGAACTGTCCCGCGCCGCGCGCAATGGCAGTGAGATCGCGCTCATTGCGCTCGACGTGGATCGCTTCAAGACCATCAATGACACGTTCGGCCATCTGGCGGGCGATGCGGTGGTACAGGAAATGGGTGAGCTCCTGCGGGGCGTCGCGCGTGCAGCCGACGTGGTGTCGCGTACCGGCGGCGATGAGTTCACCATGCTGCTGCCCGACACGAGTGCCGCCGGCGCCTTCCGCGTGGCCACGCGCATCAAGGAGGAAGTCGCGCGTCGCGAGTTCCAGGGCATCGCCGGCAAGATCCCCGTCACCGTCAGCATTGGACTCGTGACCGATCGCGTCGCCGACGAGAACATCGCGCAGGATCTCCATTCCCGCGCGGACGAAGCACTCTACGCCGCCAAGGATGGCGGGCGGAATCGCGTGAGCATCTGGACCGACAATCTGCGCGTCATCGCTGTTCGTCGCGCGGGCCAGCAACTGCGCCGATCCGCGTTCACGCCGGGAAGACCGATCAGGGCGATCGGCTGACGGCGCTCAGATGGCGGCGAGCTGCAGGCTCCCCTCCATCACCATAACGCAGGCGCCGCCGACTCGTACCGCGGCGACGGCGCCGGCGCGCTTCTCCACTTCAATCTCGATCATGCTGGGACGGCCCATCTCGAATCCCTGCTCCAGCACGTACCGGAGCGTCCCCTCCGCTCTCGCGTCACGGGCGCCAAGATAGCCGCCCAGCGCCGCCGCGGCGGAGCCGGTGGCAGGGTCCTCCGGAACGGACAGGCCGGGCACGAACACTCGCGCATGCAGGTCGGAACCGGGCAACTCGCCGTCGCGCGAGAAGACCATGATCTGCGGAGCCCAGTATGACTTGAGCCCCGACTCCCAGTGCTCCGTGCGGACGCGGGCCCGGGCCACCGCCGAGCGCTCACGCAGCGGCACGATCAGAAAGGGCAACCCGCAGGATACCGCCTGCGGCGCGGTCATGCCGCCCAGAATATCCGTGGCCTCGAGCGAGAGCATGCCGGCGAGCACCGAGCGTCCCGGGCTGGGCGGGCCGACCTGCGGAAGCATGGCCGCGGTGAGCTGCGCGAACACCGGCTTTCCGCCCTCGACGCGCACGCGCACCGGCACCTCGCCAACGCCTTCTTCGAACACGACGGATGTGTCGCCGTCCTGCAGCGGAATGCCCGCCGTGGCGGCGAGCACGTACGCGGCGCCCACCGTCGGGTGTCCCGCAAAAGGAATCTCCTCGGCGGGCGTGAAAATGCGCAGGCGCCGCGTGTTCTTCGCGTCAGCCGGCGGATAGATGAACACCGTCTCCGACAGATTGAACTCCCGCGCAATGCCAGACAGGGCATGCTCGGGGATGCTCGCCGCATCGGGGAAGACCGCCAGCGGATTGCCACCAAAGCGCCGGTCGGTGAAGACGTCAGCCGTGAAGAAGCGATGAGATGTCATAGGGGTTGTTCCACCCCGCCCGGCCCCGCCCTTGGGAATCGGCAATCGGGAATGGGGAGGCCAATTTCCGGTTCTTGATGAAATCGGGGTGGGGCGGCAGGGGGCGGATTGCCTTATCGATTCCCCATTCCCGATTGCCGATTCCCAAGGGCGGTGTGGCGGAGCGGGGACAGTTCACTCTTCGAGCATGAATGGATATCCCACGTCCCGTGCGGGATTGAACGTCTCCTTCACCGAACGGGCGCTGATCCAGCGCGTGAGATTGAGTTTCGAGCCGGCCTTGTCATTCGTGCCGGATGCGCGGGCGCCGCCGAACGGCTGCTGGCCCACCACCGCGCCGGTGGGCTTGTCGTTGATGTAGAAATTGCCCGCCGCGTTGCGCAACGCGATGGACGCCTGCTTCACGGCCCGCCGGTCGCGCGCGAACACCGAGCCGGTCAGCGCGTATGGCGACGTTCGGTCCACCTGCAGGAGCGCGTCGTCCCACCCCGAATCGGGATACACGTACGCGGTCACGACCGGGCCGAAAATCTCCTCGCACAGCAGACGGTACGCAGGATCGCGCGTCTCCACCAGCGTGGGCTCGATGAAATAGCCCCGCTCGCCTTTCGCTCCGCCGCCCGTGATCACGCGGGCGTTCTGCTGCGCGTCGCTCAGGTATTCGCTGATCTTGCCGAACGCCTTCCGGTCGATCACGGCGCCCATGAAGTTGCGGAAGTCCGCGACATCCCCGACCCGCAGTTCCTTGAGCATCGCCACGGTGCGATCCCGCACCTCCGGCCAGAGTGATTCGGGCACGTAGACGCGGCTCACGGCGGAACACTTCTGTCCCTGGTACTCGAAGCCGCCGCGCGCGATCGCCACGGCCAGCGCGGCGGGGTCGGCCGACGCATGCGCCACGATGAAATCCTTGCCACCGGTCTCGCCGACGATGCGCGGATACGCCCGATACCCCGCGATGTTGGTGCCGATCTGCCGCCAGATCGCGTTGAAGACGAAGGTACTGCCGGTGAAGTGCACGCCGGCGAAGTCGCGGTGATCGATGAGCTGCCCCGAGATCGGCGCGGCATCGCCCGGCACGAAGTTGATCACGCCTGGGGGAAGGCCTGCCTCCTCGAGCAGCTTCATGATGTAATAGGCGCTGAGCATGGCCGAACTCGCGGGCTTCCACACCACCGTGTTCCCCATGAGCGCCGGCGCTGTGGGCAGATTGCCGGCGATGGACGTGAAGTTGAACGGCGTCACCGCATACACGAATCCTTCCAGCGGGCGATAGTCCAACTGATTCCACATGGTGCGGTCGCTCAGCGGCTGCTCGTCGTAGAGCTCCTGCGCGAAGCGGGCGTTGAACCGCCAGAAGTCGATGAGCTCGCATGCCGCATCGATTTCGGCCTGGAACGCCGTCTTGGACTGGCCGAGCATCGTGGCGGCGTTGAGCGTCGCGCGCCACGTGGTGGCCAGCAACTCCGCGGCGCGCAGGAACACCGCCACGCGATCCTCCCACGGCCAGTTGGACCATTCGCGGTGCGCCGCGCGCGCCGCATCCACTGCATGGGTGACATCCTCGTTCCGCGCGATGTGCCAGTCCGCCAGCACGTGCTGATGATCGTGCGGCATGACCGTCTGCATCGTGTGCCCCGAGCGAATCTCATGTCCACCGATGATCAGCGGAATCTCGACCTTCTCGCCGGCCATGCTCTTGAGCCGGGCCTTCAGCTCACGCTTCTCCGGCGAACCCGGAGCGTACGATCGCACCGGTTCATTGACGGGCGGTGGCACCCGGCGATTGCCGTTGAATCCACTGATGCCTTCGGGGACATACGCGGTGCGTGCGGTCGGTGTCGGTTCGCCGGTCGCATCGCTGCTGGCGGACGCTGCGGTGCGGTGCGGCTGTGTGGCTGGAGCGGACATGTCTATTCCTCTGAATGAACGGCGCCCGCTTTCGGCGCGCGCGTCACAGGAAAGATACCCCGGCGGGGAAGCACGGCCAACGGTTGCGCCTCGACCGGGCGAAGGGCGCCGGTGTCCGGTTCACGCACGGCATCGTGCATGGCGGCATCTGGCATGCTCCCGTGGGTATTCGCCATCATGGACGGACAGATTTTCGACATTCCCATCGATGGGGTTCCATGGCGCATTTCATCGGCGCGCATACGATCGACACGGGCGGCATAGACAAGGCTGCGCTCCGTGCGGGCAATGGTGGCATGACGGCGCTGCAGATCTTCACCGCCATCCCCAAGTACTACGGCGACAAGTCGTCCATTCGCTCCGAACGGGTGCAGCGCTTTCACGCGGCGCTCGCCGAGGCCGGCATCGAGCGGCGTCATGTGATCGTTCACGCGGCGTACGTGCTCAACACCGCATCCTCGGACGAAACGAAGTGGTCTCGCGCCAGTGCGGGGCTTGCCAGGGAGCTGGAGCGATCCACCATGCTCGACGTCGCGGGCGTCTGTTTTCACCCTGGCGCGGCGAACGATGCCGACCGCGACGCCGCGATCTCACGCGTGGCGCTCGCCATGACACAGGCGCTCGACGCGGTGCGGGGAAGCACGCGCCTGCTCGTGGAGAATACCGCGGGCGCCGGAACGACCATCGGCCGCACCGCCGAGGAGGTGGGTGCCATCCTGGGCGCGCTGCCCGCGCCGCTGCGCGCCCGCGCGGGCTACGGTCTCGACACCTGTCACCTGTTCGCCGCGGGACACGATATCAACGCCTCGCGCGACGCCTTCACGCGCGTGCTCGATGCCTTCGAGCAGCAGTGCGGCGAGCCGCCGGCGTTTTTTCACCTGAACGACAGTGAGGGCGCTCTGGGCTCCAACCGGGACCGTCATGCGCTGCTGGGCGAGGGACAGATCGGACTCGCACCATTTCACTGGCTGCTCGACGATCCGCGCAGTGATGGCGTGCCCCTCATTCTCGAGACGCCGCAAGCGAACTATGACATCGACGGCGACGATCCCTCTCCCGATGAGTACGACGTGAGAATGATGCGAGCGCTGCGCCGCGCCTCCTGATCCAGCTACCAGCGACCAGCGACCAGCGACCACCCACTACATATCTCTCGAAAAAAACATCGATCTCCCTATTGCATCCACGGCAGACACTTGTAGTTTGTGCCCCGACGGACCCGAGTTTCCCTCTGTCGAACGCGATCCCTTCACCAATTCGGAGAGACGATCGATGGCCACCAAGAAGAAAGGCGGCGCGAAGAAGAAGGCAG